>Ga0209181_10011950_pt1 | contig 11050 bp, 9 predicted proteins | sample MAT05_FD_187208 | JGI IMG/M metagenome (GOLD analysis project Ga0209181, IMG submission 187208) | Freshwater microbial communities from Lake Fryxell liftoff mats and glacier meltwater in Antarctica - MAT-05 (SPAdes) (version 2) | ecosystem: Environmental > Aquatic > Freshwater > Ice > Liftoff...
ACGATGCGTCATAAGGCGTATCTTGTTCTGACTTTCGCGCTGGCCATGATAGTGGCAATCACGGTAAATTACCGCGAACATTTCATGCGATATTTCTAATAGTTGAATTATCAGACACATGAATTATCAGACACATCTATAGCTCAAGCAAAGTTTGCTACACTATATGCCTCAAGCATAAGTATGGAGATACATAATGTTCAATACAAAATTCTTCGATGAAATTTCCGACAAATTAAGCAAAGCGGTGGCTAACAGCCCGGCGAAAGATGTTGAAAAAAATGCCCGCGCCTTGCTGGCGCAAGGTTTTACCAAACTGGATCTGGTAACGCGTGAAGAATTCGATGTACAAACCCAACTGTTATCACACACGATTGAAAAATTGACGGTACTGGAAGCTCGGGTCGCCGCCCTTGAAGCACAACGCAACCCCTAAATAAATGAGCCTCGCGGTTTTATATAGCCGCGCCCTCTCTGGCATGGATGCCGCGCTGGTCACGGTTGAGGTGCATCTCGCCAATGGCCTGCCCAGCTTTACCATTGTCGGCCTGCCAGAAACCGAGGTGAAAGAAAGTAAGGATCGCGTTCGTGCGGCCTTACTCACTTGCCAGTTTGAATTTCCTAGTCGCCGCATCACTGTTAACCTCGCGCCGGCCGACCTACCCAAGGAAAGCGGACGTTTTGATTTACCCATCGCGCTAGGCATTCTCGCCGCATCCGGGCAGATACCCTCAAACCGCCTTGCCGAATATGAATTCGCCGGTGAACTGGCCCTTACCGGCGAGTTACGACCGATACGCGGCGCGCTTGCAATGACCTATCACGCAGCATCCAACGGGCGGGCATTTATTCTTCCCGAAATAAATGCGGTCGAAGCGGCGCTGGTTGAAGATGCGGCAGTCTATCCTGCGCAATCCTTGTTGCAGGTGGCGGCACATTTGTCTGATCGCGCTGCACTCACCCGTCAAGTCGCCAGTGCACAGCCTGTTATGCCGGACTATCCAGACATGCGTGAAGTGAAGGGTCAAGGACAGGCCAAGCGCGCGCTTGAGATTGCCGCCGCTGGCGGCCATAGCCTGTTGATGTGCGGTCCGCCCGGTACCGGGAAATCAATGCTGGCGGCGCGTTTCCCCGGCATCCTGCCGCAAATGACTGAAGCTGAAGCGTTGGAAAGTGCGGCCATGCAATCGTTAGGCGGCATGTTTGATGTAAGCCAATGGAAAACAAGACCATACCGATCACCGCACCACACTGCATCCGCGGTAGCTATGGTCGGCGGCGGTAGCAATCCGCGTCCCGGCGAAATCTCTATCGCAATGCACGGCGTACTGTTCCTTGATGAATTGCCAGAATTCGAGCGCCATGTACTGGAAGTACTGCGTGAGCCGCTGGAGAGTGGACGCATCACCATCTCGCGTGCTGCGCGCCGGGCCGATTTCCGCGCGCAATTTCAGTTACTTGCTGCAATGAACCCTTGCCCGTGCGGCTATTTTGGCCATTACAACGGCAAGTGCCGTTGCACCCCCGATCAAATTGCACGCTATCGCGGCAAAATTTCTGGTCCGCTGTTAGATCGCATAGACATTCAGATCGAAGTTCCCGCGGTACCACAAGAAACTTTGCTCAAACAAACTGATGGAGAATCAAATAGTGATATTCAAGCGCGTGTAAACGTGGCGCGGCAACGTGCATTAACCCGCCAGAACAAACCAAATGCACAACTCACGGTAAGCGAGATTGACGTTCTCTGTACACCCGATGCACAAGGTGCCGCACTATTGCAGCAAGCCATCAGCCGCCTGAATCTATCTGCACGCGCTTATCACCGCGTGCTCAAAGTGGCGCGCACTATTGCCGATCTGGCAGGCAACGAGAACATCCTTGCTTCTCACATCGCCGAGGCTGTACAGTATCGCAGGATGGGCAGGCAGGGATAATTTGAGAGCAGTAGTTTCATACCTCCAACCTTATTTCCGGCCGGTATAATCGCCATTAATGGGAGGCAATTAATTTCCATAATGCAATTCCGGCACTTAATTTCTATTCAAGGTTGCTACCGCAAAATGATGTTTGCTTGACACGGTATCTGTACAATCCATACCATCGCGGTTTTTTATTAATTACCACCGTTTTTTGATTGTCATTATTAGGGGTTTGTTGTGTCGTTTGAAGCTATAAAACAATCTCTTGCCTCAGATATGTCCGTTGTGGACAGAATTATACGTACCCGTTTACATTCGGATGTAGCACTGGTCAACCAAATGAGCGAGTACATTATCAATAATGGCGGCAAACGGCTACGCCCCGCCTTAGTGGTGTTATCCGCCAAAGCATTAGGTTACACGGGTGAATATCATCACTGCTTGGCAGCGGTAGTGGAGTTTATTCATACCGCCACGTTACTACACGACGATGTGGTGGATGAATCCGAGCTACGCCGTGGGCACGCAACTGCCAGCGCCTTATTTGGTAATGCAGCCAGTGTACTGGTTGGCGATTTTTTATATTCGCGCGCTTTTCAAATGATGGTGGAAGTAAATAACATGCGTGTAATGCAAACGTTGGCAGACGCTACTAACACTATTGCAGAAGGCGAAGTGCTGCAATTATTGAGCTGTCATGACGCGAGCGTAGATGCAGCCAGTTATTTACGCGTAATCTATTGCAAAACAGCCAAGCTATTCGAGGCGGCGATGCGTCTGGGCGCTATTTTGGTGCAGGTTGACAGCGCCAGCGAAGAAGCAATGGCGAAGTATGGCATGCACTTGGGAACAGCATTCCAATTGGTGGACGATATGCTGGACTATTCTGGGGACGAGCAAACAACCGGCAAAAACTTAGGGGATGACCTATCTGAAGGTAAGCCCACATTACCGCTTATTTATGCCATGCAGCAGGGTGATGCCCGCCAAGCTGCAATGATAAAGCTAGCCATCGAGCAAGGTAACATCGAAGGTTTTACCGAAGTATTGCAGGTGATCAAACAAACCGGTGCCCTGGAATATACCCGGCAGCAGGCACAAAAAGAAGCCGATGCGGCATGCGCGGCACTGTCTATCTTGCCCGATACGGCTTACAAACAATCTCTACTACAATTAGCTGATTTTGCCGCCACACGGCAATTTTAATTAGGCTAATCCAAAGACATCCCGAATGTTGCAAACGGGATGTTTCGCTACTATTCGTCCCATCTTTGAACCCAATACTGAACTTTTTAGTGCCCCCCCTCTCACAGGATCCTAATCCTGCATCTGACAGCTTCCAACAAAATTTAACACAATCACAGGCACATCTCGCCAGCAGCAAAATTGCCGCCTTGAGTTGTCCATCCAATACAATCCTGCACAATCATCCCGCGATTTGATAAACGATCAGGATGAATTAAAACGAAAAACAGCTTCTTATCATGGGTTCACCAGTCAACTGTACAACCTACAATGGCCACCATCCAATGAACTCCAACCATTTTTCAAGGAGTTTTTCGATTTAAATTTACACTTAATTTTTAATAAAATTATGATTAATGACACTGCACCTTCCGAAATCGCGCGAAAAACCCTGAGTACCTTGGCCGCACGCAAAATCGCTCCAACGCCGGATAATTATGCGCGCATATATCAGGAAATTAGCGGCAAACCCAATACCAATAGCGCGGACCAAATTTTGGCATCGGAGGCGCAGCTTCTTCAAAAATCAACCGACGTCAAATTGAAACTGGCATGGCCAAATCTGATCCGCGACCTGCTGACGCAAATGGATGCTTCGCATAAGGGCATCACTATTTCGCGAAAAAAACAAAGCGTTGGAACCGTATTGAACAAGTTCAACAATGACTCCAATGTCCTGTTCACCAAATTGCAGGGCCTAATAATTTCCTGGAAAGAAACATCTACGTCTAATCCTGGCGAGTTAATCCCGGCAAAGATGGAATCCGAAGCAGAAAATAACGTTTTGCCACCTGCCACAGTAAACGTTAATAGCATTATTCACACCAGCATTCCTGACGTGGCTATTGATACGACAATAGATATTGAACTTGTAGAACAACTGCGCGAGTTGCTGGCGCAGTCTCTTGAAAGCATACACAACGAAGATGCCGATTTGAAGAGTGAAATTCAGACACTGACCCAACAGACGCGCGCCACCAGCGACTATGGCCAAGCCACTAAGCTGCATAAGCAACTACGCAAGCTCTGGGTCAAGCTGGAATTACGCGACAAAGACAATTTCAACATTCAGGAAGGATTAATGCGCCTGTTTCGCCTGTTGGTGGTAAACGTCGGCGAACTGGTAACCGAAGACAAATGGCTGCACGACCAGATTGTTAATCTGCAGAAAATCATCGAGCGCCCCATCAGTAAACAAACAATCGCCACTGCGGAACGCAACCTGCGCAGCACGATCATTAAGCAAGGCTTGCTAAAACAAAACATGATCGATGCCAAGATCACGCTTAAAAGTCTGATGACCACCTTTATCGATCGTCTGAGCGAAATGACCGACAGCACTGGTGCATATCACACTAAAATTGAAGCTTATAACCTTAAAATCGGACAAACAGATAACTTAACTGAATTAAGCCACATCCTGAGCGACATCATGCAAGACACGCGTATCATCCAGACTATCTCGATGCGTTCACATGAAGAGCTGGTAAGCACAAAAAATCAGGCGAACATTGCCGAAGAACGTGTTAAACAACTGGAGCAAGAACTAGAACAAGTAAGCGAATTAGTCCGCGAAGACCAACTTACTGGAGCACTCAACCGGCGCGGGCTCGATGAGGTGCTGGATCGCGAAATAAAACGAGCGGACCGCCAAAAAACACCAGTCAGCCTTGCGCTGCTAGACATTGATAACTTTAAGCAACTTAACGACACCTTGGGCCATCAGACCGGCGACCAGGCACTAGTGCATTTAATCCAGGTAATTAAAAATGCTCTTCGTCCGACCGATGAAGTAGCGCGTTACGGCGGCGAAGAATTTCTGATTATCCTGATAGATACAAGCCTGGAAGAAGCAATGGCGACCATAGTCCGCCTGCAGCGCGAGCTCACCAAAAATCTTTTTCTACATAACAATAACCGACAGCTGATTACCTTTAGCGCCGGGGTTGCGCTACATACTAGCGGCGAAGACCCTGAATCAACAATCGGGCGGGCAGACAAAGCCATGTACAACGCCAAACGAGCCGGTAAGAATCGTGTATTTGCGGCTGATTGACGGGGAGAGTATGGTTCAGATTTAGTGGTACCATTATGCGACTGTTGAAAATTAAGCAATAATAAACAGTTGATTATGCATCATCAGGAATGCCTGTCAGAGACCAACTGTAATGAGCTCTTCCACGCTTCAGACAAAAAAAACAAACATGCACTAAAGTATTCTTAGCCCTTTCCGTTAACTGTACTAACCGAGGTTGATGCGCCTGCAAAATCTGGCCAGCCAAAGTAAATGGCAATCATGCCGTACAACAAACACAGTTAAAGGAGCATTAAAATGCCTTCATTCATTAATACCAACATTTCATCTCTGAATGCACAACGCAACCTGAACACATCGCAAAGCATGCTGCAAACTTCCTTGCAACGTTTGTCTTCTGGCTTACGCATCAATGGTGCCAAAGACGACGCAGCGGGGCTAGCGATTTCGAGCCGGATGACTTCACAAATTGGCGGTAACACTCAAGCCGCACGTAACGCCAACGATGGTATCTCCTTGGCGCAAACAGCTGAAGGTGATTTGTCACAGATCGGTTCCAACTTACAACGGATGCGTGACTTGGCAGTTCAATCGGCCAATGGCACCAATTCCGTTTCTGACCGGGCCGCACTGAATAGCGAAATGCAATCGCTTGGTGCAGAAATCGACCGTGTAGCACAAAACTCCTCATTCAACGGCGTCAAGCTGTTGGATGGTACGTTCACTGCACAGAACTTCCAAATCGGCGCAGGTAGCACTGCCAACGACCACATCGCGATCAACTCGATTAGCAGTGCGCGAACCGCACAACTGGGCGGAGTAGGCTCGACCACAGCTGCAACAAAGACCAGCACGGCCACGACTACGGCCTTGTCTGCCGGTGACTTGACCCTGAACGGCCAGCAAATCGGTGCCACGACAACCGGTGCGTTGCCAGGTCAAAGCACGGCCAGCGCATATTCCGTTGCCTCTGCAATCAATGCCGTAGGCTCCGCTTCCGGTGTTACCGCTAGTGCAAATGCCACCACATTGACAGCGACTGCGACGATATTTGGTTCCGTTGCCGCAAATTCTTTCAGCATCAATGGTATCGATGTCGGTGCAGTTGCCGCAGGCACAACCGCTGCCGGCCAGGGCGCTAACGTCGCCGCCGCGATCAATCTGGTGTCGGCACAATCCGGCGTATCAGCAAGCGCAGATGCCACCACCGGTGCAGTATCGTTGAGCGCATCCGACGGACGAGACATCTCCATTAAATCGACATATGGCGATGAAATATCAGCCAACGCAACTGCATTGAACCTCGGGCTGGTAGCAAAAATTGGCTTCTCAGTGGGAACTGGCACAACCACCACAGCCACCAATGCGGCTGTCGCCGGTACCACCTTGGCTATCGCGGGCACCTATACTGTTGGTACAGCACAGCCGAATATTGCGGCGAATACAGTTAGTATAACAACTGGTGGTAAAGCCTATGCTCTCGGCGCGGTCGACATGTCGGGTACGGTTGCTCAGAACGCAATTAATCTGTCTGCTGCCATTAATGCCGCCACCGGCCAAACTGTAACTACTTCAACGGCTACCACAGTTGTAGCAGCAATTGCTTTTAGCGTTGATGTGATGGGTGTTGCAGCAACCGCAGGAGCGGCCACAGCGAACCTGGCCACTTTGAATGCGCAGTTTGGCGCACCGAGTGCTGCTGGCGTGGTGGGTAGACAAGCCTCTGTTCCATTGGTTGAAACGGCTGCAGCAGCGGCAACTACGCATGGCACAGTTACCCTGAGCAGCTCTAACGCTGCCGGTATCGTGGTCGGCGGTGCGGCTGTCGCTAGCGCTGGCCTGACCACCGGCACCACAGCTGCCACTACCGTGTCCTCCGTCGCAGCCATTTCGGCATTGGACATTTCAACTGCAGCAGGTGCGAATGCAGCACTGTCCGCTCTTGACGGTGCACTGGTCACAATAAACGCCTCGCGCGCTTCACTCGGTGCTTTTCAAAACCGTTTCGCATCGGTGGTAACTAGTCTGCAAACCTCTACAGAAAACTTGACTGCATCACGCAGCCGCATCATGGATACCGACTTTGCTGCTGAAACTGCTTCATTATCCCGCAGTCAGATCTTGCAACAAGCCGGTACAGCGATGTTGGCGCAGGCGAACCAGATCCCGAACGGAGTATTGGCGCTGTTGAGATAAGTTAGTTAGCTACATAAACCTAGCCGAAGCGATTCGGCTAGGTTTTTAAGAGAAGGAGAAGCAAAATGCTCATCCCAAACATAAGCAACACGACTCAGGCTCAACCGCCTGCCAGTCTTGCAAACGACAGGCTCGCCAGTAAAGACGAGCCTGGTGTGCTTGTCTCCACGCCTAGTGGAGCCCTAGAGTTGCCTGAAATTGCAGCACAGGAAGTCGCCAAACAACAAACCTCCGCAACGCAATTGAAAAGTGCGGTAGACAACATCAATCAAATGTTGCAGCAGGCTGACAAGGATGTTGAGTTCAGGGTAGACGACAGCACCAAGAAATCTGTAATTAAAGTGGTTGATTCGACAACCGGCGATCTGATTCGTCAATTCCCTTCTGAAGAAGGACTATCACTTACTCGCGCAATAGACCGCATTCAAAATGGTTTATTGTTGACACAGAAGGCCTAGGAGAAATTCAGAATGGAGACTGCCACCGCATCTGCAACGACTGGCACAAGCATCGACGTCAACAGCATCGTCAGTCAGTTGATGACGGTGGAACAACAACCCATTACCAAACTGAATGTCAAAGAAGCCAGCTTTCAGGCCAAACTTTCCGCCTTTGGGACGATCAAGAGTGCCTTGGCAACCTTCCAAACTGCCTTGCAAGGGCTAAGTAATGCCAGCAAATTTCAAACGGTCAATGCTACCCCTTCTGACGCCACCGTTTTTTCCGCCACCGCCGCCAGCACTGCAATAGCCGGCTCTTATTCTTTGGATATTACTAGCCTGGCTCAGGCACAAAAGTTGGTTGCCTCGGGGCAAACCAGCAGCACCGCTGCGATCGGCGCAGGTGCTGCAACTACAGTGACGTTTGATTTTGGTTCCATCAGCGGCGGTACCTTCAGTGCCGTGACCGGGGTTTATACCGGTGCAGCGTTTACCAGCAATGGCAACGCTACCAAGAGCATCACCATAGACAGCACTAATAACTCGCTGCAGGGTATCCGTGATGCTATCAATGCTGGCAAGATGGGCGTAACAGCAACCATCATCAACGATGGTAGCGGCACCCCCTATCGTCTTGCTCTGTCTTCAGATAACAGCGGCGCGAACAACAGCCTCAAAATCAGCGTAACGGGCGACACTGCCGTAAGTAACCTGCTGGCAAACGATCCGGCTGGCATACAAAATCTCGCCGAAACTGTCACTGCTCAGAATGCCAACTTCAAGGTGAATGGCGTTACGGTGAGCAAAAGCTCCAACACCATTTTTGACGTAATTCCAGGTGTGACCCTTACCCTGAACAAGACCACTACTTCAGCAACGAGCCTGACGGTAGTTCGCGACACCGCTGCAATCAGTAACTCCATCTCTGGATTCGTTAAGGCTTACAACGATTTATCCTCTACACTGACAACAGTATCCGTTTACAATCCTGCAACCAGAACAGGTGCATTGTTGCAGGGCGATAGCACGGTACGCTCCCTGCAATCACAATTGCGCGCCGCACTAACAACTACCATTACAGGTACTTCTGGCGCATTGACCACACTTTCTCAGGTAGGCGTTTCTTTCCAAAAAGATGGCTCACTGGCTCTGGATAGCACTAAGCTTAACAACGCAATTTCCAACAATTTTAATGACATTGCCGGTTTGTTTGCCGCAGTAGGCAAAGGCACGGATAGCCTGGTCAGCTTTAATTCTGCGAGTAGCGCCACCAAACCTGGAAACTATGCGGTGGACATCAGCCAATTGGCTACACAAGGCACAGCCGTTGGATCAGCCGCTGCCAATACCACCATCACTGCAGGCATCAATGACACATTAAGCTTTACCATCAACGGGGTCAGTACTTCCGTGACCTTGACCGCAGCTACCTATACTGCACAGTCGCTAGCGGCCGAACTACAATCGAAAATCAACAGCGCGAGCGGGCTATCCACAGCGGGCATTTCGGTAGCCGTCACCCAAAGTGCTGGCGTGCTTTCGGTGACATCGGCCAATTATGGTTCTGGCTCCAGTGTCGCCATCACCGGTGGCAACGGAGCGCTCGACTTAATGGGCGGCGCACCGATACAGACGGCCGGAATAAATGTAGCCGGCTCCATTGGTGGGATAACTGCGACCGGCTCTGGTCAAACTTTAATCGCAACCAGCGGCGACCCGCAAGATTTAAGCATCAGCATCAACGGCGGAGCATTAGGGGCACGCGGCACGCTTAACTACTCACAAGGCTACGCCTACTCGCTGAATAAATGGTCAACATCCATTCTTGCTGGCGATGGAACTCTGGTGGGTCGTACCAATGGCATCAACAAATCCATTACAGACATCGGCAATCGGCGCACCACATTACAGGCACGGCTGGTCGGCATCGAGCAACGCTATCGCATGCAATATAGTGCGTTGGATGCCATGTTAACCAGCATGAATCAGACCAGCACCTACCTAACCCAGCAACTTGCCAATTTACCAAAATTTTAAGCAGGAGAAAATCATGAACACAATGACTGCAATCAAAACCTATAACAAAGTGAGGGTCGAATCCGGTGTAGCGGCAGCAGACCCGCACCAACTGATTTTGATGTTGTTTCAAGGCGCATTGTTGGCTATTGTCAATGCAAAGAACGGAATGTTGCGCAAAGATATTCCTGCCAAAGGTGCTGCCATTTCCCAAGCCATTCTGATCATTGATGATGGTCTGAAAGCCAGTCTGAACAAAGACGTGGGCGGCGAATTGGCACACAACCTCGCGGCCTTGTATGATTACATGACCAACCGCCTGCTGACCGCCAACTTGAAGAACGACGAGATCGCCCTGGATGAAGTTGCTCGCCTGTTGAAAGATCTGAAAGGTGCCTGGGAAAGCATACGCCCAGAAACCACATCCACCTCGCCTGCTTCACCCACCATTACGCGGCAACAAGCAGTCTCCACTGTTAAAACGCAAGTAGTCAACGTTCAATCAACAATTTCCACCCCCCTACAGTCAGCAACCGTCAGGCATGCCATGTCAGCTTATGGAGGTATATAGGCAGTGAATAAGAGCCTACCCGCTCTAACGCATTACGGTAGAGCGGATAAAAAATGCTGGAACCATGTTAAAGTTTTCTAAACACTAGTCGATACCCTGAGTGACGATACTTGGTTATACCAGCAACACAAGGCAAATCGAAATGGTCAACAACACAGTTATGCAATCAACACACCAAGATCAAAGGATGTAGACCATGAGTCCAGTTATCGAAAATTACGAATTTCTTTCATCTATCACCGCCCAGATGCGCTTAGCCGCCACAAATGGCCAATGGGATCAGCTAATGGAATTGGAGAAACAGTGCAGTCAACATGTAACAATTATGAAAACTCAAGATATGGGCATCCCGCCTGACGAGAGTACACGATTGCGTAAAGTGGAGTTGATCCGTAAAATACTAGCAAACGATGCGGAAATCCGTAACCATACTGAACCGTGGGTTGAGCAATTACAGCGCATCATGCATAGCACGGGGCAAGAACGCCGTTTGCAGCAGACCTACTCCAGCGAATATTAACAATTTAGAATGCATGCAGACATAACCGTGCTTTAGGAAAGCGGGGGAATACTGTAGCACTCTGCATAACACGCTAAATGCACATGCTGCCTGTCAAACTCCTGA
>Ga0209181_10011955_pt1 | contig 11046 bp, 7 predicted proteins | sample MAT05_FD_187208 | JGI IMG/M metagenome (GOLD analysis project Ga0209181, IMG submission 187208) | Freshwater microbial communities from Lake Fryxell liftoff mats and glacier meltwater in Antarctica - MAT-05 (SPAdes) (version 2) | ecosystem: Environmental > Aquatic > Freshwater > Ice > Liftoff...
TTCGGGTTCTGTCCGTGACCGATGTGGACGGTCCAAACATCGCTTCTGATGACACGCTTCGCTTCGAGGCAACACTCATCACAGAGCCGGATTTTGAGTTGCCCGACTATTCTAATATCCCCGCAGACATCGTTCGCAAGCCGGTCACCGAGGAAGATGCTACCTTGTTTTTGGAACGACTGAAGGAGCCCCACTCGACTTTTGACCCCGTGGAAGGGCGCCCCGTCGCGCTTGGGGATTTCGCGGTGGCCAGTTATGCTGCAACGTTGGATGGCAAGCCATTGTCGGAAGCCATTCCTGAAGCGCCTCCGCAGGTTTGTGGCAAACGCAATGCCTGGCTGCTTCTCTCGGATGATGTGCTTGCTCCTGGTTTCAGCGCTGGCATCGCAGGTCTTGATGTCGGTGGAGAAAAAACGTTCCCTCTCACGCTTCCCGAGGACTTCTCATTTGAAGCGCTCCGCGGCAAATCGTTGGAATATGCCGTCACACTTCATGCCATCAACGCAAAAAACACGCCGCAACTTGATGATGCCTTGGCAGACAAAATCGACCCCGGCTCCACGGCTGAAGACTTGCTGAAAAAAATCCGTGATCGTCTGGAGGCCAGCGCGGATTATTCCTTTAACGCCGAAAAACGTCAGGCAGCCATTAATTTTTTAAGTTCCAACGTGGAGTGTGAATTGCCGGAGTCTTTTGTGGCAAGGGAAACGCGAGGAATTCTCCAGGAAATTGTCCGGGAAAACCAAATGCGCGGCATCAGCGACGACGAGATTCAGAACCATCAGGACGAACTGATCGGTGCCGCACAAAAAGGGGCACAGGAGCGTGTTCGCACCAACTTTCTTCTTCAGCGTGTGGCCGAGAAAGAAAAACTCCAAGCCTCGGAGGCTGATCTCACAAGCCTGATTTTGGAACTCGCCCAGCGTTACGAGATTCCCGTCAAAAAATTTGTCACCGACCTGAAAAAGAAAGGTGGCATCGATGGGCTCCGCGAACAGGTCCTTGCCCGCAAGGCACTTGATTTGCTGGTGGACAAGGTTACCGTAAAGGCTGTCGCTTAATCCCGTCATTATCTTACCTATGCAAAACTCCTATCTCATCCCCACAGTCATCGAGCAAACCGGACGCGGCGAACGAGCCTATGACATCTATTCCCGGTTGCTCAAAGACCGGATTATCTTTATCGGAACACCCATCGATGACCATGTGGCCAATATTGTGATCGCTCAGATGCTTTTTCTGCAAATGGAAGACTCCAAGAAAGACATCAGCATCTACATCAATTCACCCGGCGGATCAGTCACAGCGGGGCTTGCGATTTATGACACGATTCAATTCGTGACATGCGACGTGAACACCTACTGCATGGGGATTGCCGCCAGCATGGGCGCCGTGCTTCTTTCGGCAGGAACCAAAGGCAAGCGTTTTGCTCTCCCAAATTCTGATATCATGATTCACCAAGTCTCCGGCGGAGCCCAAGGCCAAGCCAGTGATGTGGAACGCCAGGTGGAGTTTATGTTCAAGCTCAAGAAACGCCTGAACCGGATTCTTTCCGAACACACCGGTAAACCCATCGAGCAAGTCGAGCGGGATGCTGATCGCGATTATTACATGAGCGCCCAAGAAGCCTGCACTTACGGGTTGGTGGATAAAGTCGTGGAATCCCGGAAAGACCTCAAACTGACGGAATCTTCCAAATCAAGTGACAACGAGAAATCCTCGGATGCCTGATCCCTTGCTTGTGCAGCTCGGATTTTTCGCGTTAAGGCTTCCGCTTGGTTTGAAATCGGTGTAAAAAATTATCCCATGGCGCGAGCGAGTAATCTCACGATGTGTTCTTTCTGTGGCAAAAGCCACTCGGAGGTCCGCAAACTCATTGCCGGACCCGGCGTTTATATCTGCGATAGCTGCATCACGGTCTGTAAGGGAATTCTGGATAAAGAATTCACCGATGAAGACCGCAAAACCCGAACAACAATTCGTGTCCCCAAACCCGCAGACATCAAGCGGGATCTGGATTCTCACGTCATCGGGCAGGACGTCGCAAAACGCGTGCTTTCGGTTGCCGTCCACAATCATTTCAAACGCATTCTGGTGCCCGGAAAAACGCCGACGCTCGGCGCGAATTCCCTGGCCGACGTCGAGATCGAAAAAAGCAACATTCTCCTTCTTGGTCCCACAGGTTCCGGAAAGACCCTGCTCGCACGAACCCTCGCAAAAATTCTGGACGTGCCTTTCTGCATCGCCGATGCCACCTCCATCACCGAGGCCGGTTATGTGGGGGAGGACGTGGAAACCATCATCCTCCGCCTCCTGCAAAATGCGGACTATGATGTCAAACGCGCTGAACTCGGGATCATCTACATCGATGAGATCGATAAGATCGGTCGCCGCACCGAGAATGTGAGCATCACCCGCGATGTTTCAGGCGAGGGCGTGCAGCAAGCCCTTCTCAAAATCCTCGAAGGCACGGTTTGTAATGTGCCTCCCCAAGGAGGGCGAAAACACCCCCAGCAAGAATACATTCAGGTGAACACGGAAAATATCCTCTTTATCTGCGGAGGTGCGTTTGTGGGATTGGATAAAATCATCGAACGCCGGCTGGGCGGCAAGACCCTCGGTTTCCACAGCCATGACCAGCCATCCCCTGGCACCTCAGGAAGTCTTCTTGTCGAACCGGAAGACCTTCTGGCTTATGGACTGATTCCGGAATTCATCGGTCGCCTTCCTGTCACCGCAAATCTTTCCCCGCTCACCGAAGACGAACTCGTGAATGTGCTCACCGAGCCAAAAAATGCGCTGGTCAAACAATACGCCAAGTTGATGTCCATGGAGGGAATCGACCTGCTCTTTACCAAGGATGCCCTCAAAGCTCTAGCCTCACAGTCTCTGCGAAAGGGCACCGGAGCGCGTGCGCTTCGGTCCCTGATCGAAAAAATCATGTTGGATGTCATGTATGACGCCCCAAGCCGGAATGACCTCGCTGAGGTAACCGTCAATCGCGCCGTGGTCGAGGGCAAACGCTCTCCCATTCTTCGCCGCAAACAAGAGAAAGAAGCCGCCTGATTTTTCCCAAGGGGAGGGGTCTCCGATGAAGTTACCCTCACCGAAGCCCTCTGCCTTTGGGAGTATTACCGACGCCATCCGAAGGAGTCGTGGTGCCTGACCTGACGGTAGATCGGCCGGGACACCACATTGCGTCCACAATTCCACCCGAAGTTGGAATTTCTGTAGATCACTTGCGGCCTGCAAATCACCACCGGGCGCCGATAAACCACCGGAGCGCAATACACAGGTCGTGGCGCGCAATACACCTGGCGAGGCTGGTAATAACCTCCGGTATTGATTGAGATTCCGAAACGAGGACCCGCTTGAGCCGAGGTTGCGATAGCCAACATCCCGGCAAGCGACAGCAGTGTGAGTTTGATTTTCATAGGTTTCTGTGAGCAATTGTCATAACGAACATGATTCAAAAATATTCAAAGTCCCTATTACGGGCCTGTTTGGCAGGTGCTTTCGGCCTCCTCACCCTGGGGCTCACGGGTTGCGCCTCAGTGGGTTCTACCTCCATTTATTATTTTCCCTCCACAACAACCCTCTATCCCCCCAAGCCCAAAAATGCCCCCATTCCCATCCTCGGAAAATCCCCCGACCGCCCATACAAAAGCATCGGTAACCTGACCTTCTCCTCCACGCGGGGATGGCCATTCCTTCGAGACAGTATTCTTTACAATGCCCGCGTCAACGGAGCCGATGCCGCGATTCTTCGCGAGACCAACTCCCGGCAGCAAACCCGCTTGGTGACTGTTCCTCCCCGGTTTAATTACATCCCTGTGCCGGGGCCCGTTTATCGAAACAAAAAAGGCGAAGTGTATTATGGCACCACCTACATCCCGGACTTCCAGCCGGGATATGTCTTCCCCAGCACGTGGACCATCACCTCCATCGACGCAGAAATGATTGTCTTCAAGAAATGACCGCCGCTTGCGATCTTGCCAACCGCGAACCGCTTCTCCCGCCCGCCGGCGCCACCAAAGTGCTCCTCCACAGTTGCTGCGCCCCATGCTCGGGGGAAGTCATGGAAGCCATTCTTGCCTCAGGTGTTGAGATGACGATTTATTTTTACAACCCCAACATTCATCCCCGCGAAGAATACGAATTACGAAAAATCGAAAATATCCGTTTCGCTGAACAAATGGGCATTGCTTTTATTGATGCCGACTATGACACAGATCGCTGGTTTGAGCGGGTGAAAGGCCTGGAGTGGGCCCCCGAACGTGGGGAACGATGCACGATGTGTTTTGATATGCGTTTCGAGCGCACGGCTCTTTATGCCCATGAACATGGATTTCCGCTCATCACAAGCTGCCTTGGGATCTCCCGATGGAAAGACCTGGACCAAATCAATGGGTGTGGCGTTCGGGCAGCCGCCCGATATCCGGGCTTGAATTATTGGACCTTCAACTGGCGAAAAAAGGGCGGAGCCCAACGCATGTTGGAGATTTCCAAGCGCGAAAAATTTTATCAGCAAGAATATTGCGGGTGTATTTATTCTCTCCGTGACACCAATCGCTGGCGGTCATCAAACGGACGCCCGAAGATTGTGCTTGGCGAAAAGTATTACAGCGTATCGGAGGGTGAGATTTGACTCTTCGCGTTTTTGTCGCACTTCTGATCCTCGCATTGTGTGCTGGGGGTATCACCGCCGCATTCTTCCTGGACGTCGAGGTTGCCAAGGAGGTGAGGCTCGCCCAAGGGAGGGACTGGCAATCCGATCCGATGAAGCAGTTTCACTCCGAAGTCAGGAAGTGGGGCGATTGGCCATGGTTGATGGTTGCCGGGGGTGTTGGGCTGGGATGTGCGCGCTTGGCAAAGAGCCGACGTTGGACCCGCCTACTGGTTGCTGCCATGCTGGCTTCGACTCTGGCAGGAATTACTGTGAATGTTTCCCGACTCACCACCGGACGCACACGCCCCCGCGCAAGTCCTGAAATTGCCCAAGGTTTTTATGGCCCATGGCATGATGGGAAACTGCTCGTCGGCAATTCCAAATATAACGCATTTCCCAGTGGCCACACAGCCACAGCCTTCGGATTCGCTTGGCCGCTGCTCTATGGGTGCCCACCCGCAGGTGTCGCCGCCATGGGAGTTGCCGCACTCATTGGTTGGTCAAGCATCATGCTCGGAGCCCATCACCTCTCCGATGTGGTTGTTTCCATCATGGTCTCTGCCGGCGTTGGGTGGGTGGTTTGGCAGTGGACCGGACGCTCCGGAGAGGCCACATGGGACAGGCTTCGGCAGACCCTCAAAAAAGCAAAAAAAAAGGACTGACCCCAAAGCTTGGCTTCAGCTTTTTGCCGTCTTGCCAAGCAGTAACGCGGATTGCCGTAACACCTCGCAAAGTTTGGGGTGGGCAAGGGGTTTCGTGAGATAGTCGTCCATGCCAGCGGCCATGCAGGCTTGGCGTTCTTCTGGCAGCACATCGGCGGTGAATGCCACGATGCGCGTTTTGTGGGGCGCGGGCCGGGGAATGTTACGGATTTCTTTGGTTGCCTCGATCCCGTCCATCCGGGGCATGTGAAGATCCATAAGAACCAAATCATAATGTTTGGAGTGGCATGATTCGAGGGCGGCTTGGCCATCGGCCACCAGATCCGGATGATACCCCAGTTTTTCGAGAATCATCCGGGTGAGACGGGCATTCACTTTGTCATCCTCAGCCACGAGAATGCTCAATGGATGGGTGGCCGCGAAAGTTTTGTCTGGAAGCAAAGGCGTGGAGCGGGATGGGGTGGGGGTTCCTATGCGGGTTGCGAAGGGGAGTTCAAAGGAAAACTCCGATCCGGTGCCAGGAACACTTGTGGCTTTGAGTGTGCCGCCAAGGAGTTTGACAAGCAGGTTGGAGATGGCAAGTCCGAGCCCTGTGCCCCCATGCGATCTTGAGATGCTGGCATCGGCCTGGGTGAATGGTTCGAAAATACTTTCCAGTTTGTCAGCGGGGATGCCGATGCCAGTGTCGATCACACGAAAGCGCAGATGTTTGATAAGAGAATGCTCCGCCACTGGCTCGACAACCAATGTTACGGTCCCCTTCCGCGTGAACTTGATTGCGTTCCCAACAAGGTTCATAAGGATCTGACTCAAACGGCCAGCGTCGCCAACGAGTTGGGAGGGAATCTTTTTGGAGATTTCCGAGGTGAGCGCGATCTCTTTCGCGTTGGCCATTCTTGAGAGCAGGACGACTACGGAATCGATCGTTTCTCTCAGCGAAAAAGGGGCTTTTTCGAGTTGAAGGCGCCCGGACTCGATGCGGCTGTAGTCCAAAATATCATTAATGATCCGAAGCAGCGCCTCGCCGCTTTCTTTGATGGTGCGTGTGTGCTCCCGCTCCTCATCCGGGAGATTGCCGTCCAAGAGCACATCGGCAAAACCAATGATGCTGTTCATCGGAGTTCGGATTTCATGACTCATCATGGCCAAAAAATTGCGCTTGGCTTTTTCTGCGGCTTGCGAGGCCCGTGTGAGTTCTTTCTCATTTTCCAAGGCCTCTGCCAACTTGCCCTCCATGGTCTTGCGGGCTGTGATGTCCACCAGGACTCCGCTCATGCGGCCGGGTCGGCCGGCTTTATTGAGATCAGAGATTCTTGCCCGCACGAGCACCCATCGGAACGACCCGTCTTTGGCCCGCATCCGGTACTCGGCCTCAAAGAGGTCAGTTCCCCCATCGAAATAAGAGTTTTTGGCGCGTTGGATCGCCAGGAGATCTTCCTCCGGGATGAGCGACTTCCAAAATCCCGGAGACTTCCCTATCTCGTGTGGCAGATACCCGAGTGAGGCAGCCCAGTGTTCTTCCCCCACGACTTCATCCGTCTCCGCCCGCCAGTCTGCAAGCCCCATGCCTGCTCCCCAAAAGGCCACAGCCAGTCGTTCACGGCTCTCCGTGAGTGCAAGCGCCGCCTCGCGGGATTCGGTGACATCTTGGAAGGTCCCGACGATGCGCGTCAAAGTCCCTGTCTCGGGATCATATTCCGGCTCGCCGATGGATCGCACCCAGAGAGATCTCCCTGTAGAATCGCAGAAATCGGTTTCAAAATCATAAGAACGGCCTTCGGTCTCACAGGCTTCGACCGCCTTCACGACTTTCTGACGCGATGCGGGAGGATAAAAAGACAGGGCATTCTCAAGGTCGGGTTGATAATTTTCGGCCACCGCATGAATCCTTCGCACCTCAGGGCTCCAGTAAAGTGTTCGTTCCGGCATGGTGAGAGACCATCCTCCCACCTTGCTCATTCTCGCGGCAAGCCGCAGGGAGCTCTCACTGGATCGCAAGGCTTCCTCGTCCTGTTTCCGGCGTGTCACCTCCGCAAATGACACCACCGCACCATCCTCCAGTTGCGCGGCACGCAGGTTAAACCAGCGGGTGGTCCCCTCCTGCTCAAGTTCAAGCTCGCGGGAAGAGGCGACCCCGCGAGCCGCGACTTCCTTAAGCCATGGGACGAGCGCATCGATGACTTCTTTTCCACCTGGCTTCAGCAATTGGGCTCCCGCACTATTGGAGCGCACCACCCGGAATCCTTGAAGTTGGCCATCGGCTTTGCGACAGGCTTCCAGCGCTATGATCCCGTGCATGGAGGACTTGAAGACTTTGTCAATCTGATCCTTCACATGAGCCCAGCGCAGGAATGCCAATGTCGCCACAAAGGACGCCGGAACCAAGAGCATCACGGCCACAACACTCACCAGCCAAATCCCGCTTTGCTTGTCCCGAATGGCCGAGGAAATCGCCGCTTTAGGAATTTTTGCCATGATTTTCCACTGTAAACGTTGGGGATTGGCAATCCGAAGTTTAGGTGTCTGGTGGCTGGATTCACTGTCAATGGGCTCCAGACTCCTGATGCAATAAACATCCCCATGATCTTCAATCCACTGAGACGTCCCTCCTTCGAGACGCAAAGCGGCGATCTGAGGTGGCAAACCAGATGGCCACTGGCGCGTGGTGGTCCATTCCCCCCCTTCCCGGGAGATAGTCCACCAGCCCTCGGTGCCACTGAACAACGCTTTAAAATCGCCCTGCGCCCCCACGGCCCCGATCTCCCGGAGCAGGATGTTTAAGTGATAGGAAAGCAGAATCAGCCCTTGCGAGCCTCCCTCGCGGCTGTCGAGAGGGGCAATCAAATGCACAAGGATTCCCTCCGGGTTCCCTGCACTGGAAAATTCCTCAACATCCGAAATATAAACGTCATCGGGACCGATTTGAAGGGTCTGTGCGGTGACGGCTGTTCTCAGGCGGGCCATCCAATCCGAATCTTCACTTGTGGCTTTCCGGTTAGGGTCATTAAATACTTGCAAGGAGACCTTACCCGTTTCATCAAGCAGCGCGGCTCCAGAGTAAAAGGAAGAGGCTGCCATAAACGCCTCAAGCACGCGCTGAAAGGATTCCTGACCACGCGGATTGTCGGACGATGTGCTAACGCCCTCCCGCTCCCCAAGGGACTTTAAAAAATACAGGTCATTAATCCGGCCTGCCAACCGTTTCGAGATGAGTTGGGTGTCGCGCCCGAGGGCCTCCAATTTGGCGGCAGCAGATTCTTGGATGACTTGGCGTCTCAAAATCGTCTCTGCAACCAGGGCTGCGATAAGGATCAAAGCCGCCGTGCCAATAGCGATAAGCAGGGCGCGACCCCAATCGCGAGTATGGACAGGCAGCACCATGCCACAGCATAGCTTGAAAATCTAACGTGTCACCATCACAACACGCCCATCCCCATAGAGCCGGTTGTTGCGGCCAAAGTGAACGGTGTCAAAATCGCGGAGGATCGTTATTCTCCCAAGCGGCCTCACGACAAGGCCTCTCCGGCGGGAGAGAACTTTTGGGGACACACTCTGCTCACCATCGATGCGGGGGATCCACTCATAGCTCGTGCCTGTCGATGCAAAGCGATTGTTTATACGCTGAGAACCTCCTAAGCAGCAAAAAGTTACAGCTTCTGCGAAAATGCCCGTTTTTACGTTGCGTCAGGGAGGATTTCCTTGGTCAGGCGCTGGATGCCTTCCCTTGCGAACTCGCTGGGCGGGTATTCCTTCTGGGCTTTCAAATACCAAGCCAAACTGGAACCCGGTTGATTTTTGGTCTCCAGATTTTGGGCTTCACGGAGAGCTCTCACAAAGTCGGCGGCGCGGGTTGTGAGATCGGATCGGAGTTGATTCAGTTTGTTGTCATCGGGGTTCTCCTGGAAGGCCAGCTCGGCACTCTCCCATGCCCCGGCGTAGTCGCCGCGCTTTTCGATGGCTTGGGAACGGATAATGGCGGCTTCCACGGTGGACATGTTGTCGAGGACCTGACGCAGTTGTTCCTGCCGCTCGGGGTGCATGGCCGTCGCGGCGATAAAACGCATACGGTCATCAAAAATCTGACGGTAATTTTTCTGGCCAAGAAGTTGATCAAAATCCAGCAGCGCGCGTCCTTGGACATCGGCTTGAGAGAAGATTTGACTGCTCACCTCTGCGAGGGATGGGTTTCTGGGCCAGATCTCGGTGGCCGCGCGGAGTTCGGTCTCCAGAACCTCACGGTCTCCGCTCACCGCCGCATTCCTGGCTTTGGCAATATGCATGGCCGACACGGTTTTTGCTGTCTCAATGGCAGCCATTGGCTTCGAGCTATCGAAGTCCTTGGCCGACCCCGCCAACTCGGTGACAATGGTTTCTGCCAAGGCATAGTCTTTGACTTCGATGGCGCTGATGAGTTTGTTGGCGGCTTGAGCAAACGCAAGCGCTTGTCGTTTGTCGTCCCGGTCGAGCGTTCGCACCCCGGGAAGATATTCTCCGATCAGAAATGTCTCGGCCAGCCGTTTGGTGGCACTTTCCAATTCCTGTTTTTCGAGAAGGAAGCGGAAAGCGGCAACTCCCTCGCCCACATCGCGCATGACCTCATTGGCCATGGAGTCAATTGTGCCCAAGGTTGGCGGCAATCCCGTGGTTTTGGAAAACAGGTTTTTGGCATCGTCTCCAACCCGCAACTGGCTGTCGCCATCCGCAAAAATGCTCCGGTAAAAGCGCGTTCCAATCACCACATGTTGGAAGCGCCGTTGAAGAAATAGCTGCACCAACAGCGCTTGAAACTCGATCTTGACCTGCAACTCCGCCACCTCGTTTTTGAGCTGATTCGCTTTCAGGAGGCCGTTGATCTCGGCAAGGCGGGTCAGAATGGGCTGCATCTCCATGTCGCGCTTCAGACTTGACGAGCTTTGAGTCTCGGTGCTCGCGGTGTCGTTGGTTCCACCCGCGCGGCCCGGGTCCAAGGGATTGCCCTGAGCAGTGACTTTGGCATTCCACTCCAACCGCTTGCGCTCGTCCTCAAGACCTTTGTTGGCCGCCACCAAGCGGTCCTTGCTGCGCCGGGCCAGCCATGAGGAATAAACCTGATTGGCAATGGCATCGCATAAGTTTGCGTCCACATCGAAGGCCGAAGCTTTGGGCAACAACTGAAAGGCCTCGTCGGTGGAGTTGGGAGTGACCCGGTTCGGGGCCATTTTGTCCATGATGGATTCAATGATGATTTGATACTCACGGTCCGAGGCATCGTCAGATTCGGGGGCGCTCAAGAATTTCTCGAAGCGGGCCTCAAACATCCGGTTGTTGTTGATGTTCCAGTTCCTGCCGTCCCAAGAGACAATTTCACTCCCGGGGTCCAGCACTGGCACATCACCACCTAAAAACGAAGACTGCGATCCGCCAGCCGGGGCAGGGGCCGCTTGCGTGGGGGCGGCTGCGGGGGGCTGGTCCATGGTTCCCGGTGCTTGCGAGAACGCGGGATGCAGCGGGATTAGGAGGGCGATCAGACAAAACGGCTTCATGATTTCGTGAGGTTCTTGGTTTTCAAGATACCATTTTCATCAACCTCCAGCAGAAAAATAAATTTTTGGCCTTTTTGGATATTGATTTGGTTAAATTCGGTGGTGACCAGAACGGGCAGGATTTCTCGGCCTTCACTAACACCGACCGCAATGAGGCGCCCCGAGGTCGGCGACCATGCCAGCGAGTTCACGA
>Ga0209181_10011957_pt1 | contig 11045 bp, 14 predicted proteins | sample MAT05_FD_187208 | JGI IMG/M metagenome (GOLD analysis project Ga0209181, IMG submission 187208) | Freshwater microbial communities from Lake Fryxell liftoff mats and glacier meltwater in Antarctica - MAT-05 (SPAdes) (version 2) | ecosystem: Environmental > Aquatic > Freshwater > Ice > Liftoff...
TTGTTTTACTGGTTACTCGTTTCTCGTTACTCGTTTCTCGTTACTCGTTGCTCGTTGCTCGTTGCTCGTTGCTCGTTGCTCGTTGCTCGTTGCTCGTTACTCGTTACTCGTTGCTCGTTTTTCGTTTGATCCTTACTCATTTAAAGCCTTAACTACATTGACGTTTTTTCCATTGACAATTGACCATTGACTATTCACCTTTCACTTTATCACCACCTCTTTAATCGTCTTCTCCCCAAGTGCATCATTCACTCTTTGCATGATGGTATCTCTTTGGTAGAGTAATTCATTTCTTAAAGGAGCTACGCAGGTGGTTATAAAAAGGGTAGTGCCAATGATCTGTATCTTATCAGTATATTTTGCCACCGTTTTTCCCATCATGGTTTCCCATACTTCCTCTATCTGGATAGCCTGGATATAAGTTTTGAACTTACTGTTTTTTAAAAACTGCTGCATGGCATCCTGTAAAGAAATTTCTCCCATTTAGTAAAGTTAGTTTTTATAATTCAATGATTTGACCGGCAACATTCAATTGTTCAAAAGCAACCTTTAGGCGTTCCTTATGTGTATCAGTAATAAATACCTGGCCCTGGTTTTCATTGCATACCCAATGCAGGAGGTTTTTCATCCTGCTTTCATCCAGTTTTTCAAAAACATCATCCAGCAGCAGCAAGGGGGCAAAGCCTTTGTTGGATTTTATAATTTCAAACTCTGCCAGTTTAACGGCAAAAAGCAAACTCTTTCTTTGCCCCTGTGATGCGATGCTTTTAAATGGTTGTCCATTTAATTCAAATGATAAATCGTCTTTATGCGGGCCTGCATTGGTGCGCTGCAGGTAACCATCTCTTTCCCTGTTTTTAATAAGCAGTTCCTCAAAACTATTTTGCAGCAATTTACTTTCGTAAACTATCCTTACAATTTCATCATTTTCTGCAATCTGCTTATAAAAATCCTGTACCAGCGGCACGAGTTCTAAAGTAAATTGTTTTCTTTTTTCAAAAACATAATTACCCGGGCCCGTAAGCTGCAGGTCCAATACCTGCAGGAGCGCTTCGTCCGTAGATCCTTTTTCTGCAAATTGTTTCAACAGGCTGTTTCGTTGCAACAACACTTTATTATAAATCATCAGTTGTTGCAGGTAGTTGGCATCCAACTGGCATAAAATAGTATCTATCAATTTTCTTCTGCCCTCACTGCCTCCGGTAATGATTTCAATATCATCGGGCGCAATCATCACCGTAGGTAATAAACCAATATGTTTAGATAATTTCTCATAAGGTACTTCATTGAGAAAAAATTCTTTTTTTGCAGTACCCCTGTTAATGCAAACAACCTTTTGTGCACCTGCAGCATTCTCAAACAATGCTTCCAGGCGGAAACCCTCTTTACCAAAACTGATATTTAACTGGTCAGTACCCGTAAAATAGCTTTTGGTAAAGCAGCAATAATAAATAGCATCCAACAGGTTGGTTTTTCCTTTTCCGTTGAGCCCGCAAATACCTATCACCCTTGATGTGAAATCAAATGCATTAAAATCGTAATTCTTAAAAAGGGTGAGTGATATTTTTGAAAGTTGGAGCATGAGGATGCAAGTTAAAACCTTTAATGGTTTATGAGGTTCCAAAGGTTTAAAAGGTTGGAGAGATTGGGACAAATAAATAAGGGTTTGCTAATAAGTACCTGTACTTTACGTTTAACCGCTTAAACTTACTATTGCTAATGAACCTTTTAATCATTTTAAACCTTTTAAACCTTTGCAACTTTTTTCTACCATTCTCCCTTATATTTGCAACCTAAAATTTAAAAGTCATTGGCTACAAAATTTTCGAAAGAAACCTACCTGTATTGGTACGAATTAATGTTGTTATTGCGCCGTTTTGAAGAAAAAACAGGCCAGCTATACGGAATGCAAAAGATCCGTGGATTTTGTCACCTTTACATCGGTCAGGAGGCAATAGCTGCAGGATGTATGACTGCCACCAACCCCGACGATAAATTTATTACCGCTTACCGGGATCATGCACTGGGTATTGCCAAAGGCATATCTGCCAAATCATGTATGGCCGAATTGTATGGCAAAGCCACCGGTTGCAGTAAAGGAAAAGGTGGAAGTATGCACTTCTTTGGTTTAAAAGAAAACTTTTTTGGCGGCCACGGTATTGTGGGAGCACAAATAGGAACAGGTGCAGGATTGGCTTTTGCAGAAAGATACAATGGTACCAAAAATGTGGTGCTTTGTTTTTTTGGCGATGGTGCTGCAAGGCAGGGTATGCTGCATGAAACATTCAACATGGCCATGCTGTGGGATTTGCCGGTGGTTTTTATTTGTGAAAATAATCATTATGCCATGGGTACTTCTGTATCACGTACCAGTAAAACGCTGGACATTTATAAACTGGCCGACGCTTATGAAATGCCGAGTGACAGTGTAGATGGAATGAGCCCGGAAGATGTGCACAACGCAGTTTTAAGATCGGTGAACAGGGCAAGGGAAAAAGGCGGACCAACATTACTTGAAATTAAAACCTACCGGTACAAAGGACATAGTATGAGTGATCCTCAAAAATACCGTACTAAAGAAGAACTGGAAGAATACAAAGAAAAAGATCCGATAGAACATGTTCTTAAAGTATTAAAAACGGATTTCGCAGTTTCGGATGCAGATATAGAAATTATTGTGGAAAGAGTGAAGGCAGAAGTAGAAGAATCTGTACAATTTGCAGAAGAAAGCCCATGGCCATCTGATGACGAATTGCTGAAAGATGTGTATGTACAAAAAGATTATCCTTTTATAATGGACTAATCTTATAATGTAAAGACAAAAACTAACAATAATAAACCAATCAATACAGTCATCAACCAACAAATATGTCAGAGAAGAAAGTAATAGAAGTAATTGAAACAAAAAGCGAACCTGTAGAAGCTTTTGACAGAGTAAAAGGATTCTGGGAAAAATTCAGCAGACCAATTATCTATGTTGGTTCTGCCATCATCCTGTTGATTGCAGGTTGGTTTGCCTACAATGAATTGGTAGTAGCCCCCAATGAACAAAAAGCAAGTGAATTAATATTTCCTGCAGAAAATCTGTTTGCTAAAATGGCATCTGGTGGATTTAACAAAGATTCTGTAAACATTGCATTAAACGGTGGCGAACTGGAAGGTAAAAAAGTGACCGGTCTTTTAAAAGTTATCAACCAGTATGGCAGTACAGATGCCGGCAATCGTGCAAAATATATGGTAGGTGCCAGTTATCTTCACATAGGAGAGTTTGAAAAAGCTATTAAATACCTGGGCGATTTTGATGGCAACGGCGCTTCGCAGATACAAAGCAAAGCGTATATTCTTTTAGGTCATGCGTATGCAGAACAGAAAAAAACTTCTGAAGCATTGAGCAATTATAAAAAAGCTGCCAGCGTAAATGATAAAGATGAATTTTTTGCAGCAGATGCTTTATTAATAGCTGCAGCTTATGCAGAATCAACTGGCAACAGTAAAGAAGCTATCAGTCTTTATGAAGAAGTAAAAACAAAATACCCGTCTAATGTTGCTGTTCAAAACGGCGAAATAGATAAAAATCTTGCAAGGTTGGGAGAGATTAAATAATAGACACAAAACAGTTTTAATTTGTATGGCAAAAAGTTCACCACAAGTATTTGATACATCAGGCATCCGGTTAAAAAAGGATGCCTGTGTTGTAATTGTGCGTACCGAATGGAACGCAACTGTTGTAGATAAACTGGAAGAAGGTTGTATTAAAATATTAAAGCAAAATAATATAGCCATTAAGCAGATTACGGTACCCGGTGCATTTGAAATACCATTTGCCATAAAAGATTACTGGGAAAAAACAAAATACAACGATTGTAAGCCTGATGCTTTTATTGCATTGGGCTGTGTGATAAAAGGCGACACTCCTCATTTTAAATATGTGTGCAATGCAGTCACAGATGGCGTTTTGCAACTCAATCTTCAACTGCCAATTCCAACCATCTTTGGCGTACTAACCGTAAATAATCAAGAACAGGCAGACGAAAGAACCGGGGGAAAACATGGTCAAAAAGGAGAAGAAGCTGCCGCTGTTGCACTCAAAATGATAGCATTGTCTCAATCTTTTTTAACACATCCTGCAAACTAAAAGGCGCTTTTAAAAAACTCGTTTTGTTGGAAGCGAAATTATTTTTATAGCTCTACATTATAATTATTCATTCATGAAAGTTCAGTTATTTATACCCTGTTTTGTAGATCAGCTTTACCCGGCTACTGCTTTTAATATGGTAAAAGTGTTGGAAAAGGCGGGCTGCGATGTGCAATACAATGCCAATCAAACCTGCTGCGGACAACCGGCATTTAATGCAGGTTTTACCAAAGAATGCAAAGTGGTAGCTTCTAAATATTTAAAAGATTTTGAGGGTACGGATTATATTGTATCTCCCAGCGCAAGCTGCACCGGTTTTGTAAGAAACTATCTTCCCCAATTATTTGATAACACCGCATCTCATAACCAGGTAAAGGATTTGGGCAATAGAAGTTTTGAATTTACCGAGTTCTTAATGGATGTATTAAAAATTGAAAATTTTAATGCAGCTCTAAACATAAAAGCTACTTACCACGATAGCTGTGCAGCACTCAGGGAATGTAAAATTAAAAAAGGCCCCCGCCGCTTATTGAGCCATGTAAAGGGACTTGAATTAATAGAAATGAACGACAATGAAACCTGTTGCGGATTTGGTGGAACATTCTCGGTAAAGTTTGACGCCATATCAACTGCCATGGCCGATCAAAAACTAACCAACGCAATGGCTACAGGTGCAACGCATATCATCTCTACCGATCTTAGCTGCCTGATGCAGTTGGATGGCGTAATTAAAAATAAAAATCTACCACTTCAAACCATTCATATTGCAGATGTTTTGGCAAGTGGCTGGGAGTAAGAAATTTTGCCTCACATCCAAAAGATGAAGAATTAATATCCATAAATAATTTAAAAACTGGATGCTCTACTTACGATGATTTGTTATCTTATAAATAATTTATAAAGCACCAAAAAAAGCTGCCGCAAAATTCCGGCAGCTTACTATAAAAATATGGATTGATTAAAAAGGAGAAGCCAGGTAGGGGAACGATGCTAAAAATGCTTTATCGTTCGCATTTACATTATCCTTTGTTAACTGCGGATTACTGCCACCATTTGGACCGCCAAATAACAATAATAATTCTACATCAATTACATCGTCTGCCAAATTCCTTCCGGTTAAAATATTGGTACCGTCAAAAAAAGTTGTAGGCGCTGTAGTAGAAACATTTAATACATCCGTTGCCAATAATCCGGTTAATTGAGCGGCCGTTTGGGTAAGTGCATTGGTTGTATAGCCTGCATTTAATGCCAGTAACCTTGACTGAAATTTTGCCTGAAAAGCTGCACCCATAGCAGACGGTGTTATTAAATTAAAAGCGTCTTTATCTGCTGAGGCAACAAAAACGGTGTTAATAGCCGGTCTTGCCATTTGATCTGCCTGTTGGTAATAAACGGTAGCTGCGGGAGGATCATTTTTATCGCAGGAAGCTAAAAAGAAAGTACCACCTATTAATAACGCAGAGAATATTTTTACATGATTTGTTTTCATTATTATAATTTTAAAGAGTTAATTAAATTTTCTTTTTAGATTCTACCCAAACATTTGCTTTGTTTCCCATTACGGTTCCCAATAAAATTTTTGGTAATTCTATTGCAATACTTAAAACATTAGTACCTGCAAAAGCATCTGTTCCCGGTGTGTTAAATCCTGTTGCGGTTCCTGCAATAATTGCCTTGTAACGGTTAAGGTCAAAAAAGAAAGGATCATCTCTGGGACCTGCAAATACTTTAATGCCGTTAGTGCCTGTACCTACAACTGGCGTTGCTGCACCATAGGGTGTTACGACCACTTCAGCGGTTACATTTCCTTCCAGTTTACTTCTTGTACCTTTTTCAGAAGCAGCTACAGGGCCATACACTTTCATCTTATTACTACCTGCATCATAAATGCATTGCAGTAAAAGATCTTCTATGTTATCATTGTTTACATCAATGTTAAACTCAATCAAAGTGTTTGTATCAAATTTAGCAGCGGCTGTATTAGCCGGTGATAATAAACCCTGTGTATTGGCTACAAAAACAAGATTGTTTACATCTTGTCCACGAAATACATACAAATCGGTGATGTCTGTGGATTGTCCTGTTACAGCAGGTGCATCAATATGATCAGCTGCATACAGAATTCCGCCGGTAACAACTGCCATAGCAATAATGCCCGTGAATAATAGTTTTTTACGTTTCATTTTTTTATTTTTTTTTTAAGTTAGAAAATGGTGCTTTATGATATAAAATAACCTGATATATTTCCACTTACGGTGAAAGGATGCAGTTAGATTTTTTAAACGAAAATAAATTTCCCTTTTTATTCACGTTATATTTGTACTTGTTTAAAAAATTTAGCTAATGGCATACTGGCTGGTAAAATCAGAACCCTTTAAATACAGTTGGGATCAATTTGTAAAAGACCAAATAACTTTCTGGGATGGCGTACGAAATTATGCTGCCCGCAATAATTTGAAAGCAATGCAAAAAGGTGATAAAGTGTTGTTCTATCACAGTAATGAAGGGGTTGAAATAGTAGGTATCGCCATAGTAGTAAAGGAATTTTACCAGGACCCTACCAGCATGGAGGAAGCTTGGGTTGTAGTAGATTTAAAACCGGTAAAGAAATTAAAAAAGCCAGTGACCCTGCAGGATGTAAAAAAAGATGCCCGGTTAGTCAGTATGGACCTGGTTCGACTGGGAAGGCTTTCTGTTCAAACCGTTAAAGCAGATGAGTGGAAAATAATAATGGAGCTGGCAGGTGAAAAAGTGTAAACTATTCTCCTGGTCTATTCGTATATACCTGCAAAACAACCAACATGAAACTATTATCTTCCATGCTTTTTTTGCTCATCTTTTTATTTTCATGTAGCAATAAAAAAGAACCTATTGTACAAACCACTTTTATAGATAGTATCATTCAACAATATCATTCATCATCATTGCTGGCAATGAATGCTGCCGACCTGCTCTTCTGGAAAAATAGAATGGATAGTTTGCCTGCCGGTTTTGTAAACGAACAAAAATATGCAGGGGCACTTATGAGTCGTTTTAGCTTGCAGGGCAATATCAGCGATTTAAAAACTGCCGATAGCATCATGCAGACTTTAAATAAAATGAGCTATGAAAAAGAGGCAGGTATCCTAAGATCCCTGGCATCATTGTCCATTCTTCAGCACCGGTTTAAGGATGCCAACAAGTATGTTCAAAAAGCGATGGAAGCGGGAAGCGAAAAATATGCATCATTGCAGTTACAATACGATGTTGCATTTGAGCTGGGGGATTATAACCTTGCAAAAAATACGCTCCCGCAATTAAAAAGCACGAACGAATATGGCTATTTCTTTCGGCTTGCCAGGCAGTTTCATTTTACCGGAGAACACGACAGCAGTATCAGCGCCATGCAAAAAGCATTGCAACTTGCCGGCAGTAGCAAAAGCCTGCAGCAAACAACATTATCCAATATGGGCGATCTTGAACTACATGCCGCAAAACCCAGGGAGGCCTATCAATTATATAAACAAAGCTTACAAACAGATCCTGCAGATTTACACAGTTTATCAGCCATGGGATGGATAGCGCTCCTGCATGATCATAACGATAGCCTGGCACAAAAAATATTAAGCTTTATAAATGATAAAACTCAATCCCCGGAGCAACTATTAAAACTTTCTTATGCAACAGAGCAGCCAATTGCTAATGTTGCTTCAAAAAAATACGCTCAACAATTTGTTGAAAAAGCAAGCGATTCCCTGTATGGCAATATGTATAATAAATACCTGATAGATTTATATACCAGTATATTAATGGAACCGCAAAAGGCCAAAGCCATTGCGCAAAAAGAATTAACGGTTAGAAGCAACCCCCAAATTTTTAGCTGGTATGCATGGAGCCTTTATAAAAATAACGAAGCAGATAGTGCCTATAAAATTTACCGGCGTTACGTATCTGGCAAATCTTTAGAAGGTCCCGAACTTTACTATATGGGTATGATGATGAAAGGCATGAACAAAAGCTATAATTCAAAACAATATCTAAAGGCAGCTTATAAAAACAGGTACGATCTTAGCCCTGCAAAAATAAAAGTACTGGATAAAGAAACGGATTAAAATACATTTAATACCAGCATTTATTTTACATAGCATCATCCTTGTGTCACAAACCTTTCATCGGCATACCTATTGGCATCCTTTAAGACCCTGTTTTGCTATCGGCAGTTGTACAAATAATATTTTAGAAAAACATCCTTTGTAAAGCCCAGAATAAAGCAGTCATAGAAATGATAACCGAAAGTGGAATCACTACATGTTTTCTATAAACCTCAGGATGCTTAAACCAGCGGGCCATAAAAAAATAGGCGGCCAGTATGATACTTACCTGCCCTGCTTCCACGCCAAGGTTAAACATGATAAGAGAATTAAGATAAGATTTTTCAGGCAACCCGAGTTCCTGCAAAACGCCTGCAAAACCCATTCCATGAATTAAACCAAATATAAACACTACAAAAATCCGGGTAGCTTTTAACCTGGGCGAAAAAATATTCTCAAGGGCCACATAAAGGATACTCAATGCTATCAATGGCTCTACTATACCAGGAGAAGGTTTAATAATCCCATACATAGCCAAACCAAGCGTTGCTGAATGTGCCAGGGTGAATGCAGCAGACTGCCATAGGATAGCTTTTAATTTTGGACTCAGCAAAAACAAACTCAACACAAATAATATATGATCCAATCCCAATGGAAGAATATGCTCAAAACCCAATTTAAGGTATAGCCATGCTGCACCAGGCCCCGTCATACTTTCTGCATCAATAATAATGTCATGAGCAAAAACACGGTTACCGGCTACAAGAATAAAAAGTATAACTAAAAAGGCTTTGGCCATAAAAGCCATTTTGGATTGCATATTATTATTTATGCTTACTTACGAAAAAAATGGTAATTAGTTTTGAAATTGCTGTAAACCATTCCAAAAGGCCATCCTGGCTTTGCATATCCTTTAACAACAGGGAACGGTTACTTAATTTATGAATTCTGTATCAATGAGCATCTCATTCATCTAAACATTTTTTATGAAATCAAAACTAATTGGGGCTGCACTGGTAGTATCTATCTTTATTTTTTCATGCAATAGAAGTGAAAAACAAACGCAGGAAACAGCGGATATTACAATGGCCGAAATTCCTGATCAGGAAAAACAACAACAGGAAGACCAACTGGCACCCTTGCAAAATCAGGCAACTGAGCCGCCCTCATACGACTCTGCTCCACCAGTATTAAAACCCACGCCCAATATTGATTGGGATAAAAAAATCATCAAAACTGCCACTGTAAAACTTGAAGTAAAAAACTTTAATAATTATAATGAAAGCCTTCATAAAAAAATAAAACAATATGGCGGCTACATTGCAGGAGAAGATAATTTTTTTACAGAAGAAAAATCGGAGATGGTTGTTACGCTAAAAGTGCCGGTACAGCAATTTGAATTGCTGATGAATGAACTGGGTGCTGCAGATATAAAAGTGATAGAGCGAAGTATTAAGACAGAAGATGTAACCGGGCAGGTGGTAGATATCAAATCGAGACTGGAGGCAAAAAAACAAATGCGTTTAAAGTACCTCGACTTTTTAAAACAATCAAAAAACATGGCCGAGGTTTTACAGGTTCAGGCAGAGATCAACAATATACAGGAAGAAATAGAAGCTGCAACAGGCCGTATTCAATACCTCTCCAATCAATCGGCCTATAGTACAATCCAGCTTACCTTTTACGAACCCCTTGCAGGATTTAAACCCGGAAATGATAGTCCTTCTTTTTTTGCAAGTGCAGCAACCGCTTTTAAAACAGGCGCAGACTTTATTAAAAACCTGGCACTCGGATTAATTACTATTTGGCCATTATTAATCCTCGGTTTTATTGGGTTGTATTTATGGAGAAGAAATAAACCGGTAAAAATTATTAAAACAACTGCTTAAATAAAAATGTATTCATTCCTGATACTCTTTATTTTGATGCCCGTTGTGCATTCGTTATGGGTTCTTTAAAATACTGTTGGTACATTTATTAGAGTAATTCATAAAAATTCGTGTAATTCGTGTTAGCGTGAAGCTTTCATTCCTGTTAATTAGTTGTATCAATGGTAAACAAAAAACATATCGTAGTACTTACCGGTGCCGGCATCAGTGCAGAAAGCGGTTTAAAAACTTTCAGAGACAGTGATGGCCTGTGGATGGGATATAATATTGAAGATGTAGCCACTCCCCGGGCATTTATAAAAGATCCCAAACTGGTACTTGATTTTTATAACATGCGCAGAAAGGATGTAGCCGCAGCCATTCCCAATGCTGCACATCTTGGATTGGCAGCATTGGAAAAAAATTATAAAGTAACCATCGTTACTCAAAACATAGATGACCTGCACGAACGTGCAGGCTCATCAAATGTAGTACACCTGCATGGTGAGATATTTAAAATGTATAGCCTGGGAAGCCCTCATAATATTATAGATATAAGGGCTGATATCAACCTGGGCGACAGGGGAGAAGATGGTACACAATTTCGGCCACACATTGTTTGGTTTGAAGAACCCGTGCCTATGATAGAAATAGCTGCGCAGTTAATGACCGAGGCAGATTTATTTGTACTTGTGGGAACTTCGCTGCAGGTGTATCCTGCAGCCGGTTTAATTCATTATGTGCCATTGGATGTTCCCAAATATATCATTGATAAGAAAATACCGCAGGTAGGCAATTATCCCAATATTTTTCTTATAGAAAAACCAGCTACAGAAGGGGTGGAAGAATTATTGAAGTTGCTAAAACCTTAGATACATTTAAATTCATATAAATGCCGCAAATTCGCAGATTGAATCTGCGAATCTGAGGCAAAAATAAATCGCAACTATAAATATTTTTTCAACAGAAACT
>Ga0209181_10011959_pt1 | contig 11045 bp, 11 predicted proteins | sample MAT05_FD_187208 | JGI IMG/M metagenome (GOLD analysis project Ga0209181, IMG submission 187208) | Freshwater microbial communities from Lake Fryxell liftoff mats and glacier meltwater in Antarctica - MAT-05 (SPAdes) (version 2) | ecosystem: Environmental > Aquatic > Freshwater > Ice > Liftoff...
AGACCTGAAAATAGTTTTGAGATTTAATAGCAAAAATTTGAGCACCTTGTGTCTTGTGATGTGTTCCGCGATATCGTCGGGCGTGGACGACCCGACGTACACTGCTCGTGTTTGGTGTCTGGTGTCTAAAGTCTGAAGTCTTGTGTCTGAAGTCTGAAGTCTTGTGTCTGAAGTCTGAAGTATAGTGTCTGAAGTCTTGTGTCTGAAGTCTGAAGTCTTGTGTCTGAAGTCTGAAGTCTTGTGTCTGAAGTCTTGTGTCTGAAGTCTGAAGTCTTGTGTCTGAAGTCTTGTGTCTGAAGTCTTATGTCTGAAGTCTGAAGTCTTGTGTCTGAAGTCTTGTGTCTTGTGTCTGAAGTCTTGTGTCTGAAGTCTGAAGTCTTGTGTCTGAAGTCTGAAGTCTTGTGTCTGAAGTCTGAAGTCTTGTGTCTGAAGTCTGAAGTCTGAAGTCTTGTGTCTGAAGTCTTATGTCTGAAGTCTGAAGTCTTGTGTCTGAAGTCTGAAGTCTTGTGTCTGAAGTCTTGTGTCTGCAAATAAATTAAGTGGGTGATGGGTATAGAAATTTTTTGAGTGCTTGACATATTTGGGGGAAAGCAATATGAAATATGGGGAAACATGGGTGGTTGACAAGTTTTGTGAAACTTTTCCCTTTTAATATATTGTGGTTCCCCAAATGTGTCAAGCACTCAGTAAATAATAAATTAGTCATTTCAGGTAGATGATTTTTGGGTCAAACAACCATTTTTTTGCGCTAATAGTAGCCCTCTTTAAGCAAAAGATGGGTAGTATGGTACTAAAAGGGACACATCTTATGGTTAAGTTATTATTTACTCGTTCCTTAGTATAGTTAATTTACCACAAAAGTACTGAAAAAATATTTCTTTATAAAAATATTTTCTTTTTCTCCAAAATTACGTAAGAATATGCGTACTTTTGCGCCTTCAAAAACAGACTCATAATAGACTTAGCCGTCTATTTAAATAATATAATAACCTTGAGCTTCTTTAGATTTTTTAAACAAGAATTAGCCGTTGACCTCGGAACCGCTAATACCCTTATTATGGTGGGAGATGAGGTCGTTGTGGACCAACCCTCCATTGTAGCGGTAGATCGCCGAACCGGTAATACCATTGCAGTAGGCATGCGGGCTATGCAGATGCACGAAAAAACCCATGAAAATATCAAAACCGTCCGCCCCTTAAAAGACGGTGTTATTGCCGATTTTCAGGCAGCAGAAGCCATGATAAAAGGCATGATTGACATGGTGGGCCGCCGCAATAATATGTTTAGTCACCTCAAAATGGTGATCTGTATCCCCAGTGGTATTACAGAAGTGGAAAAACGAGCAGTATTTGACTCCGCCGACCACGTAAACAGCAAAGAAACATACCTCATCCACGAACCGATGGCCGCCGCACTGGGCATCGGACTCAATATTGAGGAGCCGATCGGTAACATGATTATTGATATTGGCGGGGGAACTACCGAAATTGCGGTAATTGCTCTTTCCGGTATTGTGTGTGACCAATCCATCCGCATAGCAGGAGACGAACTGACCACCGATATCATGAATTATATGAAGCGGGAACACAATATCCTTATTGGTGAGCGCACGTCGGAGCAAATTAAAATACACGTCGGTTCGGCACTCCACGAATTGGAAAACCCGCCCCCAGATTATGCCGTGAATGGCCGCGACCTGATGACCGGTATTCCAAAACAAATAAAAGTAAACTATCAGGAAGTGGCTTATGCTCTGGATAAAAGTGTGAGCAAAATTGAAGATGCCGTGTTGAAAGCCTTAGAATTGACGCCACCTGAATTGGCCTCCGATATTTACCGAACGGGTATTTACCTGACGGGCGGAGGAGCCTTGTTGCGTGGTTTGGACAAACGTCTGGAGTTTAAAACAAAACTTTCAGTGCATATAGCAGAAGACCCACTCCGCGCCGTAGTGCGCGGCACTGGTTTGGCCCTGCGCGATACAGAACGTTACTCTTTCCTGATAGACAGGAAAAGTGTATAGCGGCACGGGAAAAATGTGTAATAGTTTTTTTGTCACTCTTGTGCCTAAAAATGATGATTGTGATCGGTAGTCGAATTATTTTTTCAAAAATAATTTGTCAGTTTAAAAAATAGTCGTACCTTTGCCGCCGCAAAAATAAGGCGCGATAGCTCAGCTGGTTAGAGCGCGCGATTCATAATCGCGAGGTCGGGAGTTCAAGTCTCCCCCGCGCTACCAACAACAACGGCAACGGCCTGACTTTCACTAAGTCAGGCCGTTTTTTTTACTACTTATGAAAAATATTGCAATTCTTACCGGAGGGGATTCTGAAGAGCGGGTTATCTCTCTCCAAAGCGGAAAAGTGGTGCAGGATAACCTGCCTGCTGATCGGTATCGTTCTTTTCTGATAGACCTGCAGCACGCGGACTGGAAAGATGTCGCCACTGGCACGCCCATTGATAAAAATGATTTCACCTTGACCATTGAAGGCGAAAAAATTCATTTTGATGTCGCTTTTGCTGCCCTGCATGGCAGCCCGCTGGAAGATGGCAAAATGCAGGGTTATTTGGATATGCTCCGCATACCGTACACTTGTTGCGACGGTTATGTGAGTGCGTTGACCATGAACAAACAAAGCACCAAATCGCTGATGCGGCCCTACGGCATCCCGATGGCTCCTTCGGTATTGTTGCGAAAAGGAACATCCTTTGATTTTGATGTTTTATTGAAGATGGGACTTCCGTTGTTTGTAAAACCCAATACGCACGGCTCCAGTTTTGGGGTGACAAAAGTGAAAACAGCCGAAGCCCTGCTCCCGGCCATTGAATATGCCTGGGAATTTGGGGAAGAGACCGTTGCGGAAGCTTTTATGCCCGGCCGGGAGTTTGGCAATGGGGCCTTACGGGTAAACGGCAAAGTTGTTGCCTTACCCGTGACAGAAATCATTCCGGAAACAGAATTTTTTGATTTTGCGGCCAAATATGAAGGTAAATCGAAAGAAATCACCCCGGCAGTACTGCCCCCTCATTTGGAACAGCAATGCCGCGACCTGACCGTCCGGCTGTATGAATTGCTCGGTTGCCGGGGCGTAGTGCGCATTGATTATATTTTGGTGGACGAAACATTTCACTTGCTGGAAGTCAACACGATTCCAGGCATTTCCCCGGCCAGCATTGTGCCCCAGCAGGCAGTAGCACACGGCTGGACGTTGGGTGAATTCTTTTCTTTATTGATCGAGGAAACAATTAAGTAGTTATGGGTTATTAATTATGGATTCCACAACTGTTTGATTGTGTGAATTTTACATAAATTTATAACCGCTTTTGTTTCAACACACCGTTCCTTAACGACGTGTCATGCGGGGATTGATCACATTTTCCCGGCCATTGCCAAAATAGTAATTCAAGCCCCAGGTACAGGAAAAAGAAGAAAACGTAAAATGAAAAGTATCGGATGAAAAATCGGATCGACTGGAATTACCTTCTATGCTGCAATTGGCATACCAACTGCGCCCCAGATTGTAATGGGCGCTTAAGTTGCCATTAATGTCTCTTTGATTTCTGTTATTGCTTGCAAAAAAGGTACGGGAGTAACCAGCACCCGCCTGCCAAAACCCCCATTTTGTCAAAACAGCGGCTTCGGTATAGATACCAAGCGGATCGAAGTTGCTATCTGTGAATCGAAGGATTCCGTCATCCAAGTTCGCTTTGTAATAGATACCAGTCAGCCAATAGCGTTTAAAAAAATCTTGATAAGGAAACAAATTAGCTTCTATCGCCGGGCTAATACTAAATGAATTTTGATCAATCATAAAACCACTGCCCGCTGCAAAATGTTGTCCTATCCTGAACATACTGGAGTGATACAGGTTGAAGTTTTGAATATTCTCATTAGTCTCTGTAGCATCAAAGGTGCTGGAGTGTTTCTCACCGTCGTATTGATAATCTAAGATTGTAGAATGCCGATAGATACGGCCCAATCGAAATAGCGCTATCTGCGGGTGAAGACGTAAGGTCTTTTTTTCCTTTTTTATCTTGCCTGTGCTTGACAAAGCATCATGATTTGTCACCTTTCCTGCGCCCGCATTCAAACCAACCTGAAAGGCCCATAACCCAAAACGATCCGTTTCCTGCTGATTGGATACCCCCGGTATGGTATAGGTGCGGGCCGATTGAGCCGATGCCGTGGCCGTTATACACAGTTGTAAAGCTATGCAGGTACCAATGAATAGTGTAGTATTTTTCATAGAATATTTTGGTTAAAATTGAGTGGTGATAAGCCCGGATTCAGGATATTGCGGTGGCCGGAACCAAATAGATAGATGACTCCGATAGCAGTGCGATAACGATATTCGCGGGCTTTATTGGTGTAAAATACGGGCAGATCAACAGATATGGCCGAAGCCGAGCGATCATTAGTGGCCCTGGCCCGTGCATTAACCGTTAGGAACAGGTTACGTTTTATCTCGAAACCCATCGTCACTTCAGCAGATACACCCCAGATATGCCAATATTGCGTACTGAACCGGATATTACCCCCGACATTAGCACTGAAATAAGCCTTCCGGGTGCGTTGAGCGTATTGGGCCAGCAAACGGTGGGTAGGTAATTCTGCCATTGGTGATTGATTGACCCTGTTGGAGTAATGTTGGAGATCAAGGTAATAACTAAAAAGCAACCTGCGCCGAAAAAAATCGGCATAAGGCAGCGCACTGTATTCCACACCAAGGGCCGTGTTGTAAATGGTTTGAGGTTGGACACGCAACGCATCTGACCGATTGAGGGATAAAAAAGCCCCGGCGGAAAAACGCTCGGTCAACCGACGTACAGCGCTCAAATTTCCACTTATTTGTGTGTTTTCAGATTCTGTAATGGTGAGCGACGGCGTTGTAGGCGCAGAAAAACTGCTTCTTTTTTGTCGAACATAATTCCAATCGGACTCGGCTGCCCAACGCCAGCATTGCCCAACGTACCACCAGGCGAGTTGGGTATTCGTATTCGCCGAGCGGAATGTCTGTTCGCCTTGTATTTGGTCCTGAAAATACTGGCGACCAGTAGCACTTGTGATAGTTCCGCTGGTTGCTACCAAAAAAGTTGACCGATTCCAGGCGTTTTCAAACAAAGGCTTTACAATACTGCTGTCCGTCGAAAATTGAATACGGTCAGCCCAGGCGGTTTTCAGCAAATAAGGCAGCAAACCAGCCTTAAAGGTCTCCACCAATTGATTTTCTAAGACCAAACTCGTACGCATGGGCGGCAAGGTACATTCAGTAGTGTCATTTTGTCCGGCAAAATCCTTTTCACCGTAAAAATACAACAAATAGCGCCGGGTTCCATTGCCAACTGCTTCTTCGGTCAACTGTACCCGCACATCACAATCGGTGGGTTTGGCCGTAAAATTGACAAATTCCACTGTCGTTTTCAGGTAATTATTGCTTCGAGGCGGATTAAATTGATCGAGGTAGACCCGCAAAAGCGGCGGCTGATCGGCAGTGGTTTGTGCTTTGCAAAAAAAGGGAAAAGCACAGAGGAACAATAAATAGGGGTAACACTTCATAAGAGTAGTTCCAGACATAATTAGTTATGGATAGCACAGGTTGCTTAGATTGGCCTTCAGTAAACGTGCCAATTGATAGAACTGCTGCTTTTATTGGGTAATATGTACGGCTGAATATCGCGTATCAAGCAACACCTTCATAACGTATAAGTAAAATATAGAATTTTTTATCTGTAAAGGAATTAATTAGGTAGCGTTGACTACACTACTACACAACAGAAAATGATCAAGTTTAAAATATTGATGATCAAGTTAACATTACACGCTTGGTGTTTTCTTCCGGGTTAATCCCCCCCTAATCGTTTTTGTTTTCCCCGGCGTTGAAACGCTGGGTGGAGAAAAAGCGAAATTTGAAGACGCGAGTACAACAATAATGATCTGTTTAATCGGGTTATATTGGGGCATTAAAATTAAAAAAATAATTATAAATAATTGATTTTTAAATATTTATAGTTATGATTAATTTGTTGTGTAGTAGTGTAAGTGTTGACCTGTTTTTTTGCCAAAAAATAGGTCAATACTACCTAATTAATTCCTTTACGTGCCACCCCTACTTATTGGCCAATTGCCCGCAAGCTGCGTCAATATCCTTGCCCCGGCTGCGCCGCACCGTCACCGTTACCCCATGAGCGACTAAATAAGCGGCAAAAGCATTGAGGCGCTCTTCGCCCGTTTTAGTAAAAGCAGTACCGTCTATCGGATTATATTCGATAATATTGACCCGAACCGGGAATTTTCGGCGACACAGTTGCACCAATTTGGCGGCATCTTCGGGCGAGTCATTAAAGCGTTCAAACGCAATGTATTCGTAGGAAATGCGATTTTTTGTTTTTTGGTAAAAATATTCCAAACTCTCCATCAAGACTGATAAATGATTGCTCTCATTGATGGGCATGATGGTATTGCGTTTGGCATCGTCGGCGGCGTGAAGGCTGAGTGCTAAGTTACTTCGGAAGCCGTCATCGGCCAATTTTCGTATCATCTTGGCGATACCGGCAGTACTGATCGTGATGCGTCGGGCGGCCATGCCCAGACCTTCGGGAGCGGGGGCCGTGATGCGCGCTACGCTTTCGAGGGTATTGGCGTAAGTCAACAGCGGCTCGCCCATGCCCATGTACACGACATTGGTCAGGTTACGGCCAAAACATTGCTGACATTGTTGGTTGACGAGGGCCACCTGATCGAATATTTCAGCGGGTGTTAAATTGCGCTTGCGACCCATACGCCCGGTGGCGCAAAAAGTACAGGTGAGGCTGCAACCCACCTGTGTGCTGACACAGACGGTAAACCGGTCGTCGGCAGGCACGGGAATCAGAACGCTTTCAATGCGGTGTCCGTCGTGGGTGAGCCAGCGGGATTTCACGGTGCCGTCTTCGCTGTGTTGTACCTTGTCTTCAAAGAGCGTCGGCAGGGTAAAATGTTCCCGCAGGCGGCTGCGCAAATCTTTCGACAGATTGGACATGGCATCCAAATCCGTTACGGCTTTAGACCAAAGCCATTCATATAACTGTTTTGCTCGAAAACGCGGCTCTCCCCAGGTGGCTAATGTGGCTTCTAACTCGGCAAGTGAGAGCGATCTAAGGTCTTTTTGTTCTTGATCCATTGTTGCCGCAAAGGTATACCTTAATAGTCATAAACTCAAAATAAAGTGGACTACCTGTAATAGACCGTTTAACGGTGGATTGCGTAATTACTCATATATGCTCACCGACAGCCCTTCCTTTTCTGAAAGGCTAACCAAGATGCGGTGTCCGCCGAAATCCAGCAAGAGTGCGTCATTGGAGTAGTATCCATCGGCTGCTCGCCGTGAAAGCCGGATACCTTCGAGCGTTTGCCCCTGTGCGGGAGTCCACAACGGCAAATGGGTAGCCGTGGCTCGTTGTATAAGGGGTTGCCCGTTGATTTTTTGTACGTTTTCCGCCGTTTTAATCAACTCCGCAGCATTCGTCACGCGTATGGCCATCGTATGCTCATCGGCAGCGAGCAGGAGTGTATCCTGAGCACCAAACAGCAATTCCAGACAATACAAAAATTGATATTGAATTTGTCCTGACGAATCGGGATGGAGCCAAAGGTAATACGTGGCAGCCGTCAGGGTTTGCCCGTCAAAAGATCGCAGTACTTCTAAGGCTTCTAAAGGGAAGCAATCGGCTGGAAAGGCTTCGTGATGATCAGAAATTAAGTTTTGCACAAGAAAATTTTTTATGAACGAGGCTGCTAAGGAACGGTGTCAAAATAAAGTATCAATCTTATTCCTAACAAGTATTAAGTGGTTATTGTGGATTAGTTATTGGTTGTATTACGCACATTTGTACCATTCAGCGTGTATACCGTGCCCGTTTTTTTTCCGCTGCGCTCCGATTCCACAAAGATGCCATCCCACTCCTGATCACAGGCATTGTGCAATGTAGCACCATCTAACCAAAGTCTTCCGCCGGGTTGTACCGTTATTCGGCTGTTTTTTGGCATAGAAAGCCGACAGGAAAGGCGCAAAGCGCCACCGGGAGCGATGGTCAGATTGCCTTCCAAATCGCGGGCACCGGCCCAATGAATGGAATCGCGAACGATAACATCCATTTCGGGATTTCTGTTGCAAAAAGTGGGTAATAAACAGTTGCGCACCGGATTTCTTTCGGTGGCCATTACCGCCTGTATCCGGCCAATTTGGCAGGGGGTATACGCCGTTTTATAGGCGTTGTAGTCCATTATATTGTTGGAGGCATTGTCGTGGCAAAACCCCTCCTTTTCACTCCACACCCAGCAGCGATTGGCGTGGTTGTCGGTGTCGGGACACCCGTCTTCGCTCCAGGCATGGGGCAAACTGAGTATGTGCCCGATTTCATGGGTCAAAAGTCCGACAAATCGGTCAGGTGGCGCTTTGCTTTCATACATATTGGCCATTTTGAGCGAGGTGCCGAGTGCAATTCCCTGATCGCTGGATTTGTAGGTGCGGGAGCGCAGGCTGTCATCCGGGTGTACTTGGATGAAAATATTGAGTATAGAATCGGTGCCAATGCCATATTGGTTAATTTCTCGCTCGTCATAATTGTTTTGATCTTTCCCGATGTACACCAATTTATAGTTATTGTCATCGTAGTGAAAATAAAAACCGTCGTCGCCGGCAACGGGCTGCGGCGCGATGACATATCGGTATCTTTTTGGTAGAATAGCCGTTCCTTCCGGCGACCGCCAGTTGCGTACATTGGTATCCAATTGCACATTAGCGATGCGAATCATTTCGCGAAAGTAGGTTCTTGCAGCAGCCGCCCGAAAATTATGGCTGCTGTCATGGCTGTCCATGATATGAAAATTGACCCTTAGATAACGCATTGGCAAGTATTCAGGATGGGCAGGGTCGGGCAAATAGTTTTCCCAATCGCCACTGCGCCCCGAAGTCGGTGACTGTACCTGGCGTTTTCCGGCAGGCGTAGCTGCTGTTTTTTCCGGTGCCGGCAGGTGGTAAGCGACGCTGCGGATGCCCGTGCAGGCAGCAAGCAGCATTATAAAAGCAGAAAATGCAAATAATTTCATAAAATCAGCCAAAAATATCGTATTTTTGCGCCAAAATTATTATATATTTATGAATATCGGGCCATTAAATGAAGTTCAGTACATGTTGCCACTGCCCAATGGCAATGGGGAAAAAGTGCCGAGGCGTTCTTTTCAGGTCAAAATGTTGTACGCCTTTATCTATCCTTTCAATTCGGGCATCGTTATTTACGCGGGTTTGATGACATTTTCGATGGTTGTGACCAATGTGACGGGTTTGCTGCCGCAAATTGCCAAAGATTTATACGAGGGCCGATTGAATACAGCGGGTTCTATTTTTCTGTGGTTGTTCGCTTTTTTCATGGGCGGATTTGTGGCAGGCTGGTGTGTAGAGCGTGAAAAACTCAATAAATGGCGTTATTTTCACCTGCTGCCGCTGGCGATGGTCGCTGCTATATTTTTTATCGTGGGGGCATCCAAAGACCGCTCGCAAACCCTGCACCCCTTAGTTTTTCCCGGTATGATTCTGTTTTCCATTGGTATCATGAATGCGATGGTGAGCCTGACCACGTCATCCCTGATTAAAGCGAGTCAAATGACCGGGGTGATCAATGAACTTGGGGTGGATATTGCGGAAATATTCCATTCGGAAGGCGAAAAAAGGAGACTTATACAACGGGAGGCTTTATTGCGGGTGATTGTCATGTGCAGTTTTATTATTGGAGCAATGGTCAGCGTCGCGCTGTTCCCGCTTTGGCATATTAAGGTATTTTATATTCCTGCAAATGTTATTTTGGCAGTCATGTTACACGATGTGCGGAGATTTGAATAGTGTTCAGAAAAAAATCATCCTTTACCCGCCTTCCTTTATCGCTACTTTACCTATCTTTGCATTTTTATAATAAATCTTAAAAATAAACAGGAGTTATACTTTTATAAAACACACATTTTTAATTGTTTGTGCAGATAAAACGGTATAATTCATCAACTACCACACTTGTTTTTATGGCTGATAACAAAAATGTGCCGCAACAACCGGCCATCAACATCGAACTTACCGAAGATATTGCTGAAGGCATCTATTCCAATTTAGCAATTATTTCGCACTCCAATTCCGAATTCGTCATTGATTTCGTTCGCCTTGTACCCAATGTACCCAAAGCCAAAGTTAAATCGCGTATTATTCTGACTCCACAGCATGCCCGTCGGCTGCTGGCGGCGCTAAAGGACAATATCCAGCGTTATGAAATGCAATTTGGAAAAATTGATGACTTTGAGCAGCCATTTCCACCCATGAATTTTGGGCCGGCAACGGCACAAGCATAAGTGAGGAACGGTGTCCTAAGCAGAATAATGGATACCAAACGACAAAAGGGAAGAAGAAAGTAACAGATGGTTTACTTTCTTCTTTTCTTTTGTTTGTAAATGAATTAATTGAGGGTGTTTAGGTAAATTTTTTGTAAAAAAATTTACCTAAACACCCTCAATTGGTTCATTGCTGTGCGATGTTTTTATAATTTAAAATCCAGCACACCATTCCGATTATACAACATCAGAACCAAAGCGGTAATAAAGAATAAGAACATCATTAAATAGAGCATGCAGTAACCTTTGCCCCTGGTATTTTGAATATTTTCCATGTGTTTCGACGAACGGTTGTTAAAAAATCCCGCAAAAATAGGCAGGATATGTGAATTTCATATTATCATGCAATATTTTTGTAAAAATGTACGCTCATTTTTTTTAAATACTCCATAATTTGTAATTTTTTACGAATTTTGCAGGGTGAAAGGGAGATTAGACTTCAGACACAAGACATCAGACATCAGACATCAGACTTCAGACACAAGACTTCAGACATCAGACACAAGACATCAGACACAAGACATCAGACATCAGACACAAGACATCAGACACAAGACATCAGACACAAGACATCAGACACAAGACATCAGACACAAGACATCAGACACAAGACTTCAGACACAAGACATAAGAC
>Ga0209181_10011971_pt1 | contig 11038 bp, 10 predicted proteins | sample MAT05_FD_187208 | JGI IMG/M metagenome (GOLD analysis project Ga0209181, IMG submission 187208) | Freshwater microbial communities from Lake Fryxell liftoff mats and glacier meltwater in Antarctica - MAT-05 (SPAdes) (version 2) | ecosystem: Environmental > Aquatic > Freshwater > Ice > Liftoff...
TTGGCCTGCGGCTGGGACGGAAGATCGAGCGTATTGTCGGCGGCGCCGCTTTCCAGATGCCGGATGGCGATCGGTTTGGTCGTGTTGTGCTGGCCACCGGGGCAGGCGCGCTGCCCGAGTTTGTGGGGCCACGTGGCGCGGTGCTCGCGCATGGTCTTCCTCTGCCCGTGCCGGTGAAGGGACAGATGCTTGCTCTGGCGGCGACTTCGGCGATGCCGCGGCACGTTATTCACATGCGCGACGCCTACATTGCACCCAAGGCGCGCTGGACTCTGGTCGGCGCCACCAGCGAGCGCGGGAAGCAGGACATCGAGATTGATCGCACGGCGATCGAGGATTTGCGGCGGCGCGGGGCGCTGGCGGTTCCCGCGCTCGCCCAGGCCGTCGAGCTGACGTCGTGGGCGGGCATACGTCCGGGAACGCCCGATGATGCGCCGTTGATCGGCCAGACTGCGATTCCGGGCGTGTTTGCGGCGCTGGGGCATTTCCGAAATGGCGTTCTGTTTGCGCCGGCGACGGCTGAGATTGTCGCGGATCAGGCGATTGACGGGAAAGTGAGCCCGCTGGCGGCCGCTTTCGATCCGCTGAGATTTGACAAGAACGGCGACTAGTCGCACTCGCCCTGTGACGCCAGCCTGGCTAACTAGGCGGCGACGCCCGGGAGAAAGACCATGCACAACATCGCGCCGATGACGGAAGACCAGCAATCAATCCAGGACGCGGTCGCCGCTGTGTGCAGCCAGTTCGACGCCGAGTACTGGCGGAAGACGGACGAGACCGGCAACTGGCCCGAGGAATTCACCAAGGCGATGGCCGAGGGCGGCTGGCTTGGGATTGCGATGCCGGAAGAGGTTGGCGGCTCGGGCCTTGGCCTGATGGAAGCCTCGATCATGATGCAGACGGTGGCGCGCTCGGGCGCTGGGTTCACCGGATGCTCGTCGATCCACCTGAACATCTTTGGCGCGAAGCCGATCGAGAAGTTCGGCACGAGCGAGCAGAAGCAGGAATTCCTGCCGAAGATCATCTCGGGCCAGCAGAAGATGTGCTTTGGCGTCACCGAGCCGAATTCGGGCCTCGACACGTCGAGCCTGCAGACGAAGGCCGAGCGCACCAATTCGGGCTACGTCATCAATGGCCGCAAGATCTGGACGACGGGCGCGCAGCGCGCTGACAAGATCCTGCTGATCGCACGGACGACGCCGCAGGAAAAAGTCGCGAAGCCCTATATGGGCCTGTCGCTGTTCTACATGGACATGAAGGGCGTCGACGCGAAGCCGATTCCGAAAATGGGCCGCAAGGCTGTCGAGTGCAACATGCTGTACTTCGACAACATCGAGATCCCGAAGGAATCGCTGATCGGCGAAGAGGGGCAGGGATTCAAATACCTGCTGCAGGGCCTGAACCCGGAGCGCGTGCTGTTTGCGGCTGAGGCGATCGGGCTTGGCTTCTGCGCGCTCGAGCGGGCAACGACGTATGCGAAAGAGCGTGTCGTGTTCGGCCGTCCGATCGGACAGAACCAGGGCGTCGCCCATCCGCTGGCCAAGTGCTGGGCCGAACTCTCGGCGGCTGAATTGCTGACGTACAAGGCGGCGCGGCTTTACGATCAGGGCCTCGAGTGCGGAGCGGAAGCCAACGCGGCGAAATATCTCGGCGCCGAGTATGGTTTCAACGCATGCGAAGCAGCCGTGCTGGCTCATGGCGGCATGGGCTATGCGAAAGAGTACGACGTGGAGCGCTACATGCGCGAGGCGATGATCGCGCGCATTGCGCCGGTGTCGCGCGAGATGATCCTGAACTACATTTCGGAGCGCGTGCTGGGGCTGCCGAAGAGTTATTGACCCTCGCGGATATTGCCGGTCCTCTCCGCAGGATTCATTTGGAAAGATTCCCGGCATGAAGGTTCTGGCGTTTGGTGCAGTTGCGTGTGTGGCGTTGATTGCGGCGTCGCCGCAGGCTCTTGCCCAGCAGGCGACGGCTGGCAAGCCGGCGACGTGCTGGGACTACAACACGCTTGCGGACAATCTCGGCAGCCGGTTCCGGCTGCAGGGCGCGGTGGACGACACCATCCTGAACCGCATGGCCTATTACTCGATGACGAGGCTGCCGGCGAAGGTGAGCGCGCCTCTGATCCAGCTTTCCAATACGTGGTTCAACGTCGAGATCAGGGCGGAAGCGGAAGGGGCCGATGCGCCGCTGGCGCTGTCCGGCCTGCTGGTTGAACTGGACAATGTGAACATCGATTCCCGCGTTGCGGCGGTGAAGTTCGAAGACCACGTCGATGCGAACGGCAAGTTGTTGTATCTGCGGCTAGTTCCCCTGGAAGCGCGATTCCGGGCAGGCGACGACACTATTATTGCGCCGTTCCGCACGCAGGGCCCGGATCTGGCGCGTCAGGATGTGGTTCTCAGACTGGGCGCCTTTGCGCCTCCGACCCGGCCTGTTGGAGGTGGTGCAAACTTTGATCCCAAAGTGACCTTGCCGCTGGCGCAGAAGATTGAAGCGGCGTGGCGGAAGGCCGGAACGATCACTATAGAGATCGGCCTGCCCGATGGTGGCGCTGTCGTCGCGACGTCGGGGGCGTTGGCTTACGATAGCGGGAAGGTGGACGCAGAGTTCGCGAAAATGAACAGTCGCGCGCGCGAGATGATCAGCGGCGGGAAATGCCAGTATCTGGAATAGCGCGGGCGTTCTGAGATAGCAGGCGCGCGTTCCAGTATCGCAGGCTTACTACTGATTGGTCTCGAACCTGTTCGGGGCGAGGACGCTACGTCAGCGCCGCGCCAGCCAAATCTTGGCCGCATTTCGCGACACCTCTGGCGGCTGAAGGGCCTTCGCCTCGAGAAGCTTGGGGTAACGACATGCGAACTGCTGCAACACTGTTGATGGTATTGGCGGCTGCGGCGTGTGCGGCCTGTGCGTCATGGGAAAAATCCGAAACTGTCATCACCGAACTCGGGCGCGTTCCGGTTGAGGAAGCGATTGGTCTGTTCCGTGTTGAGATCGAGCAGCGCCTGGGCCTCGCGCCCGTCGAGCAGCCGAGGCTTCTGAGTGCTGCGCTCGAAGAAGGCGTGCTTGTCGAGCGTGTCCTGCTGTTTGGCATGGCGCATTCGCAGCGCTGTCCCGGCGGGCGGATGCCCGAGATCGGGTTCACACGCGTTGGAAAGTCATGGCGCAATACAAGCCTGATTTATCGCGACGGTGTCCTTCACAGGTATGGCGACGAGCCCCGTGTCGGAGATGATCCGTCGCACCCCGCTTTTCTTGTCGCCACCTGTACGACGTTTCATCGCTCCGGCCGGGAGACGACCAAGGGCGCGCTACAGGTTGCGCTGGTTGCTCCTGTGTTGCTGCCGATTGGAGCGCTTATCGGCGGTATCAATGCGGTCGGTTCCATCGGTGCGCCGGACGTCAACGCGACGCTTGCAGTGTTGCCTCTTGGGGCGTCGCCGCCGGACGGTCTTGATGCATGGCTTGCCAGTCTGCCCGCTGGTGCCCGGCTCGTCAGTCGCGACGGCGAAGTGATCAGGGTTGGCTTTTTCTATAGCGAACCCGAAAACATGGCGAAACGTCCGGCCGTGACGGTCACCTTTGTGAACGGCGTGGTATCTCGCCTTGAAGGGAGCCGATGCACGATCACGCCAGCGCGCGCATTCCAGTGCGAACGTTCGTGAGAGTCAGGCCGCCGCGATGGCGCCCTGTTCGCGGGCGCTATCGAGGGCGTCGAGTTTCTCGAGCAGGTATTCGAGGTCGGCGCGCGGGATGGCCTGGAATTGCGTGAGCACGCGCTCCACCATCTTCTGGCGGAAGCGGTTCCGGTCGCCGTGGCCGTCGTCCATCTCGGTCTTGTGGTAGATGTCGATGGCGAGGCGGAAAGCGGTGAACATGCCGGAAGGAAGGCCCGCGCGTTCGAAGATGGTCTTGAGGCCAAGCGCGCCGGCGTCATGCATCATCAGCCATGCCTTGGAGCGCGGGACGCCTGCGAGTTCGGCCATCGCGTGTTCGACAAAGCTGATGTGACCGAGGCAGAGCGAGCGCATGACGAGCGAAGGCGTGAGGCGGCCGTTCAGATGCAGCTGCTGGACGAAACGTTCGGGGTCGCTGCTGAGGTCGGCCTGTTCGACGAGATCGAGGGTGGCGCGCTCGCGCGTGCCGGACGCGATCTCGATGGCAAGTTGCGGCGGGAGTTCGTGCTTGTTGACGAGGCGGTCGAACAGTTCGCCGGCGACCATGTTCACCAGTTTTTCGGTGATGTGGATCGGTAGCGTATTGCGTGAGACGAGCGCGCCCTTGATGTCGTTGTCGTTGGCGAAGCGCTTGAGCAGGCCGGCATAGGCGTCGTCGGAGAAGGCGGCGCCTTCATTCAGCGTGCATGCTTCGACGGCAGCCTTTGCGCCATAGAGCGCGATGACTTCGGTGAGGCCTTCGCCGAGCGTGGCGCGTTGGGCGATGGCGACCTGCTTTTCGGCAGCGCCCGCGAGCACGATCTCGACAAGGTCTTCGTCGGTGATGACGGGCGAGTTCTTCAGGACGGGGATGGCGATCGCGTCAACGTCCTTGGCCAGCTTCAGCGCGATATCGCGGGGCAGCTTCGGCGAATTGCGGAGCGTGACAGCGAGTGCGCGGCGAACCAGCACGGCGGTGTCGTTGCACATCAGGTCGAGCACCTGGCGGGCGCTCTCCTTGTCGGCTTCGGACATCTCCATCGTGTCGATGCGGCGGCAGATCTTGTGGGCGGCGTTGGCGCGCGCCTCCGGGCTATCCCCACGCACAAGGCGGCGGATATCGTCCTGCGTGAGGGAGGAACGCATCGTGGCTACGGTCATACGGTCGAGCCTTCTGCCTGCTGGCGGCTTGAACTCATTCGAAAAATGACAATTGCTGCACCGGGTTAATGGATATTTACGAGGCGCAGAAAAACTGCGCTACCAGCACAAAAAAGGGAGGCGGGTTTTGCTGCTTCAAGGCATCAAAGTCATTGAACACGCTACGTATTATGCCGCGCCCGGGGCCGGTGGCATTCTTTCGGACTGGGGGGCCGAGGTTATCAAGATCGAGCCGCCCGGCGGCGACCCGGTGCGCAGCAACTTCCCGACCAAGGGGACGGGCAAGGAGCATCTGAGCGACAACCCGGCGTTTGACGCCGACAACCGGGGCAAGAAATCCATCGTGGTGGACGCCAGGACGGAGGAAGGCCGCGAGATCATTCGCAAGCTGGCGGATGGGGCGGACGTGTTCCTGACCAATGTGCGCCCGGGCGGGATTGAGCGTTCCGGGCTTGGCTACGACATCCTGTCGAAGCGGAATCCCAAGCTCGTTTACTGCGCGCTGACGGGCTACGGGCTTGAGGGTCCGGACGCCAATGCGCCCGGGTTCGATGTGGCGAGCTTCTGGTCGCGCTCGGGCCTCGCTCGGCTGACGGCGCCGAAGGGCGCGGAACTGTTCCCGGTGCGCACGGCGACAGGCGATCATACGACCAGCATTGCGGCCGTGGCGGCGATCAACGCGGCGCTGATCCAGGCGCTGAAGACGGGCAAGGGACAGCTCGTTGATGTGAGCCTTCTGCGCACGGGGCTGTACACGTTGCACACGGACCTTTCGATCCAGCTGTTCTTTGGACGCATCGCGTCAACGCGGCCGCGCAACCAAGCTTACCATCCGCTGTCGAACTTCTTCCGCACCAAGGACGATCACTGGCTGTGCATCGTGGCGCGGGCGGGCAAGGCGGACTTGCCGCGAATGGCGCGGGCGCTGGACCTGCCTGATCTCGAGACCGATCCGCGCATGCAGGACGGCAAGTCGCGGCGCGACAATTCCCCGGAGATCACCGCGATGTTCGATGAGGCGTTTGCGCGCTTCACGCGGGAAGAGATGGCAGAGCGGCTGACGCGCGAGGAGATCGCCTGGGCGCCGTGCCAGACGCTGGCCGATGTGGCGGTCGATCCGCAGGTGCATGCGGCGGGCGGGATTGTGCAGATGCCGGGGCGCGATGGGGTTGGATCGTTTGCCGTGCCTGCAGCGCCGGCGCGATTCCATGGCGTGGACGATGGCCCGAAGGGGCCGGGGCCGGGCCTCGGGCAGCACACGCGCGATATCCTTGGATCACTGGGGTATTCCTCGGCTGAAATCGACGCGGCGCTGGCCAGCAAGGTGGTGGCTTGACCCTGCGGCGGGTGATTTCTTGACCAAACGTCTCCGGGAATTATCTGGGATGGGGCGCGCCGGGATTCTGCGCGGTCGATCAGGGATGAAGGGGAAATCTGCGGCGATGACTTTCCCCGTGGGCGGAGGCGAACTCGGCCAGCTGATCCGTGATTTCGACTGGTCGAAAACCAGTCTGGGCCCGATTTCCTCGTGGCCGCAATCACTGCGTACGGCGACCGACATCGTGCTGCAGTCGCCCATCCCGCTTGTCATGCTGTGGGGCCCGGACGGCATCATGATCTATAATGATGGCTACGCGGTATTTGCTGCGAGCAGGCATCCGAGCCTGCTTGGGTCCAAAGTGCTTGATGGGTGGCCTGAGGCGGCGGACCTCAACAGCAACGTGCTGCAGACCTGCTATCACGGCGGCGGTACGCTTTCGTACAAGGACCTGCCGCTGACGCTGTACCGGAACAAGGGGCAGCCGGAAGATCTCTGGGTAGATGTGAACTACGGGCCTGTGCTCGACGAGAGCGGAAAGCCGGGTGGCGTGCTGGCCGTCGTTGTCGAGACGACGGGCCGCTTCCTGGCCGAGAAGGCGCTGGCCGACGAGCGCCTCGCGGTGTTGGAGGCAAACAAGCGGCTCACGGCGGAATCGACCTTCATCCGCGAGCTGTTCGAGCAGACGCCCAGTTTCATGGCGATGGCGAGAGGGCCCGAGCACGTGTTCGTTCTGGCCAACCACGCTTATCAAGAGCTGATCGGGGGTCGTGAAGTGATCGGGAAGACGGTCGCCGAGGCCCTACCCGAAGTCGTGTCTCAGGGGTTCGTCGATCTGTTGGACACGGCTTATGCCAGCGGCAAGGCGCATATCGGCGCCGGTTCGCGTCTGTTGATGCAGCGTGCGGGCGGGCCGGAAGCGCGCGAACACTTTCTCGATTTCGTCTACCAACCGATCCGCAATGCCGCTGGCGACATTACTGGCATCTTCATCGAGGGTCAGGACGTTACCGAGCGGGTGCGCGGGGAGCAGCATCTGCGGCTGGTGGTCAACGAGTTGAACCATCGCGTGAAGAATACGCTCGCCATGATCCAGGCGATCGCGGCGCAGACGTTCAGGAATGCCGAAGACCTGCCGAAGGCTCAGGTCAGTTTTTCATCCCGCATCATGGCGCTGGCGCGCGCCAACGACTTGCTGACTGGCGAGAACTGGGAGGGCGCATCGCTCTACGACATCATCGCAGGCGTCTCCGTCGTGCACGCTGGCAATGAGCCGGATCGTTTCGCCGCCAGAGGCCCGATGGTGCGCCTGTCGCCGAAGGTGGCGCTGTCCCTGTCGATGGCGATGCACGAGTTGGCGACCAACGCCGTGAAGTATGGCGCGCTGTCAAACGATAGCGGGCGGGTCGACGTGACGTGGACCGCAAGCGATGGACGTCTGCGCATCGAGTGGCGTGAAAGCGGTGGGCCCCCGGTGACTGCCCCGGAGCGGCGGGGCTTTGGGTCGCGTCTCGTCGAGCGCGGCCTGGCGGGCGAGATGGGTGGATCTGCGAGGCTTTCATTCGACGCGGCCGGCGTCGTTTGCCTCATCGAGGCGCCGCTTGATATCTACGAAGGGGCTGAGTGATGGCAAATCCTCTGCGCATATTCGTTGTCGAAGACGAGATGATGATCGCCATGCTGCTCGAAGACATGCTGGCCGACCTTGGTCACCGTGTCGCTGGCGTGGCGATGCGCCTGCCGCAAGCGTTGGAGATGGCGAAGGCAACGGAAGCGGATATCGCCATCCTCGATATCAATCTGGACGGACGGAAATCTTTCCCGGTGGCGGGCGTGCTGCGCGACAAGGGTGTGAAGCTGATCTTCGCTTCCGGCTACGGCTCACCGGGGCTGGAGGAGCCGTTTCTTGACGAGATCATCCTGAAGAAGCCGTTCGAGCCAGACGATATCCGGCTCGCCCTGGCGCGCGCAGCTGGATAGGCGTTAGCGCTTGTCTTCCTGCAAGCCGAAGAGCGCGGCCATCAGGCTGCTGGTCAGGGCCGCAGTTCCAAGACGCGCCTGAAGCAGCGCACTGGCGTTGGATGCTGCGGCGTCTGCATTGAAGACGCCAGCCTGACCGGTATCGGCGGCTGCGATGCCGAAGCCGGTGAGCTTCTGGTAAAGCCCTTCGGCTGAGAGTGGCGCGCCGCTGCGGTCGTTGAAGACGTTGATGTTGGCGGCGGCTGCGCGCGGCAGAAGGTCCGCAGCTGAGGCCCCGCCATTGGTGCGCGCGGTGTCGATCAGTTTTGCAGCGTCGGAAGGTCCGAGAAAGTGGGCGAGGTAGAGCTCGCCCGGCGTGACGGGGCGGCCGATCTTCTCCTCAAGCACGCGCGCGTTTTCTGCCGCGAGTTCGGCGCCCATGCGGGCGGAGACTTCCGGATTGTCGCGCAGGGCGAGGACCTGCTCGCGGTTCATGCCTTGCGTGCTGATGCCATGGCGTGCGCCGTAACGCTCAACCGTGTCGAGCCAGGTGGCGTTGGTGAACTGGAAGAGGCCGGCCGCGGACGAGGTCGACGCCTTTGCCGACGGATCGAAATTGCTTTCGCGCTGGGCGGTCTTCACGAGGAAGCCGAAATCGACGCCGGTGGCGGAGGAGGCCGAGCGCAGGGCGGCCATCACGGCTTCCCTGGACGCGGGAGGGCGTGCTGCTGGGCTTGAAGGGGCGCCGATGGAATCGGTCACGTGCTGGATCCTGTGTCGAGGGCCCAGCACGTCAGGTTATGGTTAGCGAGGGGTTAATTCAGCGGCCTGCCGCGACATGCGGGGCAGGGCGTCCCTAACCGGGGGTTAGCCGTCGGTCTTGGGCGTCATCGCGAAGTGAATGCCCATGTCGGCCAGTTTTTCAGCGTCGCGCCAGCGGACGTTTTCCGCGATCAGGGCGATACCGTCGGCTGAGGCGACTTCGATACGGGTCATCGGGACTTCAAGGGCTTCGCAGCGCGACGGGTCGAGGCGGACGGCTTCGAACGTCAGGCGGGCGCGGGCGCCCATGGGGGTGCGCCAGGTTTTGCGGGCGTCGAGGCCGACGCGGAAGCCACGGCGGCGGAATGCGTCCACGCGGTCCAGCGCCAGATCTTCCAGCGCGCAGACAGAGGCGTCGCAGAAGTCGAGGCGGATTTCCTGAGCGAGGGCTCCAGCGCGCGCCACGGCGGCTTCGGCGGCCATCGGGGCGTCTTTGTCAGCCAGCGCGGCCATCGGCGCCAGGATCGACAGGGGGCGCAGCGTGTTGTTGGTTTCCTGCGCGAGACGGCAGGCGCGCTCGATAAGGTCTCCCAGCCAGGCGGCGGCTGACGGCAGGTTCGTATCGGTCAGGTGGTGAGGACGGAAGGTGTCTTCGAACGCGATGTCGGCTTCGGCGTGCATCCCAAAGGCTTCGCCATCCGACAGGCGCACGACCGGCCGGAACCGCAGGCGCGGCTGGCGGACGACGGGAGCCTGGGGCTCGTTGATGACAAGACGCAGGTGCGATGCGCGCGCATGGGTCATTGCAGGGGTCCGGGTTAGATGCTGTGTTGTCATCATGGATAACAGGCTGACCTGAAGACCGGCCCAAACCGATACGTGCAATTTCATCGAATTGGTGGGTGTTTTCAGGTGTTTCCAAGAGATGAACGAGGGGCTGCATGAGCGCGCCGACAGATGCGCCGAGACCGGCGTCGACGGTTGTTCTGGTTCGCGATGGGGAGACGCCTGCGGGCGGTCTCGAAGTGCTCATGGTGCGACGGAGCGCGGGGATGGCGTTCGGCGCGAGCGCCTGGGTGTTTCCCGGCGGCAAGGTGGCGAGCGCTGACAGCGATCCTGCGTGGGATGATCTGTCCGGCGGCAGTTACGATGATTACGTGCGGGCGTTGCGCGTGGCGGCGGCGCGCGAAGTGTTCGAAGAGTCCGGGCTGCTGCTGGCGACGCGCAACGGCGAGGCTCTGTCGGCTGACGACTGTGCTGCGTTTGATATCGAGCGCACGCGTGTGGAAGGCGAGCCCGAGCGATTCATCATGTTGATGCGCGCTGCGGGCTTGCGGCTCTCGCTGGATCAGCTTGTGCCCTTCGCGCACTGGATCACGCCGAGTTTCGAGCCACGGCGGTTCGACACGCATTTCTTCCTGGTGCGGGCGCCGTCTGCGCAGATCGCGCGTCACGATGGGCGGGAGGCCGTGGATCATCAATGGGTGGCGCCGGCTGACCTGCTGGAGAAGCGGGTGCGTGGCGAGGCGAAGCTCATGTTTCCTACGCGGCTGAACCTGGAAGTTCTGGCGAGGTCGACAAGCGCGGCTGAGGCCGAAGCGGCTGCACGATCGCGCAGCGTGGTGACGGTTGAGCCTCAGGTGGTCGAGCGCGGTGACGGCAAGGTTTTGCTCATACCTGAAGAGGCTGGGTACGGCCTCACCGAAGAGCGGATGCAAAACGTTCTGGGCTGATCTTGTCGATCAGCCCAGCGTTTGTCATGTCAGAGAATGTTGAAGATGTAGAGGAAGAAGATGATCGGCAGTGGAACGCCGAGCAGCCAGAGGCCGATGCCCTTCATGATGTTCTCCTAAACCTTGTCTGCGAGAGTTACGGGGCGAATACGCTCGCGGGCATGCCAGTTCGGGTGATCGGCTCCGAGCTTGCCGCCGACTATGGCGCCGACGCCGCCGAGGATCATCATCGCGAATGCCCACCAGGCTGTCAGGGCGGCGGCATCCTGCACGGCGTCTGTTTCAGCGGGCGTGAGTTGGGGAGCTGCGTTGGTGGCCTCACCCGTTGCCGCTTGCGCTGCGTTGACGACGCCGCTTGGGGCCTGGGTCAGCGACGTTTCGGAAAGCACGCTTGTGACGCCAAAGCCGAGGACGGCAGCGGCTACGCCGAACGACAGCGCCCA
>Ga0209181_10011974_pt1 | contig 11036 bp, 12 predicted proteins | sample MAT05_FD_187208 | JGI IMG/M metagenome (GOLD analysis project Ga0209181, IMG submission 187208) | Freshwater microbial communities from Lake Fryxell liftoff mats and glacier meltwater in Antarctica - MAT-05 (SPAdes) (version 2) | ecosystem: Environmental > Aquatic > Freshwater > Ice > Liftoff...
GCACCATCGAGGTCGCCGCTCGTTTGGCTGGCCACGCATCGACCCGAACCACGCAACTCTACGACCGGCGGAGCAAGGAGGTTGGGCAAGGGGAGATCGAGCGGGTGCGCTTTTGACCTGACTCTGGCGGCCCGACATCAATGGGCGCGGATGGCTGTTCGAGGCCAACTCCCACAGGCATCGGAGGGGGCACCGACACGGGGATTCAATCAACTTGCCAAGGAACTCGAGGGCGACGGCATCCTGCGCCCCCGGGTCGTCCAGCATTGGTGATCTTTCCTGACGTCAATTTGCAGCTCTATGCATATTTTTCGGCGGTCCCAGCGCAGCTGCAAAGCGCTGGTGGGAGGGCTGACAGTGAGCGGTGAACAGGTCGGGATTGGCCGGCGCTGCCGCCAGTGCAGTTATTGCGACCTGGCCCGATTCAGGCGATCAAGGCACCGCGGGTGGCTCCTTTCACCCGATCCTCAAGTGGACCGATTCAGGGTGTCAGCGACACCTGGACCGCGCCATCTGATGATCGCGCTCGATCTTCTTCGATCTGCGGGGACTTCTCGCGACCTCACGATCGACGCGCAGGTCGCCGCTTATGTGGTGGAAAACCGCGCTGTAGTACACACCGCGGACCGAGATTTTTCGCGTTCCGCGGTCGTTTCCGCAATCGATCCACTCGCCTGAGTAGCCCGTGTTGAATGTCGGGATGGAATCGTGGGTCCGGGCGGATTGATGCAGCACCCAGGCGTCCACCATCTGTCGGGTGTAAGTGGCGGCCAGTTCATGAGTTCCGCAATGGTAAATACAGTGTGTTTGAATTTGCCGAGGCTTTTCGGAAACCGTAGCTGCGATAAAAACTTGCGGCCTGCTCGTGCAGCGCATCCACCAGCAGCACACGCACGCCAAGCTGCGCGCGCAGGCTCAGGCAACGCGCCACGGCGTGCGCAAGCAGGTAGTCGCCATGCCCCTTCGCCTGCTCTTCGGCAGAGACCGCCAGCCGCCCCATCCGGATGGCTGGCACCGGGTAGTTGGGCAGGCGCTTGCGATCCGATTCCTGCAAATCGGTGAGCAACAACTGGGCAGCGGACAGGCTGTAGTAGCCGAGGATGCGGGCTCGGTTGGCATCGTCCACCAGGACGTGGGTGGTGCTGATGCCATCACGGTGATGCTGGACAGCCTGCTGGCGCAGGTAAGTGTCCAAGGACGGCTCGCCACAAAAGAACCCCTCGCGGTCATGCTGCTTGGGGTGCAACTGCTCGACTACCAGCACGAATCAGTCCTGCGCGACGCGCGCGAGGGCCTTTTTCAGCTTGGCATTGGGGCAAAAAGGGGAATCTAGCGCCTTGAGGAAGCGCCGGGATTCCTCAGCCGACAGGGTGACGCTGAGTTCCGCCGCCATGACGCTTTCGACTTCGCGCAGTACTGCGTCGCGCACGAAAGCAGACAACGGCACGCCGCGCAGGTCGGCGGCGCGAGTGATGCGCGCCTTGTCGGTAGCGTTCAGGCGCAGGTCGAGACGGGCAGCGGCATTCGTCATGGTGTTTCTCCTTGTACGGAATAGTACCGTACATGCGCCAGAAGTCAAAACTGGTCCCGAGGATCAGGGCCAGTGCTTTTGCTCCGCTTCACGCGCACGCGCCGCCAGCCAATGGGTCAGCAATGCCGGCTCCAATTGCTGCAGCGTGCGCCGCTCGGGGATGCCGGCCGGCGCTGCCGCGAGCATTGACGCGGCACGCAGCAGCCGCGCGCCGTAGCCGTTGTTGCTTGGATATAGCGCGATCGGCACGCCATGCAGCAGTCGGCACCACGCCGGAAAGGCCGCCACGTCCAGTTCCGGATCGAGATCGAGAAATTCATTCCAGTATCCCTCGATGGCGTCGTCTTCGGACATGGCCTGCTCGGCCACGTGCGCGTGCGCGAAGCACAGCTCGCAGCGATCGATCCAGGCGCGCTCATGGCGGCCGGTATGGTCGCAGGCGCGCGCGTGCAGCGCGAGCCGGGCGCCACAACCGGTCCAGCCCGCCTCGCCTTCAATCGCGACGCGCACGCGTTCCCAGTCATTGAGCAGTAACCAGACATGGCTCGCGTGCCACGCCGGATGCTCGGGATCGTACGCGACCGCTTCGAGTGCCGCACCGATCGAGCGCAGGCGTTTGGTCACCAGCGGCCACGCCTCGAGTTGCAGCACCCGGACGGCGGCAGGCCACAACTCAAGCTCGAGCCATTCGAGCGTGCTCCGCGGGTCGGGTGCAAGACGCAGCGCGATCAGCGCTTCGAGCGCGTCGAGGTCGCGAATCTCGGCCTCCGAAAGGGCGCCGAACCCGATCAGCAGCGCGCGTTCGCTGGAAGCACCGGCCAAGTCTTCAGCCATCAGGCAGCGCCGAAGCCGCGCGCGCGACTGATCCGCCGGCGTGTCGCGAAACAAGTCGAGTTGCGACCCACTGTCATGGCTGCAGGCCGCTGACGCGAATGCCGGCAACTGGGCCGACGCTGGTCCCCCGAAGCACGAATCGACGCCGTCGAACAAGTCGCGATTCATCAAAACGGAACGCATGCAGGGTCCTCAGTACTGACGTCGAGGCTCGCGCTGCGGGACAGCCGCCATTGTCGCCGCACCCGCGATTCATTTGAAGCGCCGTTCTTCCGGACCAGACGGCTATGACCAACAGACCCCGACGCTGGCGTCCGGATCATCACGCATCAGCTCGCGAGTTGATTCTGCCGACAACCTTTTCCACGCCTCGAATCCCACCTTTCTCTCGCGGGAACACCGCCTATCTCTCGCTCAAAAGCAACCTTTTTCTCGCGCATGGCCACCTTTTTCTCGCACGAAGGCGGCTCAACTGCTTGATACATCGAACATTCCGGAGCAGGTAAACAAGCTCTCAAAGCTCTAAATCAAAACAATAATGGATGACAACTTTAGAGCCGCCGTGATAACTTTGTGTCGCCCTAGCGACTAAAAGCTACTAAACGCATGATGATCGACCCTCAAGACCCAGCTTCTGCGATGTTGTCTCCTGAGCGAGTGAACCGGTTGGACGCGCAAGAATCCTTGGAACTGGTCGCTACGCTGGGTGATGCGTTCATCAAGACGCTCCGCGAACTTCACGCGCCGCCAGTAGGCACCAAGACCCTGCGACGCTACCGGATTCAAGAGGCTGCGCGCGAAATAGGGCGGTCGGTGTCCTGGATGAGACAACAGGAAAGTGCAGAGGGGTTTCCCGCACCAGCAGATCGTAGCGCCGGTGGCCGGCGCCTGTACACCCTGGGAGAAATCAATGCGATTAGGACGTATGCCGGCACCATGCCAAAGTCCCCCTCCCCTGCCCCGTACGTCTTGGGCTTCGTCAACTTCAAAGGTGGCAGTTCCAAGACCACTTGTAGCTACTTGGCGAGTCACTTCCTGGCTTCGCGTGGATATCGCGTGCTCTTGGTCGATCTCGATCCGCAAGGATCGCTGACCGGCTCATTTGAAATGTTCCGGGACGGCCAGCCCGTGCATGGGATCGATTGGGATGACACGATCGGGCCGATCCTCACAGGGGAGATTGACGATGCGACGGGACTTATCACCCGAACGCACTGGCCAACAATCGACATCATTCCAGCGTCCGTTGATGTCTACGATGCGGAGATGCTTTTAGCGGTAGAGACGGCACGCAGCGGTGTGCAAGACAGCCCTTTCTGGAAGCGTCTGGATGTGGCCTTGCGTCGCATTCAGGGTTACGACTTCGTCCTCCTCGATAGTGCGCCGGCGCTCAACTTGGCGGCGATCAATGCAGTTGTGGCGGCAGATGGATTGATTATCCCGGTCCCCCCACGAAATCTCGATCTTGAAGCCGCTGTCAAATTCGCCAAAGTCGTACACGCCTGGACAGAGAAGCTGCCCGGGTTTAACTCAAAATATCGGTGGCTGCGCCTGCTGCTGACGCAGTTACAGAGGGGTTCTTTAAGCGACCAGACCCACGCGTTGCTAGCGAACCGATACTTCGGCGGTCTCCTCTTCAACAACAACTTTCCGATGTCCGAGGCAGTTCGCCGGGGGTCTGCTGGTGCGCCCAGTTGCTATGAGGGCAATCAGGTCGATCGTAGCCAGGTGGACGCGAATCGCCGTGTGCGCGAGGCGCTTGACGAGGTGTTCGAGGAGATGTTGGGCATGGTCTACGCGGAGCGAGGAGAACGATCATGAGCACGGCCCAGGAGAGGGCTAAGCGGCTGTTGGATGGAATCGGGGTGTCAGTCGCGGCGAGCTTGGCCGTGCCGAAAACCAACAGGGGAATTCTTGGACGCCTGGAGCAGATGACGGGCTCACCCTTAATGGTTCGGGAACTGGATCCACTTCGCGTCCGGGTATGGGCATTGCAGGGGCGTCTGCAAGCCTCGCTCGATACGCAGAGTGTCGCCGATCTCATCGAATCACTCGGAGCGCACGGACAGACGACGCCGGCAATCGTGCGGCCGGTTCAAGGAGATCCAAAAGCCGAATTTGAAGTGATAGATGGCTCTCGCCGACGCTTCGCCAGCGCTCACTTAGGACTCCCCCTGAAGGCAATCGTCGCAGACTTATCCGACAAGGATGCTGCGCTGCTGACTGAAACGGCGGATGCCAGTCGGAAGCACTCGGCGTACGAGACGGGTGTCAAATGGCGGGCTTGGCTCGAACAGAGACTCTTCGAGACTCAGGATGCGCTGGCGCAATGGTTGAGTGTTTCTGCTGGCGACCTGTCTTTCAAGCTTTCCTTAGCCGAAATGCCCTACCCGTTCGTCGTTTCATTGGGCGGCCATGAGCGCCTGTCGAGGGAACTCGGTCGCCGTCTCTCGCGATTTGTTGGCCGGGCTAAAGCCCTGGAGCGATTGGACGAGCTGCGCGGGCGCATGTCCAAGATTGGAGACCTCGCGCGGGAAGGAAATTGGACTGCACCTCGGGCACTCGTCGCATATGGGGAGCTCGAGGCCGAGATCTTTCCGCCGCGCCGGGGCGGAAAGCAACGTGTCGAGGAAACGGTCACAGCAAGCGATGGAAGCGTGGTTGCTACGGTAGGTAGTCCGGATCGCTCTAATCTTGTCGTTCGATGGTCGAAGGGGCTTAGCGTAGATGAGCGACAAGAACTCGTGTCCGCGATCAATCGACTCGTCGCGGAATGGTCGGAAAGCAAGTCTTTGGCTGCCAAAGACTTGCCCAAGTCACTGAAAGACAAGTAAAAACCTTCTGAGCCGAGCGAACGTCAGCATGAAACAGGGCAACAATTTCCTGGTGACCAAGGCGAACGCGATAGTCGAAGCGTCGTATCGCCTCACCCTGCAAGAGCAGCGGTTAATTCTTTACTGTGTGGCTCAGGTGGACTCGCGTAAGTCGCTCGATGAGCAGCGAGTGTTCGTCGTGGAAGCCGGCCCATTCCGAGAGACATTCGGCATCTCTGCGGAAAAGGTCTATGAGGAGTTGCGCGAAGCCGCTATCCGATTGTTCGAGCGAAAGGTCACGATGAGAGATGCGCAGACATGCCACGAAACTTTACTTCGTTGGGTGTCGATGGTGCGCTATCAGGACAGAAAGGGCCGCGTGGTTCTGAACTTTTCGCCCGAAATCCTGCCATTCATCAGTGCCTTGAAAGATCGATTTACCAGCTACTCGCTCGAATCAGTCGCCGGACTCTCCAGTACGTTTGCGATTCGTATGTTCGAGATCCTCAGCCAGTACGCAGGGCTTGGTCGACGACAAGTCACGATAGAACAGCTTCGCCTATGGCTGGACTGTGTCGACAGTTATCCGCGCTTCTCGGAGTTTGAGCGTTGGGTGATCGCGCCGGCGGTATCCCAGCTCAACGAGCGCACCGAACTTTGCATTCGCTACGAAAAATCCAAGAGCGGGCGCAATGTGACGCACGTCGAGTTCATCATCGGACGCACGCGCACAGCTCCAATTGCGAAAGTCGTTCGCGAAGCGCCCAAGAATGACGTTCCCAGCGATGCTGAGCGTGAGCTTGAGCGCCGCGACTGGGAGGCGCATATGCGCCGCCTCGGGCTCGATCCTGCGGAGCTCGTGGCCAAGTCACCGCGTCCGAGTAAGCCGAGCTAGTTCTTTCGCTCGGACGCGAAAGCTACCTCAACATCCTATTTCTCGCTTGAGAGAGCGACAATGCACTTGCTAGTACCTAAGCCATTGATCCGCGGCTGATTGCACGCGTCAAGTCGCCGGGAGAGGCTCACTAGTGGCGAGGCAACTACCACCTTTGTCTCGCTCGAGTAATGAGGCGCCCTAGTGGCTCTTTGGCGATGCGGGACGCACCAGCGACGCACGCGAGAGCCAGGAAGTCCCCAATTTCCTCAAAAATTCACGGGGAAAGCAGCCTGGGGGCGCGTCGGAAACCCGCTTCTCGGTCTATCGCTGCCTAAAGCTATCTCACGTAGCTTTAAGCGAGAGAAAGGTGGTTGTCGCATGCCGACGCCTGGTGGATTCTCGGGAGCACGCTCGGCGAGCCCGGCCCAGGCCTGTGGACAACCCGTGGAGTTCGCCGCGAGCGCCGAGTCCGTGGATAGCCTGTGAGTCACGACCGGCCTCCGGCCTTGCGCCACATCGCCCACCGCCTAACCCCACTACTCCACCGGGTTGCCCATAGCCCACCGAAGCAGGGCTGGCACTCCTGGACGCCAGGCATCATCGCCAAGTTAAAAAATGGCTCTATGCAGGACTTGGCTGCGAGGAAAGGGATCGAAAGTCGTGCCGGCACAACTCGACGGCCGGTATAGCGAGTCACCGCTTTCGGCGTCTGATTCCGTCAGCGATAGTGCAAGCACCCGGGTGGGTACTTGCACTGGGGGTGCGACGAGCCGGTGCAACGCGACTGAGTAGGCAAAGCTGGGAACTCTGCTCTGAGCCGTTATCGGTCAATTACTCCTATTTGCGCCGGCGCAACCTGGCGTTAACACGGTGTTCCGTCATTTGAGTTTGGTCAGCGGCAGCTGGTGAATGAGCAAGTCGAAGAAGTAGGGCTTGTTGGTCACCGGTGAGATCAACCTGAGCAGGTCCACGGTGGCCATTACATCGCCGCGCGCCGTATGGGCTTTGTATGCGATCCCATGAAGTCTCGCGAGGTCCTCAAGGCTTCCCGATGCTAGGCCGTGTCTGATCGTCCATTTTGGAAGCTGGTAAGAACAGCGCCACGGCTTGTCGACTTGCAACTCAGGCACGCGTGACAAAAAGCGGCTCTCAAATGCAGCGTTGTGCGCGACCAAGAAATCAGCCTTGGCGATCATCTGCTGCACAACTGCCCACTGAACCGTTGCTGCGGCGACCATCGCCCGAGAGATCTTGTTGACTCGCGATGCCGACCTGGACATCGGGCCGCAGGCATCCTGCATGGAGCTGTAAGTCTCGATGATCCCGATGATCTCGCCCGAAACTCGGTCGTACTTAAGCAGACAAATCGCGATTTCTATCAACTCCGCGCTGGCCGAAAAGCCGGTGGTCTCAATGTCCAAGCACGCTGCTATCCCGATATCGCGCGCTCGCGGAGCCGATGAGGTGCCACAGGCAAGCGACCGCCGCTTGGAAGGCGCTGATCGGTCCTCGGCGGCTTCGATCACGGCCAACCCGCGTGCCCTTGCCCACGACGTGAAGCTCTCAATATTTGCGGGGCCGGTTTGGACCGCCGAGAAATCCTGTCTGAGCAACGCGAGGCGGTGCTTGCAGAGCATTCCCTCCCGCAGAGAGTTGAGTCCCGAGGGACATGTGCACGTGGACTTCACCGTTGAGTTCGAGATTCGAAACCCGGCTCGGTAGGGCTTCGACTGACCGCCACGGACATGGAAAACGTATTCGCCGTTCATGTTCTTCTCCGGAAAGTGGATGGTGCATGGGATCCGCTGCTCAGCCAGAAAGTGGACTCGGGGCCGGGCAGGGGCGTACTGGCTTACCGCCAACATCGGCGGCGAGCAGTCGTAGTGGTCCGCGACGACGCGCGGCTCGGCCGAGCCCATCGTCAAACAGACGCAATATTTGGCGGGCGTCCTGGAACAGCTCGGCCAAGACGTCGATCACTTCCGGGCCGAGAGCAGTCGGTAGCCGCAGATCGGACCGCAGCTTTCGGTAGTGCCGCCAGATCGAAGCAATCAGCGCGGCCCGCTCCGAACGATTTGGGCCGCGTACGTCGATTCGCCGAAAACGCGAGAGCAGGGCGGCGTCGATCTGATTGGGATAATTGGCCGTCGCGATGAACACAGATTTCGACACGTCGAATTCCATATCGAAGAACTCATCGCGCCAATGTGCTGAGGTGACGCGATCAACGAGCCCGAGTAAAGTAGGCGCAACGGGATAACTGTTGTGGGCAATGGTCTTGTCGACCTCGTCCAGCACGAACATTGGCGAGGCCAGCGGCGTCTGCAGGAATGTTCGGACAATCCGCCCGGGCATAGCGGTGAGCCACTGCGCGGTGCCGCCCGCTAGCTCAAACGAGGCGGAGACCGAGGGCAGGACGACGAACTCGCAATGGACGCCAAGTGCCTCGGCGAGCTGCTGCGCCCACCATGTCTTGCCGGCCGCTGGCGGCCCGACGATTAGGATCGGCGATAGTCGGAGTTCACCTCGGCGACGTAGGGCCAGCGCCAATTGGCCCAGCACGAACAGTGTCGCCTCGCGGAAATTTGGCGCGTCCAATAGAAGTTGCTCGACACGCCGAAGCGAGCGTGCTGTCACGCGCACTAAGTTCCGGTCCGGGCCCATCGCATTGAGTTGCTTGTGCCAGAGTTGCTTGCCATCGCTTGACCCAAACGATTTAGGCCGATCATGGATTGGAGCCTGCCAGAGCCGATGCTGCCGCCGCCGCCGGTTCTGCGCCGCCTGTGACGGTTCCAGACGATATGTCTGCAGCGCGGCATCCACCTCATTTGCGATCGCCAACACGCCTTGCCACAGACATTGATCGTCTGGCACGTCCGATTTGCCCGAAGGGCTGGACAGCGCCGCGTAATCGATCTCGTGCGCCCGAACTCCCCGGACGTCGAAAATATGTTCACCAAGAACCAGGTTCCGCGCTTGCGTCGGCAGGGCCATTACCGCGAGCGAGCGCAGCCGCAGGTCCATCCACTCCCGCAGCCGCAACCCCTCCCGGTGAGCAAGCCCGGCCAACAAAAGCCGCAGGGGATCGGAGGCCATATCGCTGAGCGAGAGGGCAGGGAGGTCCTTCAGTTGTTCCTTCCAGCGCGTGCGAGACATCTGGAACCTTCCATTGGCGTGATGTAATCATAGCATATGATTACGTTACATCTCAAGCCAAAGAACACCCGGGGATGGCTGTCGTGTAGCCTGATCGCCTCATTTCTTGCCGAAGCGCTGTAATGCCTCGTATCGGCTACGCCCGCTCCACGCTCGACGACCCCGAAATGGCGCAGCAGTTGGGAATCGTGGAAGGTGCGGGGTGTGATCGGATCATTGTCGATCGCTCAGCCGATGGCGGACCATGGCAGACCTTGCTGAGTCAGCTGGCGCCTGGCGACGTTCTGGTCGTTGCCAGGCTGGATCGCGTGGTTCGGTCTCTGCGACAGCTTTTGCCGCTCGTCCGAGATCTGGCGGTACGAGAAGTGGCATTCGAGATTTGGCAGGAGGGCAGGGCGCCCGTTGAGTCCGACACCCGACGACTACTTCAGGTGCTTGAGTGGCTTGTGGAGCTCGAAGGATCGATCAAGCAAAAGATCATCAGCGAAGGTCTTAACATCGCCAGGACTGAAGGTCAGGCCCTAGGTCGCCGGGGCAAACTTGACCCCGCACAGGTCCGCGAGCTGTTGGCTTTGATGTCCGATCCGAGCACAGACGTCACCGCGCTAGCCAAACGATTCGGGATAAGCCGCGTGACGGCCTATCAATACGTGCGCAAATCAAAATTCTAGACTTGGCGGTGCCTGACCTAGATGTAGGTGATGTAGTAGCGATTAGACTCGCGCTCAACATGAAATGCTGCTGGCGATGACGCGAGGGACGCAGGACGACTGGCGCGGGGTCCTCGCATACCGGTACACTAATCGAGGCAGGAGGAATAGGGCGCTGTGCGATGAGAGTTGGGAGGCAGTACTGCCACCATCTCATTGGCGGAGCCCAGCATGAAACGCAAGCCAGTTGCCATAAGCAAACGTGAGTTAAAATCCATTCAACAGGCGGCCTTGGCTCTGGTTGAGCAGGCGATTAGGGACCTGCCCCCGGTCACGCAAAAGGTGTGGGAACTGATACGCACCAAACCAACCATCAAACCACCCGCCGTTGCGAAAGCGATGGGAATGAGTCTCCAAGCGCTCGAGCCGCACCTCGTAGAGCTCCGGAACATGGGTCTTATTCCCGATTAGCCCCACCGGTTGCGTGCGGCGGCGCTGATCTTCGGCCTCTTAAGGACCGACAGCAGCGTTCGCGTTCGTGACAAAGGCAGCAGCAGCAAATCAACGCGCGGTGTGCGCATCTGAGTGCGCCGCCCGCATCATCGTACGCGACCAACTCGCGTCTATCCTCCCGGTCACTGCGAGCCATGCTTGCCGCAGCGCTTCCGCATCCACGGCGGCGTGATGTCGCCGGGCTTGCGCGGCGGGATTCACCTCGAACCAGTCTTCCAACACCATAGTCATCAGGCCCTCGCGCAGCATGTGCGTCATCACCGGCGGCGGGATGGGACCGCAGGATTGCGCCTCGACATCGGTCAGTTCGAAGGCTGCAAGCGCGTAGGTCAGGAGCGCCCCATCGTTGGCGTAGTCGAAAAGCACGAAGGGGTTGGCGATGCCGCGCAGGAACGTCCGCAGCGCAGTCGTAAACGCTACATCCGATAGCGCGACCGAACCGCGCTCGAGCAATGGATAGATGACACCGCTGACAAAGTCTGTCGGCTTCGCCGGCAATGGATCGCGCTCGGCATAGAAGCGGTGCTGTCCGTCCGCACTCACCAGCGCCAGGCTGACGAGCTCAGACCCGATGACGTCGGCCCACTCGGTGTCGAGAAAAAGGTAGGTCGGTTCCATCGTGGTGCTCATGTGGGCGCTTCCCGGTCCATGTCGTGGTCCTC
>Ga0209181_10011975_pt1 | contig 11035 bp, 8 predicted proteins | sample MAT05_FD_187208 | JGI IMG/M metagenome (GOLD analysis project Ga0209181, IMG submission 187208) | Freshwater microbial communities from Lake Fryxell liftoff mats and glacier meltwater in Antarctica - MAT-05 (SPAdes) (version 2) | ecosystem: Environmental > Aquatic > Freshwater > Ice > Liftoff...
TATACGCAAGGATGTTTCGATGTTCTGGCGAAAGCCAGCGAGAAACCCGCCTCACCGCTCGGCTAAAGCATGGCGGCTTGCGGCGGGTTTAATCGGTCATCGCCGGCAAGAAAGTGTGAGTCGGCAATATATTGACGTTTAGACGAACCGGGGCAGGCTGATTTTCGTCAAGCTGCCCCGTGGGGTATCGTCTGGGTGCGTAGTCACAGACGGAGGTCCCCCGATGGATTGTACCATCCTGGTGGCGCTGCGCGCCGCCCTGTTCGCGTGCCTCACCCGCGCCGCCGCTGCCCTGTTTGACCTGGCCGACGCCTTGTTGACGGACCTGAGCGCCCGCAGTGTGGTGGAATTGTCGCAGAGTCCGGCCTTTCGGCGCCAGTGGCCCAGCGTCTACGCCGCGTTGCAGGATGGGCGGGTGGAGCGCGTGGCGCTCCCGCAGGCCTTTGTCGCCCACATGCCCGGTATCCCCCCCGGCCAGCGCCTCTTGCTCGGACTGGATACCAGCCCCATCCGGCGCCCAGACGCGCACACCTCCGCCGACCGCTCGTTGGTCTACTGGCCCAATCTGCCCCATGATGCCACCCCCGTGGTGGCCGGCTGGAGCTTTTCGGCGCTGGTCGTGCTCCCGCAGCCGGTCAGCAGTTGGACGTACATGCGCGACCACCAGCGCGTCGCGACGACGGAGACCGCCGTGACGGTCGGGGCGTCCCGGTTGCGCGCGGTGCTCCCGCTCCTCCCCCAGCGCCCTCTGGTGCTCCTGGATCGGCACTATCGTCGTGCGCCCTGGGTGCTGGCCACCGCCGACCTCGCCGTAGACCAATTGAGTCGGGCGCGCCGGGATCAGGTCTTGTATCGCCCACCGCCGCCACGCACGGACCAGCGGGGACGGCTCACCCTGGACGTGCGCCCCTGCATCGCGCATTTCCACCCGACACAGGACACCGCCTGCGCTGTGAGCGCGCGGCACCCGCAGCGCACGTGCGAGCGTACCGCACCTACGCCTCCCGCGCATCTGCCGTCACGTCACCTGCGGGTGGGGTAAGCCCCTCGGCGAGCTCTGCTAGGCGCAGGCTGACGGCAAGCAGGCGGGATACGAGCACGGCGGCCTCCGCCGCACCGAGCTCACCCACGCGCCGCTCAGCCCGCCGCAATCCCTGCTCCGTGCGCAGAAGCTGGTCGTTCAGCGCGATCAACCACGGAGGGGTGGCGCCGTGCGGACGCCCGCCAACCGGCGCAGTGCTGCGTTTGACCTGGGCGACAAGTCGGGCGATGGTTGGGCCGTCCACCGGGACCACGGTCTCGGGGTCGCTGCCCTGGCGCGCGATCTCGCGCAGCACGAGATCGGCGTGCGCGTGGGTGAGATCGCCACTCCGCAGGGCCGTATGCAGCGGGCGCAGCTGGGTCTCACGCAGGCGCAGGCGGGCGGCCTCACGCTGCTGGGCCTCACTCAAGGCGAGCAGGCGGAGCAGATCTTGACGGCGTGAGCGGCTCAGGCGGAACCGCTCCTCCACCGTCTCCCAGGGCGCGTCTTCGAGCGCGCGCTTCATCTGCATGAGCGCCCAGGCCCGCTCGATGTCGCTGAAGTCAGCCCGGTCTTCGTTCTCAGCGTACTGCGCGCTTACGCGCTCCGCATCGGTTGGCGGGTCCACCACAATGGCGTTGATGGTGGTGGTGAGGCCCGCAAGCAGGGCTGCGGTCCAGCGCCGGTGGCCCACCAGGATAAGCTGGGTGGCCGCAGGGTAGCGCTCGCTCGATCCAGGGTAGACGATGATGGGCTGAAGCTGGCGCTGCGCCAACGAGCGCCCCAACGCCAGCAGGTCGGCCACGAGCTCCGCATAGGCTGGGTCAGGCTGCCCCTCAGGCATGAGCTCGTCGGGCAGCGGGAGCAGGCGTGGCTGGCGCTGGTTGGGCTGGAGGTTGGGGGCGATCTGGCTCAGCGGCAGTGCCTGCACGGCCCGCGCACCCGCAAGCCGATCCAGCGGCTCCACCCCAAAATAGGCCCGTGCCTCTGCAAGCGGGTCGGCGGCGGCAGCGGTCGGCTCCGGCGCAGGCTGGGGTGCGGCGTAGCTTCCTGCGCGCTGCTGGAGCGCTTTGATCCGGTCCTGGGCCTTGCTCATGCGGTCACTCCATCGAGCGCCATCAGCTCTTCAAGCAGATCAAGGAAGAGCCCCCGTACCTCTGAGGCATCCGCACCCGTGTAGCGAAACACGCTCTGGCCGAGCCCCGGCGAGTCGCGCAGCGCCGCGCGATTGGGAATAACGGTCTTGAGCAGCTGCGGGCCGTACCGCTCCTTCAGCGCGTGATCGTAGGCCTGGTCCCCGGCACTGCGCACGCTGTACTTATTGCGGACCACACTCATGCCGCGCAGCTGCGGGTTGAGCCGCTGGGCTTGCCCAACGGTTGCCACCAGGTCGCCAAGGGCCTTGATCACCAGATCCTCGGGCTGCACCGGGGCAACGCAGCGGGTCGCGGCGGCAAGTGCGGTCGCCTGGACCGGGCCGCGCGCCGGAGCCAGGTCCAGGATGACCACATCATAGGGCAGCGGGTGGCTGAGCGCATCGCGCAGCACAAAGAGGCCGCTGTTGGGGGCTGCGGCGATGTGCATTGGCAGCGAGGCCATGGCCGGGTGGGCGGGCAGCAGATCAATGCCCTCGGCGGTTGCGCGCACACACTGGTCCAGCGGCTTGCCCATCAGCAGCCCGAGGGTGCTTTCATCGGCGCGCACGCGCTCTGGGGCTACCCCAAGCCAGTGGGTCGCGTTCGCCTGGGCATCAAGGTCGATGAGCAGCACGCGCAGCTGTACCCGCGCGAAGGCGGCGGCGAGGTTGACGGACAGGGCGGATTTGCCTACCCCCCCCTTCTCAAGCGCAACGGCATAGACGTGCATCGGAGACCTTTCTCATAGGCGGACTGGTGGGAGCGGCAGGGGCAGGTCGCATACGCCTAGCACACCGCCTCCCCCCGTGGGAGACCGATGCGACCAAGGCACAAGCAGGACGCCGTGGTGTGTCGTGTGCGCTGCTGTGCATACGTGCGCGCAACGCTTTGGCGCAATAGGACGCCCTGACGTGGGGGGGCGCAATCATTGCGCCCCTCTGGCGGGCACGCCATTGCCCAGGGCACCCCGCCTGCATGACGAGCAACTGCCGTTGAGTCAGTAGCGCGCGTACGCGCTGCCTGTGACGAGCTGCCTCAATACGTGATGCAAGGCAGCAGGATGCGCTAAAGGGGGGGGGCACAATCATTGTGCCCCCTGGCAACACACCCGGTTGCCCAGGGCACTTATCTACCTGCACAAGAGAAGGCTGCGGATGGACTAGGAGTGTGTGTGTGCTCTGCCTGCGGCCCCCAGCCTCAATACGCGATGTAACGCAGCAGGACGCGCCAAAGGGGGGGGGCACAATCATTGTGCCCCTGGCAACACACCTGCCCCATCCAGGCTGCGTCTGCACGCTGGGGTGCTTACGCTGCCGCATCATGTTCATCCTCCAGCGAGGCCACAAAAAAGCGCACATGGGCCGAGAGGCGTGCATCCGTGGCAATCTGTGCGGCAAGCTGTCCGGCCGCCGCATCATCAAAGAAGAGCGCAGCGGGATGGAGCTCAAGCGCTGCGGCAATCGCCATCAGGCGCTCAACTGTGATTGCCCGTCGCCCCAGCTCGAAGTTTACGAGCGTCTCGCGCGCCCAGCCAAGTCGCTCGGCCAGCAGCTGGCCCGAGAGCCCCCGCTGCTTTCGCGCGTCGGCAATGCGTCGTCCAATGGTGCGGCTCTGATCATGATCGCGCATCGGCTAGCCTAGATCCAGGCTGCTCTGCTCAGGCAGATCTAGCGTCGCTCCCGTCAGCCTGGTGTACTCACGCCGCACATAGTCGACCGCGTCCGCATACATCGTCGCCGGAATCTGATCGTACTTTGCCACCCGGTAGCGCGCCTTCAGTGTGGCAAAGCAGGCGCGCCGCGCCTCTCCCACTTCAAGTGCAGCCTCATGCTGTGTCCGCGCGTCGGCCCAGGCGTGGACAAGATGGTACAGATAGCCGCTCTGCTGGGCAGAGAGCGTGCCGCCGACCTGTGCTTCAAGTGCGCGCACCCGGCTGTCGAGTGTGCGCCAGGCGCTCCGGGCCTTGTCTTGACTCTCTTCGATCTGACGCTGGCGCTCCGCCACCATGGTCATCGCATCGTCAAGGCGTCCAAGATCGGCGAGGTCTTCGATGGCGCGTGATGGGCCTTGCGGAAGAGTGGCAGCCTGCGCAAAGGCGTCATAGACGGTCTTGAGGGCGAACAGCCGCAGATACTTCAGCCGCTCGGCCACCACCACTGAGGCACGCGCACGGCTCACGCTGCTCAGCCACCACGGCACCATCTCAAGCAGCAGAAAGTCCTGTTCCTGCACCCCGCCCGCCGTCGCAACGCGCGCCTGAAGCACCCCCGTCTGGAGCTCGCTGTCGCGCTTGAGCCGACGGAGCTGGGCGGCAAGCTGAAGGCCGACCGCATCGCAGAGGTCACGTATTGCGACGTAGATGCTTCCATCAGCGCTGCGAATAGCTAGGCACGGATGCTCAAAGAAGGTAACTACAAGGCGCTCGCGTGGCTCAGGCATACACCCTCATCTATGGTTCATATTGAACATATTCACCATAGCACGCCCATTTTCTCCTGTCAATAGGTTCAGTGTGAACCAAATCGAACACAAGGAACATCCATACGGACATCCCTTGTGTTCATTTTGAACCGCTCTCTGGCGTTCAGACCGCAACAGCCCTGTACACGCATACAAGGTGTGTCTGTATGGACACACCTTGTGTTCATTTTGAACCTATGTGTAGTATGGCCATCTCTTCCCAGCCAACGCACGTGCCAGCGGCGGCGCTTTGGATAGTTTGCCACGAAGCACCGCTGATTCTCACGTGGCATCCTTAACCCGCACGCACATCGGCGCGTCGTCGCGCAACGAGTCCAGGGGAAATCTGATGATCGCCCCTGGTAGGTACCAGCTACCCATCCACCGGGCAACGCCGTGCCCCTTGCGCGCCGAGCGCACCAGTCGTCCCTGCGTACGCTATGCTGGCGCCCACGTTGTCGCGACCGCAGGAGCCCGCATAGCCCTCACGAGTACCGAGGTTTATTGGTTGACGTTTAGACTATCGTGGCCAGAACGGGCCAGACGTGTTCAGCGCGATGGTGTCCTTACCTGAAGCCAGCGAAATTGGCTCGCATGAGTGCGCTGTTGGCACGGCGAGGGCCGTGTGCCTAGCGCGCACTAATTCGTTCACCGCATTCTGATGCCGTATCCTAACCGCAGTTCGTTCAAGGGCAGACCCGGCAATCAGCATATCTGGGCTGAACGAGTAGTCTAAACGTCAATTATTGGCAGCATAGCGAGAAGCCCCGGCTTGTCGAAGACGCCAATGCGGGCCGAGAGATTGGATTTCGCGCGAAGTTCCCGGTCTCACCTCAGAGCGGCGAGAAGTTGTGCGCGAGCGGAGGGTCATTGCCGGTGTAGCCGCTCCTGGAAGATAACCACGCCGGCTCATCGCCGACGCCAGGGCGGGCGTGGCCGGGCACCATCACGACGCACCCGCCGCCGGCCTCGGGGGAGGAGCACCGGGGGCATGGTGCGTCGGGCACGGATCACGCGCGTAGGAGAGAGCATGTTACGCGCGTGATCCGTGCCTTCCGGTGCTGAGGCAGGTGCGCTGCTGGCCGAGCTCGGTGCGGGTGCCCACCGCCCTTTGCGAACCAGCACCGTGCGCGTGTAGGCCCGCGTCCCGCCCCCCAGCCGCACGACGGCGCGCCGCTCCGAGATCAGGCGCAGCCCGAGGCGCCCGGCGACGGCCGCGAGATGTCGGCGGATGGTCACCACACTCTGCCCGGTGACCTGGGCGAGATCCTCGACGCTGATGACGCGGACGTTGCGGGCAAGTAGCTGGGCTGTCGCCGTGGCCACGGCCTCGCGTGCGGTGGCGGCGCGGCCCGTGTTGCTCGTTGGGGCCGTGTCGTCATCCTCGCGCACCTCGGTCGGGGGCAGGCTCGGGAGCGGGAGTCCGCAGAGCAGGGTAATCTGGGTCTCCGGATGGTCGAAGGGCCGCCCGCGCAGTGCCGCCTGGACCAGCTCTGACTCGCGGCGCTGCTCTAGCAGGGCGGCAAGGCGCGGGTCCGCACAGGTTGGCACCTGGACGACCCAGGTGGCCCCCGCCGCATCGGTCAGCGTGCGCTCAGTGACCAGCGTCCGCTCGTCGAGCGGCTCGGGGTCGTCGGCGAAGAGCGCGCGGCCCTCGCGGATGAGCGCATCAAGGTTGGGATGGTAGACCTGGGCGAGGATGACATCATAGCCTTTGAAACTGTTCGAGCCGCGCAGCGCCCCGTAGTGGCTCACCACCACCTGGGTGTGCCCACGGGCGGCGAGCGCCTCGCGGAGCCCCTGCTCGCAGGCCAGTGTGCAAACGACCAGGGTGGGCCGGTCCGGGCGGATGTGGCGGGCTACGGTGTCATACCAGCGGGTGCGGCGCTCGCCGCGCAGGGTGGACTTGGCCCAATCGCGGGTTACGACCTGGATGACTTTGGCCCCGCCGGCGATGCGGGGCTGGGCGATGCGCAGCGGGAGCGTCGGGAAGATCGCCTGGAGCAGGGCCTCGCTGGCCGTGGCGTCGAGAATGATCTTCGGCTGGTCGGGGTTCGCAAGTTGCTGGATCAGGTGCTCAATGCGCAGGTAGAGCCAGAGGCGCCCGCCCGCCACTTCCAGCCGGCTGGTCCAGCGCTGCCCGGCTCGAAAGCGGTCATGCTCACGGGCGAGCTGTGTAATGATGGTGGTGAGATAGTTGGGCGGGAGGGCCTCGTAGTCGGCCATGGTCGCGCCCTTGGGGAAGCCGGGCAGCATCGCCTGCTCCTCCTCGGGCGGCAGCGCGGCGCGTGCCTGGGCCAGGGTGGTGGAGAGATCGAGGCCGTCGCAGTGGGCGAGGGCCGTGAGCTCGGCAAAGAGCAGGCTGCCTGGCAGTGCTCGGTCGGTGGCGCTGCCCATGAGGGTGGCGAGCCAGCGCAGCAGGGTCTGCGCATCGCCGCTCGTCACCCGCTGGCTGATCCGGGCGAGATCGGCGCTATCCAACGCGACAATGCGCGTCAGCCGTGCGGGGTCAAACTCGTCGAGCACGACGACGGCTGCCTGCTGCCACCAGCTGGTGGCCTGAAGCAGTGGCTGGGAGGCGAAGAAGTCGGCATCCTGCGTGAACTGGCGCAGATACGTACAACTATCCACAAAGGGGCAGCGGCGCGCACAGAGGGTGTCGCGGACGGGGTAGCCGCGCGCGGAGAGGGCCTGGGCCTCGCCAAGCTTGCGGCAGTTCGCCTGGTTGCGTCCGTGGAGCGGGGTGAGTTCGAGCCCACTTTGGTCCTGGATCTGATCCTTGCGCAGGGCCGTCCAGACGATCTGGCCGGGGGTCGGGTGGGCCTGGAGATAGGCGCGTATGCCTATGGTGGCGTTGTGGCCTTTGCCAGCCCCTGGCGGGTGGGCGAGTACGAGCACCCCCTGGCCATGCACGATATGGGCGTATACATCGACGGCGATCTGCGCGCGGGCGGCCTCCAGGGTGGTCGTCGCGGTGGGGGCGGGGCGCGGGCGCGCCACGTCAGCGAGCCGCTGGGGGCGGGCGCGGCGCAGCGGGTAGTCGCCAGGGTCTGGCAGGCGCGCCGCGCGCAGCAGGTGGCGCGGGAGGCTGCGGTGGTAGCTCTCTAGGGCCGGGGCGGTGTCGCAGAGCTGCTGGAGCCGGGCCGGGCTGTGACTCAGCAGAAAGGCGTCGAGGTCGGCCTTGGGCGCATCACTTTCTAGCGGCAGGCGCAGAGCGCGCACGGTCAGACCGGCGGCGGCAAGGTCTTGGCCATGGCGGATGGTCCAGATCTCTTCCGGTGCGAGCTGAAGCACGCCGTCCTTGACCGGGCGTGGCTGGCTGTCGTAGGCGAGGATAACGGTGTGGACGCCGCGTGCGACAAGGGCTGGCCCCCACTCCTCACGCAGGTAGCTGAGGCCGGGGTGCGCAAGTGCGGGCATGCTGAGCCGCCCCGCGCGGTAGGCCTGGGTGGTGGCGAGGGCCTTGAGCTCGCCCTCGGTGATGATCACGGTGTCGCAGCCGTCGAGACTGTCCCAACCAAAGGGGGCGGTCGCCCCGCGCTCCGTATAGCCGCCGGCGAGCGAGCGGTAGCCCTTGCCGGGGAAGCTGCGTGTGCGCAGGTCGGTCACCACCCCGTCGGCAAGATAGGGGAAGACCAGGCAGCCGCACAGGTTGGGGTGGGTCACCAGGGTGCCGTCGTGGTCGCGGAACAGCACCCCGGCGGCCTCGGCGTAGGGCAGGAGCTCCGCGTGCTCGCGCGTCAGGAGGTCCGCGAGCACACTAGGGTCGCGGCGGGTTACCCCAAGGACGTCCTGGGCGATAGTTGGCGCATTGATACCACGGGCGGCGAGGTAGGCCGCCGGATCGGGGTTGGCGGGGTCGAGCAGGTTATCGTGCGCCCAGAGGGCCACGACGGTGTAGAGCGCGCGGTAGTGGGGGGTGTCGGCGGAAACGGGGGTGGGCCGCTGGCTGCGGCGGGGCCGTCGCAGGGCCAGGCGCGGCATGGGCCGGTCGTCGCCGAGCAGGGTGGCCAGGGCACCTTTGGCATCGCAGCTGCGGCACCAGTAGCGCTCCTTGCCCGGCTCCAGCCAGACGTGGAAGCGGTCGCTGCGGGGGCCGCTGCCGCCGCAAAAGGGACACGGGCCGGCGTGTTCGAGGGTCCGGCGGTTGACGAGCCGCATGGCGGGCAGCTTCGGGTGGATGGACGGCATGGACTGAAAGGGGTCCACAGAGCGCTCCATGGCCAGCCCTGCCCTATTTTTGGCAACACAAAGCCGACATGGCACTGTGTAGCGTTGACATGGGGATCAGGGGCTGGTATAGTAGGAGCAGACGCGGCAACGCGGCAATAGCAACGCTCGCTACCTCGGTAGCGTGCGCGGGAGGCCTTCGACCACGAGCTTGGCGGCGTGGGGTCGGAGGCCTTTGCTTTGCACGCGCCCCCGCGTTATGCGGGTGCGCCTGCTCAACGTGACAGATTGTGCTCGGTTCGGGCTAAGTGGTCATCGCACGCCTCGGGAGGATGGGGCCACAGGTTGGGTTGATGGGCATGCTTCTGATCCTAGCGCGTATTCCCGCCATGTTCAAGATCGCTGCCCGCCAATAGTGCCTGTTATTCCCGCCAATATCACCCTATTCCCGCCATTCCCGACAGAGCGTGGCGGGAATTGTGGAAAACGTGTCGCTTATCACGTACTAATGCTGTGATTCGGCCCCGCGACACCAGGCGTAGGTATGGATTGGCCCTAGGGTATGCCTGTGTGTCACTCCATTTGTATCACTCCATTTCCCGCGACTGTCGCAGGCCAATAGGCATGTGCTGCCCAGCATACCCAATACCGTCTGTCCGTGCTACCGGGGGGGGAGGCGTACCCTGGTCCATAGCATGCCGCACCACATGGCCCCCCTCCCCGGAACATCTGGTGCATGTGTCGGCATCAGCGGGTACGTTCGTCGCGGTCGTCGTGTGCGTGGTAGCGCAGCGTGCGTGAGCCACCAGTCGTGCGCAGCAGGCCAAGCTCCTGGAGCCCGCGAATGTCGCGCTGGAGCGAGCGCTCCGCCCGGTTCGGGACAAGCTCACGGATCTCGCGCGGGGTGAGCTGCCCCTTGGCCCGGACCAGCATGAGAATGAGCCGCTGGGTGTCATTGATCTCTGCCGCCACCTGCCCCGCCTGGAGATCCTCCTGCGCGCGCCCGTAGACCGCGACGATAAACGATGCACCCGTGTCCTTGAACTCGGGCGGCGCCATGTGCTCCTCGCGCAGGGTCGCCACCACCGTGTCAAGCCCCTGCCCAAACGACTCGACATAGCCGGCCTCGTACATGATCCGCATGATATTGGGGTTGCGGGGGCGCTGCTCGGTTAAGATGTTTTCCACCGTGAGCCCGGCCGGCAGGCCGCCGGGTGAGATCCACTCGATCCGGTTGCGGAACAGCTGCACGCGCGCGACCGAGGCGTAGAGCGCGTAGTCGCGGTGGGCGATCATATTCACCCCGAGCTCGCGCACCACCGGGTAGGGGTATTCGTGGACCTCGATGCGCTGCATGCTCGTGGGGCTCAGCGTCATGCCGTGGTGGGTGTTCTTCCAGAGGTACTCTTCGAGGCGAGCAAGCTGCTGGAAGACCGTGCCGCCAATATCCTTCTCCAGATGCACGACCTCATTGGAGATCGACTCGCGCCCGCCGTAGTGGCCCAGATCGATCACGGCGTGGGGGAAGAGCTCCTGGGGGTTGCGCCCAAAGCACAGCAGCCCGGTCAGGGTGAGATAGGTCGTACTTCCCACCGTGATCAGACACGCGCGGGATTGCAGGTAGGCCATGGGGTCGTCCGGCCCCTGGTAGCGCCCGCGCCGGGTCGCTTCGGCAAGGTGGCGCTCCACGCTGGCAAGCTCGATCTGATCGGTCGAGGTCTCGCGCACCGGCAGGGCGTCCGTGGCGAGCCGGGCCGGGGGCTCAAGAAAGAGGGCATCAGACATCGCAAACCTCAGATCTGGCATGGCGCAGGCGAACGCTCCTAGGGCGAGTCTAGTACAGGCGCGCACTTTGCGCAATGCGGCGACGCGCTGCCCCCTGTCCCGACCGGGACCGCAGGTAGGAGGGTGCGTGACGGGGCAGGCGGGGGCTGTGTCGCCGGCCCCCGGCGCACCGCGAGGCGGGTGCGGCGCAGGCTGTCGCCGATGCGGGAAGGGTGCCGCTGGGCCGCGCGTGCGGGGTGGGCCGGTGCGGGAGTCGGGCGGCCCACCGGTCACGGCATGCGCGCGCGGGGAGTGCAACGTGGGCCGCGCTGGTGGGGGTGTCGAGGTCGTGCGTGCCATCAGCTGCTCCGTTCGGTGACACTCCGCAGCCACTAAAGTGGCGCGGCTTCTTGGCCCAACCCGCCTCGTGGCGAGCTTGACGACCAACGGAGCTGTCCGCCCGGTTCAGGATGTTGCGTGCGGC
>Ga0209181_10011980_pt1 | contig 11034 bp, 8 predicted proteins | sample MAT05_FD_187208 | JGI IMG/M metagenome (GOLD analysis project Ga0209181, IMG submission 187208) | Freshwater microbial communities from Lake Fryxell liftoff mats and glacier meltwater in Antarctica - MAT-05 (SPAdes) (version 2) | ecosystem: Environmental > Aquatic > Freshwater > Ice > Liftoff...
AAAGGGTATCACGTCGATTCACTGTCAGTAAACGGACAAGCGGTGTTTACGCGGGCGAGTCAATACCTGGCTACGCCGATGGAAGTGGCCCACGGGGGGGGCGTGTTCCGCACGTGTGTGTTGCCTTTCGATTCTGCCGAAACAGAAAAGCTCCGGCAAATGAACGATGCGGTGATGCAAGCCTTCGGAATGCGGCATAGTGCCTCGCACTCCGAGTACATTCTGGGAAATCACGATGGTGAGTTTTACTTTCTCGAAACGGCCTCTCGGGTAGGTGGCGCCCATATTGCTGAGTTGGTCGAGGCTTCGTCGGGGATCAACCTTTGGGCCGAGTGGGCCAAGTTGGAAACTGCCGTGGCATTGGATCAGCCTTACACTCCCCCACAGGAGCAGCAACAATACGCAGGTCTGATTGTATCGTTAGCGCGGCAACAGTGGCCAGATCTAGCTGTTTTTACGGAGGACGAAATCTGGTGGCGTATCAACAAAGAATATCACGTTGGTCTCATTGTTCAGTCAGACAGCCGCGAGCGGGTGCTGGATCTGTTAGACGATTACATGCACCGTATTTACGCTGAGTTCCACGCATCGGCCCCAGTGCCCGACAAGCCTACTAGCTAGGGAAGATTAGTTAGCAAATCAGCTAACTCTGCATCTGACAGGCTTTCTTTCTCCGATATATCGTAAATCGTGAGTAAGAAGACAGTTGTCTCCACAATCTGAACGTAAGTTATTACACGTGCCCCACCGCGCTTGCCTTTCTTTTTAGACGTGATATTCAGACGGATCTTGTAACACCCTCTGCCAATGGGTGTGCCCTGCTCGGGGTTTTCTTTAAGCGTTGCTCCAAGTTTGGCTAAATCAGCTTTGATCGATGAATGCTTCTTTTGTAGCCGCTTCAGTTCGCGAGTGAAGTCCGAAGTTGCCGATATTTTATAACTCATTGAGCAATTCGTCCAGAGATTGCAGTTTGATTTTTCCTTCAAGATGGAGTTTCACTTCCTCAATCGCGTGCTTCAATCCCTGAACGATTTCTTCCTTTGTCGGCTCTATATATTCCTCTTCAGGCTCTGGTTTGAGATCCGGTAAGTGGTAATTTTTTTTTATTTTATCCCACTCCCGAATCGGGATATACACACCAGTAGGCTTGCCCTTGCTGTCGCGCAAATACTGAATATTCATGGCTCTTTTAATTTGTTATACAAGTTAGGCGTAAACACGCCAATGCTCCAAAAAAGTTGGGCCGCTCCCTCCTATTTGCTTTTACCTTCGGGAAACTTACCCCCCTCTTTTTTGCGTTGTTGTTAAGAATAAGCCAACCGCTTCGGCGGCCCTGACAACAACGTGATCGACGAAAACGTAGCAGTAAACACCGACATAAATACGGCGGCAGAAAATGTTTCTGTGGCCCACGCTCGTGGCCTAAATAACATCGATCTTACTGGTTACGAACAGATTGACGTATTCGGTGCCCGAGAACACAACCTCAAAAACATTGACGTTTCCATTCCCCGTAACAAGCTGGTAGTGGTGACCGGTATTAGTGGCAGTGGCAAATCGTCGCTGGCCTTCGATACCATTTATGCCGAGGGTCAACGGCGCTATATGGAGAGTTTTTCGGCGTATGCCCGTTCGTTTATCGGCGATATGGAGCGGCCCGATGTGGATAAAATCAATGGCCTCAGCCCGGTGATTTCCATTGAGCAGAAAACAACCTCCAAAAACCCCCGCTCTACCGTTGGTACTACAACCGAGATATACGATTTTTTGCGGCTTCTCTACGCTCGTGCGGGTGATGCATACTCGTATGCGACAGGCCGAAAAATGGAGCGGCAATCGCAGGATCAAATTATCGACACCATTATTGACCAGTACGAGGGCCAGAAATTGACCTTGCTGGCGCCCGTTGTACGGAGTCGGAAAGGGCACTACCGGGAATTGTTTGTGCAGATTGCCAAGCTAGGCTACACCAAAGTACGGGTCGATGGGGTGGTACAGGACATTATGCCGAAAATGCAATTGGACCGCTACAAAATCCACGACATCGAAATTGTAATCGACCGGCTTGTTCCCAAGCGCGACGAAGGTGATGGCCAATCGCGGTTTCGGATCAGTCAGTCGGTGCAAACGACGCTGAAACAGGGAAAAGGAGCGATTCAAGTGCTGGTTGGTACGGGCGAGGGGGCTAAACTGGTATACTTCTCCCAAAACCTGATGGACCCGGAGTCGGGCATCAGCTACGACGAGCCTTCGCCAAATTCGTTTTCGTTCAATTCACCCTACGGTTGGTGCCCCACTTGCCAGGGTTTAGGCAATGTAGAGGAAATCACCGAGGAGTCGATTATTCCTGATAAAAAGCTGAGTGTAAGCCGGGGAGCCATTGCTCCGCTTGGTGAATACCGCGAGTTATGGTTTTTCAAGGAGATCGAACTTATCCTGAAAAAACATAAGCTCAGCCTGACTACGCCAATCGAAAAATACCCTGAACATCTGCTTAATGCACTTCTCTACGGGACCGACGAGGAGGCCGTAGAGCCAACAAAAAAAGCATCAGGGCCTGATACATCGTTCAAATTTGAGGGCATTATCAAATTCCTGAAGCGGCAGCAGGAAAACGGCTCCGATAAAATTCAGGATTGGCTAAAGGATTTTATGGTTATCCGAACCTGCCCCGAATGCGAAGGAGCCCGACTCAAGAAAGAATCGCTGTATTTTAAGATTGCCGACAAAAATATTTCGGAACTGGCCCAAATGGACATTTCGGAATTGTCGGCCTGGATGACTGACCTTGAAAGTCGCCTGAGCAATCGGCAAAAAGTAATTGGCAAAGAAGTACTGAAGGAAATTCGCAAGCGTACTGGCTTCCTGCTCGATATTGGCCTTGACTACCTCACACTTGACAGGCCGCTCAAAACACTGTCGGGTGGCGAAGCACAGCGTATCCGGCTGGCAACCCAAATTGGAACCCAATTAGTTGGCGTTCTGTATATTATGGACGAGCCGAGCATTGGCCTTCATCAGCGCGACAATGTTAAACTGATTGATTCGCTCAAAAATCTTCGCGACTTGGGCAACACCGTATTGGTGGTTGAACACGACAAGGACATGATGCTCGAATCGGACTATATACTCGACATTGGTCCTGGTGCAGGTCGCCACGGTGGCCATGTGGTCAGTGCTGGCACGCCCGACGAGTTTATCCGCAAAGGTGGCACTACAGCTGATTACCTGAGTGGTCGCCGAAACATCGAGGTACCTACCGAACGGCGCATAGGCAACGGCAAGTTTCTGATTATTAAAGGAGCTACTGGCCATAACCTCAAAAATGTGACCTTGAAATTGCCGCTGGGTCGGATGATTTCCATCACGGGGGTATCGGGTTCGGGTAAGTCGTCGCTTATTCACGAGACGCTTTTCCCGGTGCTTAACAAGCATTTTTACAAGTCGAAGCGTGGGTCACTGAACCACAAATCGGTGGAAGGCTTAGAATATCTCGATAAGGTAATCGAAGTTGATCAATCGCCTATCGGCCGAACTCCCCGCTCGAACCCGGCTACGTACACGGGCATGTTTTCCGAAATACGGGCCTTGTTCGCTGAGCTTCCCGAAGCCAAAATCCGGGGCTACAAACCGGGTCGGTTCTCATTCAACGTGAAAGGGGGCCGGTGCGAGGATTGCGAAGGGGCGGGGATGAAAAAAATTGAAATGGAGTTTCTGCCCGATGTTCACGTTGCCTGTGAAACCTGCAAGGGCAAACGCTTCAACCGCGAAACGCTGGAAGTCCGTTTCAAGGGTAAGTCCATCGCCGACGTGCTCGATATGACCGTTGAGCAAGCACTGGAGTTTTTTGAGTCTCAACCCAAAATTTTGCGAAAGGTTACCACGCTAAACGACGTTGGCCTGGGCTATATTACCCTTGGCCAACACGCTACAACGCTATCGGGTGGGGAGGCCCAGCGCGTAAAACTAGCCGAAGAGTTGTCGAAAAAGGACACGGGCCAAACAATGTACATTTTGGATGAGCCAACTACAGGGCTACACTTTCAGGACATTGCTCACTTGCTCGACGTGCTGAACAAACTGGCTAATAAGGGCAACACTGTTCTGATTATCGAGCACAATATGGATGTCATTAAGGTATCGGATCACATCATTGACCTTGGCCCAGAAGGCGGCAACAAAGGCGGGTATATTATTGCCGAGGGCACCCCCGAAAAAGTAGCAAAGGTAAAAGGAAGCTACACAGGCAAGTTCCTGGCTATGGAGTTGAAATAAGTTAATATCGCTCCCGCTGCATTTCCCGAGTTACGTCGCGCTCTTTAATACTATCGCGTTTGTCGTAGAGCTTCTTGCCCTTGGCGAGCGCGATGTCTACTTTAACGAACCCCCGGTCGCTGGTATACATCCGAGTGGGCACAATGGTTAGCCCCTGATCTTTCAGCTTCTCAGTTAGCCGACGGAGTTCACGTTTATTGAGCAGAAGTTTGCGGTCGCGCAGCGGGTCATGGTTATTGTAAGTACCCTCCATGTAAGGCGAAATGTTCATGCTGCGGATAAACAGTTCGTCATTGAGGAACAGGCAATAGGCATCCGTTAGGTTTGCTTTCCCCTGCCGAATTGATTTTATCTCGGTGCCGGTCAGAACAATGCCCGCCGAATACGTTTCCAGGAAGCTATACTCAAAGGACGCTCGCCGGTTGCGAATATCCACCTGTTTGGTAATTGATGTCGAAGCCATTTTAACGTTGGCAGGTGGCAGGTGCAGTACGCAGAACATCTGTTGTAGCAGCCACGCCGGATTGGGCCGCGAAGATAGGCAGAATAGCCAGAATCCCGAACGGGTAGATAATCTAACGAAAAAGAATAAGGAGAGGTTTCACCTTTGTTGCCGGAGTAACCATTGAATAGGTGACACGTGGGCAACTGTTGCATCTAAAAGGCAAGTTACCTGGTCAAAGGGTCGCCCGGCTGGCCGGGGTATGTTTTCGTGTCACAGCCTCAGGACCTTATTCATACCTCCGGCCAAGCCAAAGCGATGTAGTTTTTAGTGTAGTTAGGCTATTGCGCTACACAAGTACTTCTCGAAAAATGTAAGCAAAAAAGATATCTCTTTCGGTGAAAACCGAAATTTTTACATGAAATACCAAGAAAAGTACCAGGCTAGGCAAACAAAATACAAAAAAGCATCTCAAGGGGTCTCAACCGATTAGGCGACTATATATACTACAAAAACCAGGCCAAACAAAAGCCCCATCATCAGATGTTTTGATGATGGGGCTTTTGTTTGAAACCGTCAAACTAATCTACAGGCTTATTATTTTGCGGGGGCGGCCTGTTTGTCTTTGTATTCCTGATTAAGGCCATCCAACACTTTTTTGGTTACATCATTATCCGTATCAGCAAACAGAATGCCTCCCCCTTTAGTGTAGCCTAATACAAATTCATACTTATTCTGAGCATTGTATTTTTTGAGGTACTCATAAATCTTGTTATATAGTTCCTCGTTTTTCTTTTGCTCTTCCAGCGCCAGTACCTGGGCTGCCCGCTCCCGATACTGTAATATATCCTGCTGTTCTTTCTGAAGAGCGGCCTCTGTAGCTCTTCCTTGCTCCATTGTCATGGTTGGCGCTTTTTGTTGGAAGAAAGCGGCTTTGTTTTGCAGATTGCGGCCTTTTGTGGCTAAATCATTTTCCAACTGGAACCGCTTGCTTTCCAATACTTTCTGAGTGTCTTTGAAAAACTCATATTTGGTCAGCAGCGAATCTACGTTTACATAAACGTTCTCTTTTCCTTTGGCTTCAGTAGCCGTTTTTACAGTTACTTCGGCAGGTTGGCGATCTTTGAAGTGTAGATAGTACAACACAGCTACGGCAATGGCTAAAACGATGTTCAGCACGAATGAGGCATTCTTCACGAGTTGGTATTTAAGTGGTTTCTTACAGATTTTAGAACAAAGCTACGGATTTTCCAGAGATGTCATCTTTCTAAACAAGATCGGGGCCGCCCATACGGACATCTCTGATCCGCCTTACACTTGTTGTATTACAGGCCGGGGAGCCAACACTTGTCGCAAATAGAAACCTGTCAGCCCCGCTATGCCACCAACCAAACCGCCAATTAGCGGGGTAATGGTCAGTAACAGACCCGCATTGTTTGGCACTTTGAATAACAGCTCGCCCATTCGCGCTGCCAGACCTCCCTCATTCTGAAAATTCAGAAAACCGGCGTAGGCCGCCCAGACCAGTATAATGCCTGCTGTGCCTTCGATAAAGGCTTTGCCGGCAGTACTGCTTTGCCAGAAACAAATAATAAAGGCAATGGGCGCAATAACCCACCACGGCATAAAAAATTGCGCAATGGCGCTTAGAACGGCAATGATTAACGTTGGTATCATTTTAAAGTGATTGTCTGTGTTAGTTTAGGATGCTTTTCGGTAACTGACCGGAGATACACCAGTTCGTTGAGTTGACCAGTACGCCAGGCTTCAAGCAACCCCTGATAGGCCGGACTGCCGGGGTTGCCTGATTGCCCACCGGGATACACGCCGTACGCTTTAGGAGTGGGGCCTAAAGCCACAACCATCCGCCACGAAGGGCCATTACGAGCGGTGGTTGCGTTCACCACCGAACTTCCTCCACCATTCAGTACATCCATTGCACTAAAAGCATCAATGCCCGGTAACAGATGCCGTACATCAGTGCTTTTGTTCAGCGCCCAAGCCCATGTTGGGCTCAGTGGACCATTCGCTCGTGCCAGGGAGTCACAGGCCGCTTTCAAGCTATTCGTTACGATCCCTCTAGCAGATTCGCGGGCGGGCGTCGACACATTGTCGAACCAACGGGCCGAAGTATCGTGCTGAAGCATAACCAAGGTCCGGTCGAAGCTGGGGTAGCGCATGGGTAGCGTATCGCCCCCATCGAACTCATCTTTCCAGATACCATCGAGTAATTTTTCCATCCACAGGGTGAAAATAGTTGGGGCTATCTCGTCAGCATCGTTCCGGTGCGACCATTTTTTTATGGTTTCTAAGGCTGCTATCTGATCGCCCTGAAGCGACTGAGCTTGCACCAGTGCGAGCAAGGTAGGCAGGGCATCGGTAGCCCTTAGGTTCGTGTTGTCATTTTGTAACGCTCGTAAGCTATCGGGGGTAGCCCCTTTCATGACTGCTAACCGCTCATTGATACGCCGACCCCGCTCACTGGGGGCAAACTGCCAATTCAGGTAATACGGATACGTTTTATCGGTTGAGAACTGGTTGGCCGAACTCACAAAGCCACGGGGCGGGTTTTTTACAACCGGGTTCTGGTCAGAAGGAATCCAGCCCTGCCAGTCATAAGCGGGGTTTGTACCATCCAGAATAAATTTACCCTGGTCTTTCCATTTGAGCGGATACTTGCCATTGGGCGAAATAGCAATGTCTTTATCAACGCTGGCAAACACGAAGTTCTGAGCCGGTGCCGCAAAGTGCGTTAGGGCTTGCCGATAGTCGGTGTAGTTTCCGGCACGGTTCAGCAGGTAGTAGCAACGAAGTTCGTTAGCAGGTTCGTGGGCAATCCAGCGGGCTGCATGTCCCGTGGGAATGTTGGGGCGAAGCGGTTTTGTACCAGTCGAATACACCACCGGGCCATGGTGGGTGTAACGCACGGTGTCGATAACGTCGGGTTTGCCCTTTACCTTGTATGTCTCGTATCGAGCGGTGGTTGGTTTCCACTGATTGTCGTGCCAGTAAGCCGTTTGAGTAGCGTCTTTAAACTTGATGGCATAAAAATCCAGCACATCGGCCCCAACGTTGGTAACACCCCAAGCCACTTTCTGATTGAATCCGATGATTACACCCGGCGACCCTGGCAGCGATACACCACACGCATTCATGGTTGGCGTAACCAGCTGAATCTGATACCAGATCGATGGTAGGCTCAGGGTAAGGTGTGGATCGTTAGCCAGAATAGGATAACCTGTAGCTGATTTTTCGGCACCAACCGCCCAGTTGTTCGAACCAATAGCGGGATCCTGCCGGACCAGACCGGCATCGAACGACGGAGCCGTATGAGCTAATAACTGCTTTTGCACAGCCGCGTCGGTTGGCGTGGCCGGAACTGGCAAAGCCTTGAAATCCCACTTGGTACCAGCCGGAATAATAGGGCTCTCAAGCGCTGGAAAGTCGGGGAAGAGGTCGGCAACCACGCCAACGCCATATTTGCGGAGAATATTGGTCATGCGCAAATCGTCGGCACCCATAGCCAGCGTACTCGTCATGAGTTTGAGCAAATACGCACATTTGATCGGTGTCCAGGGTTCGGGTGCATACCCCAGCAGTTTGTACTCGATAGGATAGTTGGCTGGTTTTAGCGACTTGATGTAGGCGTTAATCCCGGCGGTATAGGCTTCTACAACCATGCGGGAAGTGGGCTCTTCCATCATCATTTTCAGGGATCGTTCGGCGCCAAATCCCATGCCCATGCGTCGGTTAAAACGGTCCGTTTCGAGCGCCCGTTCACCAACAAGTTCAGTTAATCGACCTGCGGCAGCGTGCGTCTGAAACTCCATTTGCCAGAGCCGGTCGCGGGCTGTTACATAGCCTTGCGCAAAATAAGCATCAGCCTCATTTTGCGCAAAAATGTGGGGAACGCCGAATCCATCATAGCGCACCGTTACGGGCTGCGAAGTACCATCAATATCAACGTCGGTATCGACAGGCTGGCCGATAGCCTTTTCGGCATTCTGCCAGAAACCGGTAAACGGACTCAGCAAGGGTCCGAAAGCGGGTGCAGGCCCCCAGGGGCGATTGAGTGCCCATACCAGTCCAATTGTTACTAAACCAAATACTACAGCACGAAAAATTCGCATACGTTTTGTGTTGGGAGAAATCAGGGTGAGATCAAACCGCAAAATGGATATTCCATTTAGACTGAGCAAATATAAAGTAGTTCTTTTCTAAGTATTGCGTTTTATATAATGATTATCTTGTTGGAACGTCATTGATTTTTGAAAGAAGACTTCCCACTTTTGATGTAAAACATCAACTCTGCTCCCTCTATGCGATTGCTCCTTTTTTCCTGCCTGTTTATGACAACATCGCTTGCTATTGCCCAAAAGCCTGCGTTCGACCTTGAAGGTCACCGGGGATGCCGGGGCCTGATGCCCGAGAACACGGTGCCGGCCTTTCTGAAAGCGTTAGATTTGGGCGTTACAACGCTTGAATTAGACGTAGTTATCAGCCAGGATAAGCAAGTAGTCGTGTCGCATGAACCCTATTTTAATGCCGATATTACGCTGTCGCCCAACGGAAAGCCGGTCAATAAAAAAGACCAGAAAAGCCTGAATCTGTATCAAATGCCCTATGCTGCGATCAAACAATACGATGTTGGAAGTCTGGGAAATCCGAATTACCCGGAACAGCAAAAGCTAAAAACGTATAAGCCATTGTTGTCGGAGGTAATTCGGGAAGTAGAAGCGTACCGTATAAAAAAGGGTTTATTTGCTTTTAGTTATAATATCGAGGTGAAGAGTTCGCCTTCGGAATACGGAACATACCAGCCCGAACCAGCTCCTTTCTCAGATTTGGTTCATGCTCAGATTATGGAACAACTGCCGCCCGAACGTGTTATTATTCAGAGTTTCGATTTTGCGGTGTTGAAACACTGGAAAGCCCAGATTGATGCTGGAAAATACCGAAAGGTGAGACTGGCAGCCTTAGTCGAAAACCTGCGCAGCCCCGAGAAGCAGTTGGAAGAGTTAGGATTTTTACCCGACATTTACAGCCCGTATTTTCGCTTGTTGAGTTCAGAAAAAGTTGCCCGGCTTCACGAAAAAGGAATTAAAGTTGTTCCGTGGACCGTAAACAAAGCCGACGATATGAAACAGTTGATTGACTGGGGCGTTGATGGGCTGATTACTGATTACCCCGATAGATACACCAAATAATAAACTATGCACCTGCTAAACACAACGCTGAAATGGCTTCTCAGGCGCCGATTATTGCGCTTTGAGGCTATGTCAGCGCACCCTGGTGCCGTGCAACAGCGTGTATTCACAAATTTGATTCGGCGTGGACGACGGACCGAATGGGGCAAAAAACACCAGTTCAACAGCATTCGGTCGGTACGCGATTTTCAGGAACAGGTTCCGGTTTCGACCTACGAAGAACTGTTTCCCTATATCGAACGGACTATGCGGGGCGAAACCAACGTACTTTGGCCCTCGCCTGTTCACTGGTTCTCCAAATCGTCGGGAACAACCAATGCACGGAGCAAATTTATTCCGGTTTCGCAGGAGTCTTTAGATGAATGCCATTTGAGAGGGGGCAAGGATATGATGGCTCTGTACATTGCCAACAATCCCGATAGTCAGACCTTTACGGGCAAAGGGCTATCAATTGGCGGTAGCATTCATCCGAACCCGTTTAACAATCAAAGTGCCGCAGGCGATGTATCGGCTGTGATTATGAAAAACCTGCCGGCCTGGGCCCAGTTTATCCGCACGCCACCGCTGGAAGTAGCTCTGATGAGCGAGTGGGAGGATAAAATGGAGCGTATGGCCGAGATAACATCGCAGGAGAATGTGACTAGTATCCTCGGCGCACCCACCTGGACACTGGTATTGCTCGAAAAGATTTTGGCCCGCACTGGCAAGCAGAACATTCTGGAAGTTTGGCCAAACTTCGAGGTGTTTATTCATGGTGCGGTAGCGTTTCAGCCCTACCGGGAGCTGTTTCAGAAACAGATTTTCCCTTCGTCAAACGTTCGCTATTTAGAAGTTTACAATGCCTCTGAGGGCTTTTTTGCCATTCAGGATGACATCCGGCGAATCGGCGAAATGATGGTTATGCTCGACTACGGCATTTTCTACGAATTTGTGCCGATGGACGAGGTCGGGCCGCGATCGGTCGGGCCGCGATCGGTCGGGCCGCGTTCGGTCGATAATCCCCACCCCAAAGCATTGACCATTGAGGAGGTGGAAGTAGACAAAAACTACGCCCTCGTTATCTCGACTAACGGAGGTTTATGGCGCTACCAGGTAGGTGATACCGTCCGG
>Ga0209181_10011982_pt1 | contig 11033 bp, 13 predicted proteins | sample MAT05_FD_187208 | JGI IMG/M metagenome (GOLD analysis project Ga0209181, IMG submission 187208) | Freshwater microbial communities from Lake Fryxell liftoff mats and glacier meltwater in Antarctica - MAT-05 (SPAdes) (version 2) | ecosystem: Environmental > Aquatic > Freshwater > Ice > Liftoff...
TGCCGCCTCCGGTCGGCAATCAGCTCGTCGCGGGGGTCCGTCACTCCTCCACTGAATCATGCGGCGACCCATCCTGTCGAGGACATTCGCATAGGATCACATAGGATCACCCATGGCACCCCGTGAACGGGTACGCGACGGCCGTCCCGTTGCGGCTCCCGCCGTCTCGCACCGTCCAGCGGCGACCGTCGAAGGCGACGCCGGCATGTCTCCGCGACATGAGTTTGGTCGTCGAGGCGCACCCCCGCGATCTCCCCGCGCCCGAGCTCGACGGCGCCCGCCACGAGCGGGATCACGTCGAAGCGAGGCTGCTCCCCCGAGAAGATCAGGACGAGCCCGGGTCGAGGCTCCCCCGCCTCGTCTTCGCCCGCCGCGTCTGCATTGTCGTCGAGAGTCTCGGAAGCGCGCACGACAGCAGACTATCCCGAGCGCTGCACCCGACGCGCAGAATTCCCCGGCGCCGGGTGACACCGTGTCGACACCGGGCATCCAGAGTCGACCCTACCCCAACCTCGATCGAGTGTCGGATTCGACCACAAACCACTCCGGGAGCGCGTCCGGGGCTTCCGTCTCTGCGCGGAGGGCTCGACCAGGCGAACCCGTGCAAGCGCATGCTCTCCCCGCGTAGCCAGCTTTCTCGCCGTCACCGTTCGCCGCGAAGAGTGTTGATGGCCTCTCCCTGCTGGACGCGCAGAAGTGGCCAGTCTGCTGGAAGGGTAAGAGCCTCGCAGTCTTCGGCGCGGCTATTCGCTCCCCGCGGCCCCGCTCCGGCGCCGATGTCGCACGTCAGGCCATCGGAGGCCTCCGCGGTCACGTGTCGCTTCGTGCGCATTCGGGCATGGAGGGGTGTTGGCGGGGAGGTAGCCGAGCGGGGGTTCACCGACGAGCTGCGTGAAGCGCACGGCGAGGCGAGATTACCGGTTCGGCAGGCGCATGCCGGGTAGCGTCTTGTTCTGCTTCACCACCTGCTCGAACGACTCGCCGCCGATCATCAGGTGGGCGCTGACGCTGTCGCCCACGGCCTCGAAGGTCTTGCCCTGGAAGACGACCTGGTTGTTGGGGCCGACGGCGAGGGTGTAGGCGCCGAAGTACCCCTGGAGCAGGACGGGCTCGGGCATGGGCGCGGGGCGCTCGGGGTTGTTGCCCGGGAAGGGGTCGGGCGGGGGAGCGGCGAAGCTCTCCACGGGGCGGTTACCGCCGCTCCCGGAGGCGACGAACTCCAGCGAGGTGCCTTGATCGAAGCTCACCGTGATCGAATGATCGCTGACGGCGAGGGCGATCCCGGGCGTCTTCGCCTCGATCACCACCTCTTCGATCGTCTTGCCGGCGACGAGGATGAGCTTGTGATTGCCCGTGATCTGCTTGCCGCCCGACTCCAGCTCTCGGCGGAGGGTGATGGGGCTCGACGTGTAGTATTGCAGGTTCTTGAGCTCGTCCCGGCTCAGGCTGTGCTGGTCGCGCAGCTCGTGGGTGAAGTCGATGAAGCTGTGGCAGCCGGCGGTGAAGGCGGCGAGCGCGGCGGCGGCGACGAGGGATGAGAGGCGGGATAAAGAGGGCATCGGGGAGCTCCTGCGAGGTCGTGTGCAGGGAACGTGAGCGCGAGCGGCGAGCTTACACGCGCGCGCCCGTTCAGGGGCATCCAAGCGCGATCCCCTTCCGGGCAGGGGCGACCTGCTGGTCGCCCTGCGAGGAGTCGGATCGCACATGCCGATGCCGACGCCGGCGCGGAGCGCGCTTCCGATGGACGGCCCCGCGACCCAGGCGAACGCGTCGCCCACCCCTTCGCTCGCGTCGCCGTCGAGCGCACCGGAGGGCACGGTCGCGCTGGCCGTACCGGTCGCCTCCGCCTACGCCGACCCCACGATCCTCACCGTGAAGCACTGGAGGAAAGCTTCGACTTCGAGGCCGCGTAGCGCGTCGCCGCGCGGTGGCGCTTTCGGGCGCGCGAGGCGGAGGTGCGTTTGCGAGAGGCGATCTTGTCCCCGCGCTCGGTCGAGGCGGGCGCTACAGCGCGATGGACCCTCGCTCGGGCCGCATTCGCGGGGCCGTGCCCGCGGCCGAACCGCACGCGTGTTCTATCCGCCCGCCGGGCCAGCCTTCGCTTCAGGGCGCGAACGGCAGCGTGAAATGGCCCATCGGCGCGACGCACGACCCGCCCTTCGGTAGCCCCATCACCTCACCGGCGGCGCCCCGCCTTCACCTTCGCGGCTGCAACAGCCCGATGAACGCGCTCGCTCACGTCGTCGCCCCCGATGCTCTCGTCGAGCTTCTTCGCCCAGCCCTCGACGTACTTCAGATCGAGCTTGGCGCCGAGATCCCGGATCAGCGTCACCACATCGTCGAAGTCGCGCCCCCGCTCGGAGAACAGCTTCAAGACGACGAGCTCTTCGGGCGCGATCGTCCAGACCTTCCGCCCCTCGATGTCCACTTCGCGGCGCCGATCCAGGATGGCTTCCCCGAGAGGACCAGCCGAATCGAAGATGTCGAGAAAAATTCCAGCCCGCGATCGGCTGCGAAATACGCCGAAACGTTCCAGCTCCTCCTGCATCGCCGGAACGTCGAAACCCCTCGCTTTCAGCTCTCGTTCGAGCCCAGCGCGCGCTTGCTCGGGTAGCTCCGCGTAGAGATCCGCGTCTCCGGTCGCGCGCGGCGTCGCCCAGGCGCTCACGGCCAGACCACCGACCATGGCGTAGCGCACGCCCACGGCTTCAAGAGCCTCGAGGCCGTCGATCAAGGCCCGCCCGAGATCGGGGATCATGATCGGATCAGCGCGCGCAGCGGGGCCACATACAGCGCCGCCTTCGTCTCCAGATCGGCAGAGCCCTCGTCGACCCAGCGGCTGCCCACGCTTCGGGCCAGCTTCCGCACCAGATCGCTCAACCCGAGCGCCATCGCGAGACGCTCCGACGGCGTCCCCTGCGCGTGCGCTCGCATCTCGTCTTGCTCGTCGAGGAGCTCGCGCTCGGCGAGGGCGTCGCGTCGAAAGGGCAGGATCACCGGATCACTCTACCGCATCCCGGTGGAGGGTGGAGCCCCGCGAGCCGCGGCGAAACGAGCGACCGAGCACCACGCTCAGGGCGCAAAAAGAAGCGTGAACCGATCCATCGGCGCCACGCTCTTCCCGCCCTTCGGGAGCCCCATGACCTCGGCGTTGAAGAGCTGCTCGGGCCCCCGGCACACGAGAAAGTCACAGATCCCGTTCAGTCCGCGCGCCGGATCGACGTCGAAGCTGACGCCCGAGAAGAAGCTGACGCGATCTTTCGCGTGGACGCGCAGCTCCACCAAGAAGGGGGCGACGATCAGCTCCGACCGAGCTTTCTCCGTGTGGATGGCGAGCGCCCGCGCAACGGTCCGGTCGAGCGTCGCCCGCAACCAATCGCTGGGGGCGACCTCGGGGACCGACGAAAAGAGGTCGGTCTCTTCTTCACGAGAGAGACCAAACCCCTTGGTGGCGTCGCTGAGCGAGAACTCGGAGTAGGATATGGCGAGGCGCATCATGGCGCCCCGCACCGGCGATGAGCAAGCCCGGCCACGCTCGGCGGGCGCCCTCAGCCCCGCCCCCCCCGCCTGGCCAACAGCTCTTCTGCACGCGCGAATCAGCCGATCAGAGGCACCATTTCGACGAGCGCGGCCCTGGCCGCCTGGGCCGCGGCCACGATGTCGCGGGTGGTGCCGGAGGCGGGGAGCTCGACCGAGAAGCGATGAGGGCCGCCGCGCAGCGGGATCCCGCGCAGGGCGAGCTCGGCGCGCAGGGGCTCGGCGTTCTTGCGGACGGTGAGGGCGTAGACGCGGACGCCGGAGAACAGCTCCCCCGGCGAGCCTTCGAGGGCGATTTCGCCGCCGGCGAGCACGATCATGTAGCTCGCGGCGCGGGACAGGCGGCCTTCCGGCGATCCGGGATCGATGTGCGTGACGGAGAAGATCGCCCGGCGGCCCTCGGTCGCCTGGACGAGCGCGTCGAGGACGAAGGTCGCAGCGGAGCCTTCGAGGCCGGCAAGAGGGGACTCGGCGATCAACACCGCAGGGGCCATGACGATGGCTTGAGCGAGGATGAGGGCGCGCCGCTCGGCCGGCGGGAGCGCGCTCGTCAAGCGTTTGCGCGCGGGGAGCATGCCGACGCGGGCGAGCGCTTGAATCGCGAGATCGCCCGCGGCTCTTCGGGGAGCGCCGGCGAGGCGCGCGCCCCAGGCTACGTACTCTTCCGCGGTCCACCCGGGAGGGAGCGGCGGATCGAGCGGGGCTGCGCCCATGAGGGCGATATGCGCGGACTCGGCCACGCTGTGACCGGCGAGGCGGAGCGAGCCGGCGACGACATAGGCCTCTCCGGGCAGCTCTTCGTCGCTATCGTCAAGAGAGGCCCTGGCGGCGCGCGCGGCCTTGCCGGAGAGGGCCGGGCGCGCCCCGCGCCGAGAGGAGAGCGGAACGCCGGTGAGCGCGGCGAAGAGGGCGGCTGGATCGCCGGCCAGGAGCACGTGATCGCCGGTCGTCGAGAGCGTGAGTCGGTCGATCGCCACGACGCCGTCGACGGCGATGCGAGCCTCTTCGGCGACGAGGAGCGGGGGTGGCGGGGGCGGGAGCGAGGCGGCGGTCATCGGTCCTTGTCGTCCGAAGGCTCGCTCTCGACGAACTCGGCGCGGGCGAGGGGCTTTTGCGATTCGAAGACCAGGAAGGGAGTGAGGGCGCGCGCGATATCGAGGAACGCCGGGGGGAGCGCCATCGCGGCGGCCGGGTTCATCCCGACCGAGGAGATGCCCACGAGCTTGAGCACGACGCCAAGGAGGGAGTCGTCTTCTTCGGGCGACTCGGTGAAGGGGGCGTCGGGCGGGAGCGCGCCGAGCCGCCGCGCCTCTTCCAGGGCCTCGCGGAGGCCGCCGAGCTTGTCGACGAGGCCCAACGGCCGCGCCTGCGCGCCGGTCCACACCTTGCCGCGGGCGATGGCGTCGACGGCCTCGGGCTTCATTTTGCGACCTTCGGCGACGCGGGCGATGAAGGTGTCGTAGAACTGCTTCACCTTCACGCCGAGCTCGACGTGCTCGCTGTCGGTGAAGGGGCGATAGAACGACTCGGCGTCGGCGCGCGGGCCGGAGCGGAACTGCTCGACATGAACGCCGAGCCGGTCGAGGAGGCCGGAGACGTCCACCTTGCCGTAGAAGATACCGATCGATCCGGTGACGGTGGTGCGGTTGGCGAAGATCTCCCGGGCGCCCACCGCCGCGTAGTAACCACCGCTCGCCGCGCTCGATCCCATGGAGACGATCAGGGGTTTGACCTTGGCGGTGAGGATCGCCTCGCGGAGGATGACGTCGGCGGCGAGCGAGGAGCCGCCCCCGGTCTCGATGCGAAAGACGACCGATTTGACGCTGGCGTCCTCGCGCGCGCGACGGAGGGCGCGAGAGATGGTGGTCGAGCCGGCGAGCTTGATCCCGACGAAGGGGATGAACTGGCTCTCTCCGTCGACCATGTCGCCGTCGAGGTAGACGACAGCGACCTTGGGGACTTCACCCCAGCTCTCGGCGGGGCGAGGGGGGTTGTCGTCGTCGACCACCCGGGCGCGCGCGCCGAGCATCTCGTCGACCACGCGCTCGATCTCGTCGCTGTAAGCCAGGGTGTCGATCAGGCCGGCGTCGCGCGCCTCGGCGGCGATGAAGGGGCCTTTGGCGATCCGCGCCTTCAGCTCCTGGGCGGGGATGCGGCGGCCGCCGCCGACGTCGTGGAGATAGACCTCTTCGAACGTGTCGACGAGCTCTTGATGATCGCGCGAGGCCACCGGGCTGCCGGCCGGCATCGTGTACTGCTCGGCGGCGAGCTTGTGGTCCCCGATGCGGACGAAATCGGCGCGGACGCCGAGCTTCTTCAGGGTACCGCCGAAGTACATGTACGAGGACGAGAGGCCCGCGAAGCGGAGGCCGCCCGCCGGGTTCATCGCGATCCGGTCGGCCTGGGAGCAGACGAAGAGGGCCTTGCTGCCGGCGTCTTCCAGGTGGCAAAGCACCTTCTTCCCGCGGGCGCGCAGGCCGCGAATGGCGTCGGCGACCTCCTCCGCGTGGGCCAGCGTGCTCGCCGGATCGGCGCGGAGCTGGAGCACGACGCCCGCGACCTCGGGATCGTCGGCGAGGCGCCAGAGGCGCTTGAGAAGGCGGACGTTGCCGCGCACGCCCGGCGTGTCGTTGATCTTGAGGCGGACGACCTTGAGCGGGAGCGGGACGCCGGGCTCGCGGTAGGCGCGGAAGGCGGCGCCGAGGTAGAAGCCGGTACCCGATTGCGTGACGGCGTTGCCGAAGATGGCGCCGGCAGAGGCCTGGAGGCGATCCATGTTCACGTCGACGCCGGCCATGGCGAGGAAGCGACGATCGCTGTCGGGATAGACCGTCAGATCGCCGCGGAGGCGGCCGACGCGAGGGAGGTTGAGGCTGAGCATGCCATGAGCGCTCACGGCCTCGCTGGTCTGGTAGAGCGCGAGATCGAAGCCAGCCTCGATGGCGCGGGTGCCAAAGGGGCGCAGGGCAACACCCGCCGCCCAGCTGCGCTCGATCGGGACGCCTGCAGCGCTGACAGGAGTGTTCCAGTCGCGCACCACGAGAGACGCGGAGAGCCAGGGGAAGAGGCGCGAGGTGAGGCCGCTCGTGAGCGAGACATAGCCGTCGAGGGCCGGGCTTCGGGAGAAGCCCCAGCCAATCGTGGTGCCGAAGCTGGCTTTGGGGTTGCCGACGGCGAGGCCCCAGCGGATCCAGTGATAGTTGCTGTCGAAGGGCGCGGGCGCGCTGCCGGACGGGCTCAGCCAATCGAGGCGTAAGCCGGTGGCGAAGGGGCCAATCGGCACACCAAAGCCAAAGGCCATCCCGCGGTTGGGGAGCGCCGAGGCCGAGCCCGTCCAGGCCATGCTCCAGCGGAGCTCGGCCGCGGGGAGATAAGCGAGGTTGGCGGGGTTGTTGGCGATCGCCGTGGTGTCGTCCGAGCTCGCGAGGCTGCGGCCGGGATCGGGGACGGGATCCGAGGCGCGAGGCGGCGGAATATCCGCGCTGGCGGTGGGCGTGAGGCCGAGAAAGCAGAGCGTCGAGAGCGCCGTCAACGCGAGCGCGCGGCGAAGAGCAGGCTGTTTCATAGCGTCGCCAGCAAGCGCAGGGTGTCGGCCTCGGCGTCGTAGGTCTTGCGGACCTCGGCGAGCGCGAGGCGTTCGACCAGGCCGCCGATCATCGGCACGGGGACCAGGATCTCGAGGTCGCCCGCGACGACACGGCGGGTGCGGCCCTCCGGGATCGCTTCGAGGCGGTAGGTGCCGCTGGCGCGAAAGTAGCGGCGGTACTGCTCGCGCGGCTTCACCTCCCACGTCGAGGAGCGGTCGGCGAGGCGGTAGAACGCGAACGTCTCCCAGCAGAGCGCCTCGCGCGCGACGGTGGCGCCTTTGAAGATCGAGAGCGGCGCGCTGGCCTGAAACCGAAGGGTGCGCCGGAGCTCGCCGTCTTTCACCTCGTGGAGAACTGTCTCCACCGACTCGACGCCGGGGGCGAGGGCGAGGGCGAGCAGACGCCCCATTTCCGGGGAAAGGAACGCGAGCTCGGTGACGTCGATCGAGACGTCGAGCTCGTGGCTGATCTCGAAGTGCACGCGATCACCGTACTCGGGTTCGCGTGATCAGACGAGCATCCCGCGCGCGCGGGCGATGGCCTCGATTTCGGGGCGCCGACGCTCGAGCTCGGCCACGTCTTTGACGGGGAGGAAGCGGGCGATGACGCCCTCGCGAGGAACGCGGAGAAAGTGCGAAGGGAGGCCGGCGGTGATCTCGCCGAGCAGGCGCTCGAACTGGATCGCCTTGTGTTCCCCGATCGTCTTCTCGACCTCGACGTACGTCCACTCCATCGAGAGATCTTTCAGCGCCGAGGCGGAGGCGAGGAAGGTGTTGGTGTTGAACACCGGCACCGTCGTGGGATCGAAGTCGGCGGGGAGGCGGAACTCTTCGGTGATGATCGGCTTGCCGTTCCAGCGCACCGGGCCGCCGCCGCGATCGCTGCCGACCTTGTCGACGAGCTCGACCGTGAGCGGGCCGCCGTGATCGAGGTGGAAGCCGACGATCGCCGGATCAACCGTGGCGCCGAGGTTGTCGATGTTGGCGATGACGACAACCTTGCCGCCGCGCGCGAGGAACTTGTCGAGGAGCCCGCTCGCGCGCAGCGCGTCGGGCAAGTCCCCGTGGCCGGTGGCGTAGACGCTGGGCTGGCCGTCGTCGCCGAGAAAAACCTCGGAGTTGCCTCCGGCGTTGGCTGCCGATTTCGTGAGGCGAAGCGAGACGAACTGCTCGAAGGTCGCGAGGTAATCGTTGTCGAGGCGAGCGCCGAGGGCGGCGCGGATCGGGCCGTCGGTAGGCTCGCTCGTCATCAGCCAGAGGGGGACTTTGTGGCCGCCGAGGCGCTCGAGGTGGGCGTTCTCGGCGAGGCGTAGATCAAGGAACGACTGGCCCGGGAGCGCCTCGACGAGGGACTTGACGAGGCCGCCCATGCGCGTCGCCATGCCGCCCGCGAGGACGCAGAGGGCGACCTCGCCGCGACGAAGCGCCGCGAGACCGAGGGCTTCGAGGCGCGCGTGCTCGGCCGTTCCCGGTACCTTTGCGTCGATCACGTCGCCCGCGGCCGGCGGCTCGACCTTGCCCGGGAGGCGGTTGCGCGCGTCGCGCCCCTGCCCGAGATCGCGCGCCCAGGCGCGGAGCCGTTCCGGATCGAACCCCCGCGCATGAAGGCGATCGAGGAGCTGGGGCGAGAGGGCGGCGAGCTGTTGATCGAGAGGCACACCCTACCTTTACTCTTTCTTGGCTCCCTCTTTCCAGCTCCCTGCGTAGTGAGCGAGCGCGCCGTCGCCGAGGCGGACGGTGACCGGGGGCGCGTAGTAGCCGCCCGGCAAAGGCAGGTCCCAGTGGCCATTTTGCCAGACCCAGCGGCGGCTCTTCCACAACCACTCTCCGTCGATCCAGACAGCGTCTTTCATCGTCGGGGGCGCCTGGCCCACGACCTCGACGCGGGCGGCCGGCGCCGGATAAGGCACGAGCGTCGGCTCTTCGCCGACGTGCGGCCCAGTCGTCGGGACGGGAATGATGCTGACTGTTGCGCAGCCAAAGAGGGAGACCGCCGCGGTCGAGAGGAAGAGGAGCGCCCGGAGCTTCACGGCGTCGCGATCCAGGCCAGGTACGAGCCGAGGAGGTCGCGACCGAGAAGCAGGTACTCTATCGTCGCCAGGATCAGGAAAGGGCCAAAGGCGATCCGGGCCTGGCCCACGCCTTCGCCGGCCTCTTCGGTGAGCGGGTCTTCGGCCAGCTCTTTCTCGGCCTCGGCGCGATCCTCGGGCGACATCGCCGCGAGCTCTTTCTGGATCTCTTCGCGCTCGCGCCGCACCGCCTCGGGCTCTTCGATCTTGCCGCGAAAGAGCAGGACACCGATCGTGGCCAGCGTCCCCTGGATCGCGCCGGCACCGAGGACGAAGAGGGCGCCGCCCCAGCCAAACCAGGCGCCGGTGAGGGCGAGGAGCTTGGCGTCACCCATGCCCATACCCACCTTGCCGCGGATCCGCGAATAGAGGACGCCAAACGGGATCCAGACGATACCGAAGCCTACGGCCGCGCCAATGAGGGATTCGACGAAGGTGACGCCGCGCAACGAGCAGGTGGCGAGGCCGAGCACCGCGCCGCCGATGGTGATCGTGTCGGGCAGATACATGTGCTCGAGATCGATGAAGGCGGCGGCCGTGAGGGCGAGCACGAGCGCGAGATCGGCGACGAAGACGGCGAGTCCCCGGGTCACCGTCGTGGTCGGGCCGAGGCGGAAGACGACGGCTTCGAGAATGGCAATCGCCAGGATGCCGCCGATGGCCTCGACCAGGGGATACCGCGGCGAGAGCTTGGCCCCGCAGCAGCGGGCCTTGCCGCCGAGGATGAGGTAGCCGAGGAGAGGAATGTTGTGCCAGGCGCGGATGGGCTTGCTGCAGGCGGGGCAGCTCGATCCGGGGCGGACGACGCTCATTCCGCGGGGGACACGGTAAATGACGACGTTGAGGAAGCTGCCCCAGATCAGGCCGAAGGCGGCGGCGAAGATGCGGAAGAACCAGGGAGGGAAGTCGTCGAGGAGCACGGGTTAGCGACCGCTGCCCGCGCTGTTCGAGCCGCCGGGGCCGCCGGGCTGCTGGGCGGCGAGGCGGAGCATCATGGTCAGGGCCGACTCGAGCTCCTCGCGCGTCGGCTGCACCGGGGCCTCGGCGAGGGCGTGCTTGAGCTCGATCATCCGGGCGCCGAAGTTCTCGTAGGTGCGGCGCGTGCCCTGCGTCGGGGCCTCGGCGACCCAGCGCTTGACGACCTCGCGCAGCTCGTCGAGGTCGCTTTCAGCGAGGAGCTGGGCCATCTGGGCCGCCATGGGATCGACGGTGGGGGCGAGCGACATGGGGCGCAGCATAGCGCGGGGCGAGCGAGATCGAGCACGTTTGGATGCGCTTTCCCCGGGCCGCCCCTCAGTCGCGCGCGAGTCGTTCGTGGGAGCCGCCTTGCGCGACTGGCGGCTTGTCCGCGTCGAGGAGAGGAAACCGCACGAGGAAGGTCGAGCCCAGGCTCTCCCCTGCGCTCTCGGCCGTGCTCGTTCCGCCGTGCCGTTCGACCAGATCGCGAACGATGGTCAGGCCGATCCCGAGACCCCCGAACGCGCGGGTACGCGTGCTGTTCTGCTGGCGAAACCGCTCGAACACGTGGGGCAGGAAGCTGCGCGAGATGCCCTTTCCGTTGTCGCGCACGCGGAGGATGGCCTCGCCCACGCCGCGCTCGCACGACACGTCCAGGCGCCCTGACGCCGGGGTGAACTTGATGGCGTTCGAGAGCAAGTTGTCCACGATCTGCCGCAGGCGCGCGGCGTCGCCGGCGATCCAGAGTGACTGTTCCGCGCAGGTGAAGGTGAGCTGTACCCCCCATAGGTGTTAGCCAAGAAGTTGGCCGTCTTCTCGCAGCTGGTGCAGTCAGCGACGCATGACGACGACCGAAGCCACATCGGACTGGAAGCTTCTCACGG
>Ga0209181_10011983_pt1 | contig 11033 bp, 12 predicted proteins | sample MAT05_FD_187208 | JGI IMG/M metagenome (GOLD analysis project Ga0209181, IMG submission 187208) | Freshwater microbial communities from Lake Fryxell liftoff mats and glacier meltwater in Antarctica - MAT-05 (SPAdes) (version 2) | ecosystem: Environmental > Aquatic > Freshwater > Ice > Liftoff...
CCGTCGCCCGCCTCACGCCGCCCGACCTCACCGCTTTTCGCGATGAAATCCTCGTCGCCCGCAATGGCGTTCTCGCCGTCTTCGGCGACGTGCGTGCCGAGGAAGTCCGCGCTGCCGTCGAGGCCGCGCTCGGCGACCTGCCCGCGGGACAACTCGCGCTCACTCACGTGCCTGAGCCGCCTGCGCTCATCGCCAGCCGCGAGGTCGAGGAGATTAAAGACAAGGAGCAGGCTGTGCTCATGGTCGGTTTTCCCGGCGTCGATTTATTCAGCCCGGATTCCACTGCACTCGAGATCATCGATGAAGCGTGCAGCGATCTCGGTTCGCGCCTTTTCCTCCGCATCCGCGAGGAGATGGGCCTCGCCTACTTCGTCGGCAGCAGCCAGATGAGCGGGCTGGCGCGCGGCATGTTCACCTTCTACCTCGGCACTGCGCCGGAGAAAATCGCCGACGTGAAAGCAGCGCTGCTCGACGAGATCGCCAAGCTCGCCGCCGCCGGCCTCACGCCCGCCGAACTCGCGCGTTCCAAGGAAAAAGCCATCGGCCAGCAGGAAATTCGCAACCAAAGCAACGGCGCCCTCGCCTTCCAAGTCGCGCTCGACGAACTCTACGGCCTCGGTCACGCCCACCACCTGGAGCAGCGCCGCGAGATCGAGGCTCTGACCGTCGAGCAAGTCGCCGCAGTGGCGCGGAAGTATTTCGCGCAACCCGCGATCACCGTGATCGTCCGGCCGGAGTAGTCCGGCGCGAAGATCCGTGGTCGTCAAATTCGTAAAAATTGATTTCGCGGTGCCCGAGTGGCGCGCTTAGTCTTCTAGTCTATGGCCGAAATCCAAACGAATACTTTTCAAGCGGGCGAGATGTCGCAGATCTTCATCGAGTTCATCATGATGCAGACGCAGAACACCGCGCATTGCCTCGGTCAGATGCCTGACCCGCGCACAGGTCAGGCCTATGTGAATATCCCGATGGCCCGGGTGCTGATCGATCAACTCTCGGTGATCCGCGCGAAGACCGCGGGGAACCTTTCCGCCGAGGAGCAGAAGATCATCGATAGCGCGGTCGAGGAAATGGAGCAGGCGTTTGAGTATGTAGCGGCGCGCACGGAAGGCTTCCACCCCGGAGAATCGCTGGCCTCCGATCCCGAGCCCGAAGCTCTCGCGGCCAGTGCGCCCGCCCCAGAACCTGCACCGGCACCGGCACCGGCACCGGCTCCCGCTGCGCCCGAGCCGCCGGCGCCGGAGGAAAGTCGCAAGCGTTTCACCAAGAGCTACGGGGCTTAAGCGGGTGGCGTTTCCAGTGCTTTCCATCGGGTCCGTCCGTCTGGGCGGGCCGGAACCGCTCTTCATCCTCGGTCCATGTGTGATCGAGTCGGAGGAATTCGTCTGGCGCATGGCGCGGCAGATTCAAGGCATCGCGGCGGAGGTCGGGGTGCAGTTCGTCTTCAAGGCGAGCTATGACAAGGCGAACCGGACTTCGGGGAAATCGTTCCGCGGTCTCGGCGTGCGCGAAGGCTGCGCGATCCTCGCGGCGATCGGCCAGGAACTCGGCGTGCCGGTGACGACGGATGTGCATTCGCCGGAGGAGACGCGGATCGCGGCGGAGTATATCGATATCCTGCAAATCCCGGCGTTCCTATGCCGCCAAACGGATCTGATTCAGGCAGCGGCGGAGACGAAGCGGGTGGTGAATGTGAAGAAGGGCCAGTTCCTCGCGCCGTGGGATGTGAAAAATATTGCGGACAAGCTGCTCGCCTTCGGCAACGACCAATTCTTTTTTACGGAACGCGGGACGACCTTTGGCTACAATAATCTCGTGGCCGACATGCGCTCTCTCTACTGGATTCGCGAGGCAGGGTATCCCGTGGTCTTCGACGCGACGCACTCGGTGCAGCGTCCGGGCGGGGCAGGGGACAAGACGGGCGGCGACGGAATCCTCGCGCCGGTGCTGGCGCGCGCGGCCGCGGCCGCTGGGTGCGACGGCATTTTCATCGAAACGCACGAGGACCCGAACCAGGCGCTGTCGGACGGGCCCAATCAAATTCCGCTCGCACAATTGCCCGGGTTACTGAAACAATTGCGTCAAATTCATGACCTCGTTCGCTAAGTTCGTCGCGGTCTTCGCTGCTGGTCTCCTCACGATGGGGGCGATGGCGACGAAGGGCGCCGAAGACCAACCCAAGAAGTCCGACTCGAAAGAGCCCGGCGAAAAAAAGGCCAAGAAGAAGGAGAAGAAAAAGGAAACCGACGAGGAAAAGGCGATCGATATCCCCATGCCCGAGGGGAAGGACGCGAAGGGTTTGAAAATCCCGTATCGCGACGAGCAGGGGAAACTGCAGATGCGGTTCACGATCGGCGTGGCGCGGCGGATCGACGAGTCGCACGTGGAGATGTCTCAGTTGCAGGTGGAGACGTTTGATGATGAAGGCGAGCCCGAGATGACGATCGATCTGCCGACTTCGGTGATGGACCTGAAGACCAGTGTGCTGACGACGAACCAGGCGGTGAAGATTCAACGCGAAGATTTCGAGATCACCGGCAATACGATGGTCTTTAATACCAAAACCAAAGCGGGTGGCCTCGGCGGAAAAGTCCGCATGCTGATCTACGACCTGGCCAATGAAACGGCCGAAACGCCCGCCACTCCCAAGCCCCAAACCAAGTGAAACACCATCCCCTGCTGTCCCTCACGCTCGCCGCGCTTTTCGCCTCGGCAGCGCTCGCGCAAAAACCGGGCGAGAAGCCTCTTTCGGAAACGGATCTGCTCAAGCAGATCGAATCGCTGACGCCATCGAAACCGACGAGCGCGAAGAACGATGGTCCGGTGACGTTATTCGACCCCGCTCGCGCCAGCGAAGCGGTGCGCGCGGGCGAGGAACTGCGCTCCGATAAACGCCCGAAGGAAAAAAAGTCGAAGGGGCCGACGGAGATCACCGCGAACGAAGCGACCTTCGATCAAAAGGCCAATCTCGCGATCTTCATCGGCAGCGTGGTCGTGAAGGATCCGGAGTTCAACGTGTCCTGCGACAAGCTCACGGCCTACCTCAAGAGCGATCCGAAGACCAAGCCCGCTACCGATGCCGCCGCCAAACCGGCCCCGAAGCCCGATGTAGCGTCCGCGAAGAAAAAGAGCGGCGGTCTTGAAAGAGCAGTCGCCGAATCGACCGGCGAGCAGCGTGTGATCATCACGCAGGACAAAACCGAAGCCGATGGCACGATCTCGCGGAGTATGGGCAAAGCCGACAAGGCGACCTACGACGCGGTGAGCGGCGACATCGTGCTCTACGGTTCGCCCGAGGTGCTGCAGAACATCAACAAGGTCATCGCGACCGACTCGGGCACGATCATGACCCTCAACCGCGATGGGCGCATGAAGGCGACAGGGCCGCACAAGACGACGATCGTGGAGAAGGAAGGGCTCTAATTTTCCCCGTGGTCATTTCCGAAACCAAACCAGCAGCGGTCGGCCAGCAAGTCCTGCGGACGGACAAACTCGTAAAAGTCTACGGCGGGCGCGCCGTGGTGAATGGCGTCGATATTCAATGCCGCAGCGGCGAAATCGTGGGCCTGCTCGGGCCGAATGGCGCGGGCAAAACGACGAGCTTTTACATGGTGGTCGGCCTCGTCCGTCCGGCGAGCGGTCGCGTGTATTTTAAGGAGCAGGAAGTTACCGATTTCCCGATGTACAAGCGCGCGCGGATGGGCATGGGCTACCTGCCGCAGGAAGAGTCGATCTTCCGCAAGATGACCGTCGAGGAGAACATTATGGCGATCCTCGAGACGCAGCCGCTGAACAAGAAAGAGCGCAAACACCGCTGCGAGGAACTGCTCACGCAGTTCGGCATCGAGCACGTCGCCAGACAACTCGCGCTCACGCTTTCCGGAGGTGAAAAGCGCCGCCTGACGATCGCCCGTTCGCTCGTCACCAAGCCGAGTCTGTTGATGTTGGACGAACCATTCAGCGGCGTTGATCCGATTGCTGTGTATGACGTGCAGCAGATCATCAAAAACCTCGGCGACTCCGGCCTCGCGATTCTCATCACCGATCACAACGTCCGCGAAACTCTGAACATCGTGGATCGCGCTTACCTTATCTCCGAGGGCAAGGTGGTAACGCAGGGCGACAAGGATTTCCTGCTCAACGACCCCGTGGCCCGCAAGGTCTACCTCGGCGAAAGCTTTCAGATGTAACCCCCGAAATCCAAGAAAGGACCCACACATGCAAACCGCCAACGTCAACGTCCCAATCAAAGTCACTGGCCGTCATGTCAGCGTTACCGAGCCGATCAAGGCCTACGCCGCCTCGAAGATCGAGCACCTGCACCTCGACTACCCGCGCATCATCGAGGCGCACGTGATCCTCGACGTGGAGAAGCACCGGCACTTTGCCGAGATCATCCTGCACTGCAACAACCACATCACCATCGAGGCCAGCCACGAGTGCGACGACATGTATGCGTCGATCGATGGCGTGATCGCCAAGATCGCGCAGCAGATGCGGAAGTACAAAACGAAGATCCTCCGCAATCATCGCCCGCGCGGCCAATCGATCCGCCACATCGAGGAGCAGATCCTGGAACTCGGGCCAGCCTTCCACGACGAAGCCGAAGGCCAACCGGACGTCATCAAGACCGAGCGGTATCCGGTGAAGCCGATGTTCGTGGATGAAGCGGTGTTGCAACTCGAAATGTCGAATCGCCAGTTCGTCGTCTTCCAGAACGCCAAAACCGAGAAGGTGAGCATCCTCTACCGGCGCAAGGACAACGGCTTGGGCCTGATCGAGCCGACATTTTAGGTCGGTGCATCGGCGCGCTGTCGGGAAAATGTCACCGCTTTCGGGCGGAGAGGCGGAAGTGGGAGCGCCCAAACGGCGTTCCACGCACTTTTTTCGCTCGAAGGCCATTTTCCGCTTTGGACGAATTTTCGCAGGTGGCTAGAGTGCAGCCACTTGATGACCTCGTCCGAAGCCAAACACCCCACGCTGACGGTTGGCGAGTTCTACACCCGCCACTCCGAGTCGTTGCAGATGAAGCTGGTCGGCCCGGGCGTCGGCTTCGATCGGCGCATCCGGGAGCCCACGATCAATCGCCCCGGCCTCGCACTGTCGGGCTTTTTCAGCTACTTCGCCGACCGCCGCATCCAGGTGCTCGGCAGCGCGGAACTTTCCTACCTGAAGAGCCTCAGTGAGACCGAGGCGCGCGCCCGGTGCCAGGCCCTGTGCGCCCGTCACATTCCCTGTCTCGTCGTGTCGCGTGGCGCCAAGCCGCCCACGGTGCTGTTCGAGATGGCGGAAGCCGCCGGCGTCGCTGTTTTCCGCACCCCGATGGTGACGATGAAGTTCATCAACGCCGCGACCTTGGTGCTGGAGTTCGACTTCGCCCCGACCAAGAGCGAATACGGCAGTATGATGGACATCATGGGCGTCGGTACCCTGATCCGCGGCTCCAGCGGCATCGGCAAAAGCGAGTGCGTGCTCGGCCTGATCGAGCGCGGCCACAGCCTCGTGAGCGACGACATGACCCGTTTTCGCGCCCTCGAGGGCAAGGAACTCGTCGGCACTTCGCCCGACCTCACCCGGCACCACATGGAGATCCGCGGCCTCGGGGTGATCAATGTCATGTCCATCTTCGGCGTCGGCTCGGTGCGCATGGAAAAGCGGCTCGACCTGATCGTGACACTAAAGGATTGGCAGGAATTGGAGGAGGTGGATAGGATCGGGCTCGATCAGGAGTATTACGAAATCCTCGAAATCCTGATCCCTCACGTCACCATTCCTGTGAGGACGGGCCGAGATTTGGCCCGCCTCGTGGAAGTGGCTGCGCTGGACCAAAAACTGAAGAGCATGGGCCAGAACAGTGCGATGGAATTCAATCAACGCCTCCTCAACTTCATGCAGAAAAAGAAAGAGCAGTAATGGGCCTTTTGAGCCGTAAACCCGAATCCGCCTCCCAGTCCAAATCCACCAAGGAACTCACCATCGTGAACCGACTCGGCTTGCACGCCCGCCCCTCGGCGATGTTCGTCAAGACGGCCAGTCGGTTTAAGTGCGAGATCTGGGTCGAAAAAGACGGCGAGCGCGTGAACGGCAAAAGCATCATGGGTCTCATGATGCTCGCGGCGGGTCAGGGCTCGAAGCTGCTCATCACTTGCGAGGGCGCCGACTGCGATAAAGCGGTGAGCGAACTCGAAGCAATCGTTCAGCGAAAATTTGATGAGGATTGATCGGCGCTCGCTCGCTCTTTCCCCCCGTCATCCATGAGCACCGACGCCTCCGGCCCCACGCAGGAAAAACGCTTTCATGGCGTCGGCGTGTCGCCGGGTATCGCTCGCGGCACGATCTTCGTCTATCGACCCGACGACGAGACCCCGCCGCAGCGCCGCATTGAGGAGAGTGAAATCCCGGAAGAGATCGCGCGTTTCGAAGCCGCGCTCATCGCCACGCGTGCGCAGATTCTCGAGATGCAGGCCCGCATCGCGGAGTCCATCGGCGCGAAAGACGCCGGTATTTTCGATGCGCACCTGCTCGTGGTCGAGGATCGCACCTTGATCGATGAGGTGCTGAAGACGCTCTCGCGTGACCGCTACAACGTGGAGCACATCTTCCAAAGCGTCGCTGGCCGCTACGCCAAGACGCTCAGCGAAATCGACGATCCGTATCTGCGCGAGCGCGCGCTGGATATCCACGACGTCACCCGCCGTGTCGTCCACAATCTCATGGGCAAGGAGCGCCGCGACCTCGCGAGTGTCACCACGCCGCACATCCTGATCGCGCACAACCTCGCGCCGTCCGACACCGCGCAGCTCAACCGCCGGCTCGTCCTCGGCTTCGGCACCGATGCCGGCAGCAAGACCTCGCACACCGCGATCATGGCGCGGTCGCTGAACATCCCGGCCGTCGTCGGCCTGCACGATGCCAGCGCGCAACTCGCGAACGGCGACCACATCCTGCTCGATGGCTACAACGGCCTGATCATTATCAATCCGAGCGACCAGACGCTGTGGGAATACGGCGAACTCGAGGTCAAGAAGACCGAGGTCGAGGAAAAGCTCACGCAGCTCCGCGAAACCGCTTCCACCACGCTCGATGGACGCCACGTCATTCTCTCCGCGAACATCGAACTGCCCGAGGACATGGAGCACGTGCAGCAGAACGGCGCGGAAGGCGTCGGGCTCTACCGCACGGAATTTTTCTACCTCAACAAATCCGAGCTCCCGAGCGAGGACGACCAATTTGTCGCCTACCGCCAGGTCGCCGAGGCCGCGCTGCCGCACAACGTCATCATTCGCACGCTCGATCTCGGCGGCGACAAATTCATGAGCGCGCTGCACATGCCCGAGGAGCTGAATCCTTTCCTCGGCTGGCGCGCCATCCGGTTCTGCCTCGAGCGCGTGGACATCTTCAAAACCCAGCTTCGCGCCATCCTGCGCGCCAGTGCCGTGGGCAACGTGAAGATCATGTATCCCATGATCTCGGGCGTGGATGAGTTGCGCAAAGCGAACGCCATCCTCGAGGAATGCCGCAACGAACTCCGCGCCGAAAGCATGCCTTTCAGCGAAGATCTGGAAGTCGGCGCGATGATCGAGATTCCCAGCGCCGCCATCTCCGCCGACATCCTCGCGCGCGAAGTGGACTTCTTCAGCATCGGCACGAACGACCTCATCCAATACTCGATCGCCGTCGATCGTCTAAACGAACACATCGCGCACCTTTACGAACCCACGCACCCGGCGATCATCCGGCTCATCCGCATGACCGTGGACGCCGCGCACGCGCACAATCTGTGGGTCGGGGTCTGTGGCGAAATGGCCGGCGACATCGTGCTCACGCCGCTGCTCCTCGGGCTCGGGGTCGATGAGCTCAGCACCGGCGCCGGCCTCGTCCCGCGGGTGAAGCGCGCCGTGCAGGCACTCGACATCGCCGCGTGTCTTCAGCTTTTGGAGGACATCAAGCCTCTCGACTGCGCTTCCGCGATTCTCGCCAAATGCGAGGAAGTCGCCCGCAAGCATTACCCCGAATTGCTTTGAGGCGATCTGCCTGCCGATGAAAAGCCGCCTCTTTCCCGCCCTCTTCGCGGTCGTCGGCTTGCTGCTCGCAGGGTGTTTTCCGGAATCAAAAAACCCGCTCTCCTCGCCAGCCACCTCGCGCATCGATGCGCGCATCGCGGGCGTCTATGAGCAGAAGAAGGAGAGTGAAAAGCAGGATTCCGCCTACTGGCATTTCCACTATCGCGGCGCTGCGGCGGGCCAGGATCAAAAACCGCGCGTGACCACGACGATCGAGATCATCGGCGTCTCGCACCCAGCCGAGTCCGGCCTCGATGGCGCGCGCTATCATGCTTTCGCGACCCGTCTCGGCGGTCACGATTACCTCAGCTTCGTCGAGCAAAAGGCCGGCAGCGCCAAAAAGGAAAACTACAGCTTCGCGCGTTACGAACTGAACTGGCGCGGCGACCTGCATCTCTGGTTGCTCGACACCAACTCCGTCGCTGCGGCCATCAAGAGCGGCAAGCTACGCGGCAAGGTCCGCACGAATCAATTCGGCACGGACGTCCTCCTCACCGACACCACCGCCAATCTCGCCGCGTTCGTCGCGGCCAGCGATCCTGCCAAGCTCTTCGGCAAAAAACCGATGGTCTTCCGCCGCCTCGCGCGCTGAGCTTCAGCCGAGCACGCGCCGGGTCATCTCCTCGAGCACCGCGACCTGCGCCGCGACGCGCCGCTCGAGCGCAAACTCCGACGGCGTCTCAAAAGTAAATGCGCGCTGGGCGTGCTCAAGGTGCAGCCAGATCGCCTCCGGGTATCCGATCGCTGCGAATCGTTTCCGATCCACGCGCCGCCGGTGCAATCCGCTGACCACCTTGCGCCCATCGATGCGCAGTCGCGGGTCGATCGGCAAATGTGCCGTCGCTGCTTCGAGCAAAGCTTCGCCCCAGTACGGTCGCACCCGCTGGACTTCGTAGAGATAGACGCCCTGCGCGTCGTAATCCTCGTGCAGCATGACCGCTGCCGAAAATTGCCGTTGGGCCACCGCCGCTCGCATCGCCTCGACGACCGGCTCGCGCTTCACGTGAAACATGCGGTTCAAGTCGAGGCCTCGTGCATTCATCCGCACATTGCCGACCAACCCCCACGGATTCAGGCACGGAAGCAGGAAGAGCGGCCAGTCGCGCAACTTCCGCACATGTTTCTCGGCCCACGCGATCAATCCCTCGGTCGCCGCCGGCTCATCGCCGTGAATGCCTGCCGAGACATAGATCCCGCCGGTTTCCTGCAAGGCCGGTGTGCGAAAAAGAAAGTGCGGATAGCCATCGACCCGGAGCAGCGGGCGCAGCGGCAATTTCGCGGCCCGCGCCACAGCCCGCCAGCGGGCTACAAGGTGCCGGTAGTCATGTGCGCGTTGAGTCACAGCTCCTTGAGCAGCCGCTCGTGGATTCCGCCGAAGCCGCCATTGCTCAGGATCACAATGACGTCGCGCTCCTTCACCAGCGGCTTGAGGCGCGCGATGATCGCCGTCACGTCGGCTTCGTAAAATGCGGGTTTGCCGGCCGCGGCGATGTCCTTCACGACCTGCTCGGGGTTGAGCCGGTTGTCCTCCGCGAGCTGATCCATCCGCGCCACTTGCGAGAGGATCGCGCCGTCAGCTTCGGCGAGTGCGGCGGGGAGTTCGTGCTGGAAAACTGCGCGTCGTGTGGTGTTCGAGCGCGGCTCGAAGATCGCCCAGAGGCGGCGCCCCGGATACTGATGCCGCAGCCCGCGCAGCGTCTCGCGGATCGCCGTGGGATGATGCCCGAAGTCGTCGATGACCGTGACTCCGCGCACTTCGCCGCGCACTTCTTGCCGCCGCTTCACGCCCTCGAAGCTCGCGACAGCTTTTGCGATCGCGTCGAGCGGCACGCCGTAAAAATGGGCCGCGCTGATCGCCATCGCGGCATTACGCACGTTGTATTCGCCGACCGCCTGGATCGTGAACCGCGTCCCGAGCAGCGTGAACGACGAGCCGTGCGGATCGTAGCTGACGTCGCCGATGTGTCGCGAGGCGTTCGGCGAGAAGCCGACTTCCACGAGTTGCGCCCGGCAGTCGCGCGCCACGTCGATGCAGTTCTGGTCGTCGCCGTTGATCAGCACCATGCCTTCGCTCGGCACGATGTTGAGCATGCGCTTGAAGCTCAGCTTGATCGCGTCGAGATCGTCGAAGATGTCCGCGTGATCGAACTCGATGTTGTTCACGATCACGAGTTCCGGCAGGTAGTGGAGAAACTTCGAGCGCTTGTCGAAAAACGCCGTGTCGTATTCGTCGCCCTCGATCACCACATACTTGGAATCATGCAGGCTGGAGCCCTGGCCGAGATTCCTGGCGATGCCGCCGATCATGTAGGCGGGATTCAGCCCCGCGCTCTGCAGGATCCACGTGAGCAGCGAAGTCGTCGTCGTTTTCCCGTGCGTGCCGCTGACCACGAGGTTGTGTTTTCCGCGAAGGAAGAACTGCTTCAGCGTCTCCGGCAGCGAGAGGTAGTAGAGCTTGCGATTGAGCACCGACTCGACCTCCGCATTCCCGCGCGAGATGGCGTTGCCGACCACGATCAGGTCCGCATCCGCCGGGATATTCTCCGGCTTGTAACCTTCGCTCAGCTTGATGCCTTTGCTTTCGAGGAAGGTGCTCATCGGCGGATAGACCGCGGCATCGGAGCCGGTGACGGTGTAACCCTGCGCGCGCATGGCTGCGGCGACAGCGCCCATGGCGGTGCCGCAGATGCCGATGAAGTGAACGTGACGAATCTCCTGTTTCATGAATAGGGCGGAAAAAGGCGCGAACCTATCGCCCGCCCGCCGCGATGGCAACGCGCGGTTGCGTTCCTCCGTCCATTCCCGTGCGGCTATTTTCCGTTGGCGATCAGCCCGTTCAGCATCCCCGCCTTGCCCCCGCCGCTCCACGTGCCGGCGTAGGTCTTGTCGTAGATCATTACGCGCGCGGAATAGGTCGGCCCGACTCCGAGGGTGAGTTGATCGAGGATCAGGACTGGCGTGTCGCCCGCC
>Ga0209181_10011986_pt1 | contig 11031 bp, 8 predicted proteins | sample MAT05_FD_187208 | JGI IMG/M metagenome (GOLD analysis project Ga0209181, IMG submission 187208) | Freshwater microbial communities from Lake Fryxell liftoff mats and glacier meltwater in Antarctica - MAT-05 (SPAdes) (version 2) | ecosystem: Environmental > Aquatic > Freshwater > Ice > Liftoff...
TCTTGAAATCGAATGCAATAGCCTTAATCAGGCAAGACACAAAAGTCACAAATCAATCCCTTTTATTCGTTCCGATTATTCACTTTGCTCCGGAACCAGTTGTACACTATATGACAGATTGTCACCCGAGTGTGGCGCCAGGCGCCGGGCCAAAACTCCTTTTTAAACTAAAAAAGACTTCTGAAAAGTTGTACACTTTACTCCGGAATAAGTTGTACAGTATAGTCCGGAATATTCAATTTAAAAGGAGAATCGCTCAGAAAGAAAAAATAAGCTATTTTTACATTACAAATTAATCCCCTTTTTTGATTGTACACTTTGCTCCAGAATCATTGTACACTTTGTCCAGAATATTCAGTTAGCGCAAAAGGACTCCAAAAGATCCTTGGATTGGGCAACTACCAAACTGCCTGGACTTGGCTTCATAAATTTAGGAGACTAATGATTTTAAGTGGCAGAACCAAACTGCAAGGGATTGTTGAAGTTGATGAAGTATTAGTTGGGGGAAAAGTTTCCGGTAAACGAGGACGTGGAGCAGAAGGTAAAAGTTTGATTGCAGTTGCTGTTGAAGTAATTGGAAGAAAGACTGGAAGAGCCAGGTTGGCCAAAATAACCGATGCGTCAAGTGAAAGCTTGCTTTCATTCATTCAAAATAATGTTGAGCCAGCATCAACAATTATCACTGACGGTTGGCCAAGTTATAATGAGTTGATTAATAAAGGGTACAAACACAAAGTGCAAAAAACGACCGTGAAAGAAGATGATAAGGAAATATTGCCTAATGTTCATAGAATTGCTTCATTATTAAAAAGGTGGCTGTTAGGCACACACCAAAGCTATTTGAATAAAAACAAACTTGAATACTATCTTAACGAGTATGTCTTCAGGTATAATAGACGAACATCAAAAAGTAGAGGGCTATTGTTCCTGAGACTTATTGAGCAAGGGGTAACGGCTGAGCCAATTTCTTATGAAAATATCATCAAAAATAATCACGGGAGATGATCGGATACCCCATCAACTTTATTTAAGGCTGATGTATTTCCAAATCCAATAAATGGCCTAGGAAATTTGAGTTTTTTCCTTCCTGAAAAAAGTATCGTCCGCATCGATATTATTAGCATTAACGGATCATTTATAAGAACCATTTGCAATGCGAAATTTGATTCAGGGAATCATTCCAAAAGCATTGATCTGACAGGCTTATCCAACGGATTATACCAATTAAAATTAACAAGTAACCAATCATCAAGAGTAATTAAACTTATCAAAAACTAACAAATAACTATTATGAATCGAAAATCAAAATCTATTATTGCCTGCCTGTATTTCATTCTGGCTTTTTCCGTGATCCTTCAGGCACAACCAGTAAAAAAGCATGGAAACTTATCAGTAAAAGGCACACAACTAACTGATGAAAATGGCAAAGCAACTATTTTAAATGGGGTGAGCTTTGGATGGCACAATTGGTGGCCTCGTTTTTACAACAAAGAGTGTGTAAAATGGCTCGCTACCGACTGGAAATGCTTGGTAGTAAGAGCAGCCATGGGTGTTGAACCCAAAGAAGCTTACATTGATCAACCTGATTGGTCGAAAGAAAAGATAGAAGCAGTAATCAATTCCGCAATCGAAAATGATATTTATGTTTTAATTGATTGGCATAGTCATTCGATAAAATTAGACGATGCCAAAATGTTTTTTGCTGAAATGGCTAGTAAATATGGGGAAAAACCCAATGTAATTTACGAAATCTTTAACGAACCTGTTAACGATTCGTGGACCGATGTAAAAGCGTATTCGATTGAAATTATTAAAGTTATACGGTCAATCGATCCTGACAACCTGATTTTGGTTGGAAGTCCGCATTGGGATCAAGATATTCATTTGGTAGCCGACGATCCAATAAAAGGATACAACAACATCATGTATACCTGTCATTTTTATGCCGGAACGCATGGCAAATTCCTTCGCGATCGTTGTGATTATGCAATAAAAAAAGGAATCCCAATTTTCATTTCTGAATCTGCCGGTATGGAGGCTTCGGGCAATGGACCAATCAATTACAAAGAATGGCAAAATTGGATTGATTGGTGCTCGACAAATAAAGTTAGCTTGATAAGCTGGTCAATAGCCGACAAAAACGAAACTTGCTCAATGTTAAATGTTAGTGCTGCCCCAACCGGAAACTGGAAAGATGTTGACTTGAAAGAATCAGGAATTAAAACACGTGAATTATTGAGAAAGTATAACGCAGAGTAAGATTAAATGAAGTAACTGAATAATGTTAATCAAGTTAATGTAATCAAAATAAATCTGATCACTTATTTCTTTCAAATTCATTAAAATTATAATGAATTTGAAAGAAATTTAATGCTGGTATTTACTATCTTTTTGGTTCACTTTCCTAAACTGAGAAGGTGTTATCTTGAAGATTTGCTTAAATTGACGGTGAAAATTACTTTGGTTTTCAAAGCCCGATTCAAATGCAATATCTACAACTTTTTTATTGGTAAAGCGAATTTGGTTTGCTGCATAGTTCAGTTTTAGTTCATTTACAAATTGTGTAGGTGTGGTGTTTAGGTATTTTTTAAAGCTTCGGCAAACATGCTCTTCGCTTTTAAAAGCCAGTCTTTTTATTGCTTCTGTTCCTTCCTTAAAATTTATTGGTTTTTGCATTTCATCGACCAAATCATTTAACCAATCGGGCAATTCCGAATCGGCCAATTGTCTGTTCACAAAGAATCTTGAGAACAAATTGGTGAGAATACACCTCAATTCCAGATTGAGTCTAAGTTTATCGTTAACTGGAATAGTATTTAGTATTTCGAACTGCGAAAGAACACCCGCCAATTCGTGTTTTGAGAGTAGAAAAGTTGGAGGCATTTGCGGTTTTAGATATTGCATCGGGTTAAAACCACTGCCCAGATAGGTGAATAAATCGAAAATAGTTTTGCTCAAAATGGCTAAATTAATGAGTTGACAATCGCCTGCCACGTAGTAAAATTTGTGATAATCTTCGGGTCTGACAAACACTAAATGACCCTTTTTTAATTGGATTGTATCGCCATTTATAAAATGGTTTACTTCACCTTCAACAATCAAGAATACCTCATAATAATCGTGATCGTGAATTAAAGGAAAAGTTTCCCTATAATTCATGATCTGCTTGTATTCAAATTCAGAAATGGTATCAATATATCCCTCTGCTGTAAGTCTAAATACTTCCATAATATCAATTCAGTACAATATAAATGTCAAAGTAGAATATCTTTAAAGCCAATACTACCTCTATATTTGCTTCGTTAATAATCATCTTATAAAATTACAGATCAATACTATAAAAGTAATATAATTGGTGTAATGCTTTAATTGATCGCTAATATATATAAAATTTTGAAATCAAATATAAAGAATTCTATTACAACATCAAATCTACATAAAATTGATGGAATACAACAGGCTATTTTGGAACTTCGAAATAAGCCAAAGGAAGAGAGAATAATTACACTTTCTGCAGGAGATTATTATATTGATAATCCTATAAATCTGTCTTATGAGGATGAAGGGTTAACCATTGAAGGTGTTTCTGGCACAAGACTACTTGGAGGCAAAAAAATCGCAAATTGGAAACCTATAAACGATAAACTATGGTGCGTTGCAGTTCCTAAAACAAAGAATAGAGAGTTGGACTTCAGGATGTTGATGGTTAACAACCGATTTGCAGAACGGGCACGCTACCCCGAAACCGGCTATCTGATTCACGAATCGGTTTTCGATGTGGAATGGCTGAGTACTTATGAAGGTGGCTTTAAACGGGCACCTTCGGAGGAAGAACTGACCACTTTAAATTTCAAAAAAGCTGATATACCCGAAACATTTGTACCCGAAAATGCTGAGATTACAGTATTTCACATGTGGGACGAATCGTTGGTGGGCGTAAAATCTATAAACCGAGAAAATTCTACGATCCAATTTTCAAATCAAGCGGGATGGCCTACCGGAGCCTTTGCCAGTGCATACAATTTTGAACGCCGCTATGTGATTTGGAACACCATTGAAGGGATGCTGAAACCCGGACAGTGGTTTCTGGACCGTGAAAACGGACAAATTGTTTATTGGCCTTTGCCTGGAGAGTTGATGGATGAATCAGAGGTTTTTGCACCGCTTTGTGAAAATGTGTTTGTTTTGCGAGGAACAGAATCAAAACCCATTAAAAATATCACCCTGAAAGGTTTTTCCTTGATGGTTACCAAGGCACCTTTAATGAGCGGGGCGTTTGGCGCAAAACTTTTCGACGGAGCCATTTCCATACAACATGGAGAAAACTGCACCCTGACTAACCTCGAAATTGCCAATGTAGGCGCACATTGTATTAAAGCTTCAGGAGAAAATTTACGCATTGAAAATTGCAGCTTGCACCATTCGGGCGCAGGTGCCATTCGTTTAATAGGGTCTGAGGCTTCAATCCGTAACAACCACATTCACCATGTTGGGCTAACGTTTCCGAGCGCCATTGCGCTGTATGTGGGTGCCACCGACCCCAATTTGCCCGAAGAATGGGAGGCCGGACAGTTTTATTCTGATTGTACCATCGAGCACAACGAGATTCATGATGTGCCGTACGCAGCAATTTGTGCCGGTGGCAAAAACCTTAAAATTCTCAAAAACCTGATTTATCGAGCCATGCAAAACCTTTACGATGGCGCCGGTATTTACATTACCTTTTGTAACAATGCCTTAGTGAAGGGGAACTTTATTAAAGACATTAAAGATGCGCCAGGCGCAGGAACTTCAGCCTATTACCTCGACGAAAAAACCGTTGACGCCATTGTGGAGGAAAACATCGAAATAAATGTTCCGCGCCCAAGCCACAACCATATTTCTAAAAATAATATTTTCAGGAATAATTTTTTCATAATGAATGGAAAAGGAAGGTTTACAATGGAGCGTTCCGATAATTATACATTCGAAAACAATGTGGTTATTGCTCTGGATGGTTTCGAAATGTACGACTTGGCTTTTTGTCCAAACTTCAGAAATAATATTTTTTACACAAAAGGGAACATAATTACCAAAGACCTCGACAGATACACCGTATTAAGCGAATATGAACTAGATCTAAAAAATGGGAACATAAACGAAGACCCGCAGCTCATCAGTTATGTGGATGGCAAAATTGAGTTTTCGCCTAGTTCGCCAGCACATAAAATGGGCATCAAATCAATAGATTGTTCCGATGCTGGCTTAGTTAAAAATTGAAAATCAATAATATGTCTATATTATACAATCACAAAACAGTAAAATGAAAGTATTCAGATCACCTAAAAACCCAATCATTACACCAAAAGATGTAAAACCATCGCAACCCGATTTTGAAGTGGTATGCGTTTTTAATTGCGGCGTTATTCGATTCGAAGGCGAAGTGCTGTTGATGTTACGCGTTGCAGAACGGCCACTTGTGCGAAACGAAAATGAAGTCAGAACCGTTTATTTCGACCACGAAGTTGGTGAGATTGTGGTAAAATCGTTCGATAAAAACATGCCGGGAATTGGCTTGCATGATAGTCGCTTCATCTATACTCCGGAACGGATTTTTCTCTCATCGATGTCGCATTTCCGCATTGCACGCAGCAAAAACGGCATCGATTTCGAAATTGACGAAACGCCCTGCATGTTACCCTCAAATGTGTATGAAATGTATGGCATCGAAGACCCGCGAATAACCGAAATCGAAGGTGCTTATTACATTAATTACAGTGCATGCTCAACCATTGGCGGGGTAACCACCTGCCTGGCCGTAACCAAAGATTTTAAAAACTTTGAAAAGAAAGGCGTAATTTTTACACCCGACAACAAGGATGTGGCCATTTTCCCTGAAAAAATCAACGGAAAATACTATGCTTTAAATCGTCCAATATCGGCAGAATATAAACTTAAAGATATGTGGATCGCCGAATCTCCAGATTTGGTTTGCTGGGGAAACCACAAATTTTTAATGAGTACTCGCAAAGGTTTTTGGGACAATGGACGCATTGGCTGTAGCGCGGTGCCTTTCAGAACTGAAAAAGGATGGTTGGAAATTTACCATGGCGCGTCGAAAGAAAACCGCTATTGTTTGGGAGCTGTTTTGCTCGATTTTGACGACCCTTCGAAAGTAATTGCAAGAAGCAAAAATCCAATCATTTTTCCTGAAGCCGATTACGAAGTAAATGGTTTCTTTGGAAATGTAATCTTCAACTGTGGCGTGCTAAACGAAGAAGGCATCGTTAAAATTTATTATGGCGCTGCCGACACCTTTATTGGTTATGCCGAAATTCAGCTTCAGGATATTATAGCTGACTTAATCTGAAAAGAAATTGAAATATGAATAACATAATCAGGGCTTATTATTTTCTATTCCATGTTGGCGTAGGTTGTGTGATGTCGTTCTTACCAACCTATCTCAAAACCGAAGGGTTCAGCGGAACTGAAATCAGTTCCATTATTTCGCTGGGGTCGTTGTGCGGGCTGCTTGGGTTCCCCATAATTTGGGGCAGTATTTCCGACAGGCTTCAGAAACCGCAACTCATCCTAAAAATTCTTGCCTTTGGAATTTTTGTCGGGTCAATACCATTGTTGGTACTAAAATCCTATTGGCCAATTTTCGGAACATATCTAATCTATTCTATTTGCTCAATTGGAGTGATGGGAATTCTCGATTCGGTGGCTAGTTTAAGAGCAAAAGAAAAAGGTATCGATTTTGGAAAGCTACGTTTATTTGCTCCTGCCGGTTGGTTATTTGGCGCTGTTGGTTTAGGTTATTTTATTGATTTAACCGGAAGGACATGGAACGACCCTTCAGTAATTGTAGCCATTGTGATCAGTTTTGGAGCCATGTTCCTGATTTCGCTAGGCATGGGGAAATCGAAAACTGAACATACCGAAAAACCTACCTTTGATGAAATTAAAGCCTTGTTTAAAAACAAATTCTTGGTCTTGTTCTACATAATGGCGACTATTAACATTGTTGGCATCTGTGCGTATTGGGTATATTATGGGCCACTCATCGAATCAAAAGGACTTACGCCAAAAATCGTGGGGCTAAGTATTGGTGTAGGCACATTATCAGAAGTAATTCTGATCTTCTTTTTTGAAAAACTTAGAAAATGGCTCGGACTCGAACTGCTGATTATCCTTTCGATTCTGGTAAGTATGGGCCGCTGGCAGATAATTGCGCATACATCAAATCCTTATATCCTTGTGGGGATTCAGGTTTTTCATTCCGAAATAGGTTTATTTACAATGGCTTGTATCACATTTGTTACCGACCATGTTTCGCGAAAGTTGGTAACCACAGCACAAACCATTTTCTACACCTTAACTTATGGAATCGGGCAATACTTTGGAATCATGCTCATGGGTTATTTGTTTGATTACTATAAAGATTCATCGAAACTTTTTGCCATTTCGAGCTATATTCATATTCTTCCGTTGATGATGATTAGTTATATTTGGCTAATAAAAAGGAAAACACAACCAGAAATACAATCTTTAGGACAACATAACAAAATATAAACACATGAAAAAAAGCATTTTTTTTACTAATCATCAATCTTATAACTGTTGTATTAAATCAAAACATTAATTATACGAACAAAAGTGCAATAGCGGTAAGCGATGGAAATGTGGTAAAAATTTTTAAACCTGGTGAATGGTCACAGTTTGATAATATTACACTTACTGCCGGACAAAACCTGATTAAAGGCCGTTTAGCCTCAGCTGTAAATGGCGGAACTATTGAGATACACACAGGAAGCTCATCTGGTAATTTAATTGGAACGATTACTGTACCAAATACCGGAAATATAGATAGTTATACAAACGATGTTTGCGCCACTATTCAACCACAATCCGGTACATTTTCACTTTATTTTGTTTACAAGGGTGGTGTAGATGGTGATTGTAATTTGGATTGGGTTCAATTCACTGCGGCAACAGTAGCCACAATAAAAATACATGAAGAAGACTTTACAAGAAAAAGTTCAGATCCTTACATTACAGCAGGATCACTAAATAATAATATTTCAAATAATTGGTTGGAATATTCTGGAATACAATTCAATGGCGAAACGAAATTTAAAGCATTCGTTTCTTCTTGTTCGGGTGGCGGAAAAATTGAAATTCGAACAGGAAGTCCGACCGAAAAATTTCTGGTGACCGCCGTTACTTGTTCGCCCGGCTACCTGAACGGCGTTTACCTGAACGTTGGTAAAATATAAAAAATAAATAGCTGATGAAACGAAACTACTTTTCCCTTTTTTACTTGTTGTTTTTCGCTACTTTGCCATGATGGCTTCTTGGGATTAGCATTACATTTTCTTTTGAAGATTTTATAATGCAAACCAATAACCAATAACCAATAATATATTTATATCTGCCGAGCTTTTCTAATAAAATAAACCTGCTTAATTATATCTTAAAAAATACTCGAATGAAACTTTATTTTCTTCTTATTACTATAATTATCTATACTCAAGGGTGTATTAATTCGTCAACCAACAAGAACAATGCTGCCAATAATAAGTGTGAAACAAACGAAGTGGCAGCAATAATTAACAGCGATACCATTTTTCTTAAAGATGTGGATCATATTATTAGCAATGAGCTATTTGAAATGCGTAAAAAGGCGCTTTTTGATGAAATAACACACCGTATTTTATTGTTGGAAGCTAACCAACAAAATCTTTCGGTTGAAGAATTAATTCAAAAAGAAATTGCCGGAAAAATGGAAGAAGTTACCAACAACGATGTGCTCAACTATATGCGAAATGGCTATAATTACAAAGGTTCACTTAACCTCAACTCAGAATTGTACAAACGTTCAAGAACAGCACTTGAAGACGAAAACTTCAATATTCGTCAGAACGAATATTTGAAAACATTGGCTAACAATGGTACTTCAATTCGCATATTATTAAAAAACAACGAATTGAACAAAACCTTAAATCTGGATAGCATTGAATGCTTTTCGAAAGGTAATAAAACATCAGGCATTAGAGTAGTTGTAGTTTCTGATTATATGTGCGAAGCATGTAAAGATGCTAGTGACCAAATGGAAAAATTATTTTTAAAATACGGCAATCGCATAGAGTTTTATTCCATACTTTTTACCGACAATATATCGAATGCAGAGTTGGCTGCAATGGCTGCTGGCGAACAAGGTAAATTTTGGGAAATGCATGAACTGATTTTTAGCAATCAACAAAATTTAAGCGATAAAATCTTTTTTGAATTTGCTAAAAACTTAAATCTTAATATTGATAAATTTAAGTCAGATATAGGTAGCAAAGAGATTCGCTATATAGTAGAAAGGAATTTAAGAATACTGAAAGCGAACGAAATCGTATCGGTTCCGGCTATTATAATTAATGGTAAGCTAATGCCAAAAGATTACCGTATTGAGCATATTGAAGAAATACTAAAAAGGATGCTTAAATAGTGCCTATCTTTAAAGTCCGAAAATTGGAAAGTTTAACCCTGCCAAGTTTTTGCATTAATCAATAATCGTTTGTAATTCATAGAGTAGGGTTTCTTTTGTTTTTTATTTCTCGGATTACTATGTCTCTGTCTTACTATTTCTCTGGAATCCTCCACTATCTTGTCAAATCGATATTTTCTGTTAATCCTTCCCGATAATCTGCTCTTGTGTTTATACTTGGGTTACCCCCAATATACACTTTCAAAATAACCATCTTTAGGCGAATTACAAACTTTTCACAGAACGATTTTATCTCGAAACATCAATACAATAAAGTGTTATGAATGGTTTCCTTAACTAAACGACATTACATTTCATCAAAAATCAATTTAGTACAATAAAAACATCAAATTTGGATCATGATTATAACTTCGCACGTATTATATTTACTTCTAACTAATATATTCCCAAAAAAGGGAATAAAATTTAATTAATTAAATACTAAATAATGTGAAAAAAAGTGAAGTATTTAAGAGCATAATTTGCTCAATTATTATCTCGGCTGCATTTCTTGCCAATTCTTTTGGACAAGGATGGTGTGGGCAAGGACCTGGTAAGGTCAATGTCGGAGACTGGGTAGTCCAAAATAACGGATATTCAGGAGGCTTGTCATCCAATGATTGTGTTGAATATACTAGTAATGTTGATTGGGCAAAATGGACATGGTCGAATGTTGGTACCTGGTGTCAGTTTATGGTATCAAAAGACGTATTCTGCGGCCGAGGTTATTCAATAGATAATACCGCATCAATGAATATTTCGTATAACGCCAAGTTAACAAATACATATGGTGGGCATCGGGTTTGCATTGTATCGTGGGCAAAAAATTACGACAATTGTAATTGGGACATAGCAAATACATGGGAGCTATATATTCACGAGCAATCTTTTAATGAACCAGATAATTATGCCAGTTGGTGTACTTATAAAGGAGAATCGGGAATTTGTTCGGGTTCAACATACAAGATGTACGATTGTGGCGATGGTGTCATCGATGGTCAATGGTCATTACGTAGTTGGAGAAATACGCCACGAGTAAGTGGAACAACCGACATTCAATGCTTATGGAATTGGTGGAAAAGCCGCTACAGCTGGGGTACTTTGTACTATTATTTTACCGAAGTTGGTGTTGAAGGAGCTCCTGGTTCAGGAGGCGTATTTGAACTTACCGGGCACAATATGGTACGGAATACAACTACTAATGTTGCAGTAACCGGAGTATCACTAAGTCCTATATCTGCATCATTAGCAGTAAGTGCTACTCAACAATTAACAGCTACTGTGTTGCCCACAAACGCAACCAATAAGACGGTTAGCTGGACATCAAGCAACTCTTCTGTTGCATCTGTAAATGCAAGTGGTCTTGTAACAGGAGTTGCAGCAGGATCTGCTACTATTACCGTTACAACACAAGATGGCAACAAAACAGCTACTTGTGCTGTAACAGTGACAACTACTACAGTTGCCGTAACTGGTGTTACAGTTAGTCCAACAACCGCTAGTGTTGCTACAGG
>Ga0209181_10011991_pt1 | contig 11030 bp, 7 predicted proteins | sample MAT05_FD_187208 | JGI IMG/M metagenome (GOLD analysis project Ga0209181, IMG submission 187208) | Freshwater microbial communities from Lake Fryxell liftoff mats and glacier meltwater in Antarctica - MAT-05 (SPAdes) (version 2) | ecosystem: Environmental > Aquatic > Freshwater > Ice > Liftoff...
AACTCCTCGAGCATTTTTTACCGAGCAGCGGAAGGCAGCGGTTCTGGAGAACCGCGGTCCCAGGGGATAGCCAACGCCCTGCTGTCCCCTGGGACCGCGGCCCTCCAGGGCCGGCCTTGGTGTTGAGGCGGCCAGAAGGCAGCGGTTCTGGAGAACCGCGGTCCGGGTGCGCGAACCCAAGCAGTGGGCGTGAAAATGGGCAGTCAGCCGTTCGGCGACTGATTTGGCGGCGGCTGCGGGATCGGTCCAGATGCCAGCACGGCGGAGTCATCGACCGCTCTGGCGCCCAGAATGTCGACCAGTTCCTCCAAGTGTTCGGCCAGTGACCCGCAGCGCACCGGACCGAGGGCCGGCAGGGCGCGGACGAGGCGCTCGTGCATGGGGAGCGGAGCTGTGGCAGCCACCTGGCGGCCCTGGTCGGTCGGCACCAAGTGGATGCGCCGTCGATCGACGGTGTCACGCTGACGGAGGATCAGGTTTTTTCCCTCCAATCGGTCGAGGACGCCGACGAGGGTGCTGGCCGAGAGGAGGATGTGTCGGCTCAACTCGGCCTGGGTGGTCGAGCCGTGCTCGCAGATGACCAAAAGACTCAAGAGCTGGGGAGCGGTCACTCCGTGCGAGGCTTCCAATTCTTTCGATCCCAGTTCGACCTGACGCAGAATCCGCCGCAGAGCTTGTAAAATACGAGCCTCATGAGTTCCTGGAAGAACAGGAGTTGCGATTTTCGGAGTCGCTGTGACTGAGGGCACTGTCATGGCTTGCCATGCTAAATGGCAGTCAATGCTGAGCAATACGACCAGGGAAAAGACCAGTGATTGCAGGAGCGATGCGAAAGCGCGCGAAGTGCTGCAAAAGTGGCGAATGAAACAGCACGAATATGACGACTTGTCTCGAAGTCCGTATTCACCTCAAGGTCACTTCGGCGCCGCTAGAGGATTGGGCGATGGATCCACATCCTGCGGGTCAATCCTCAGCCGTGGCAGGGCCTCGGGATGACTCTGTTTCAGAAACGTGATCAGACCTTCGCGCACCGCGCAGCGCAGGTCCCAATTGCGACCAGCGTCGGCGGAGGAGACCAGCGCCCGCACCTGGATCGTGCGCTCCCCGGCGTCGGTAACCTGGAGGTTGGCGACGCGGCGGTCCCAGCGTGGGTCATTGGCGACCAGGCGGGCCAACTCCGTCCGCAGGGCCTCGAGCGGGGCCCGATAGTCGCAGTGCAGGAACACCGTGCCCATGATTTCGGCATTGGTGCGGGTCCAGTTCTGGAACGGCTTGTCGATCAATTGGCTGATCGGGACGATCAGACGACGCTGGTCCCAGATCGCTACCACCACATAGGTCATGGTGATCTCTTCGATCCGGCCCCATTCGCCTTCAATGATCACCACATCGTCGATACGGATCGGTTGAGTCAGGGCGATCTGGATGCCGGCAAGCACGTTGCCCAGGGTGCGCTGGGCGGCCAAGCCAACGATCATCGACAGCAGCCCGACCGAGGCGGCGATGCTGGCCCCGATCTGGCGGAAGCCGTCGAACTGCATCAGTACCGCGGCCAAGCTGAGGATGATCACCAGCAGGGTGAGGATCTTCTTGATCACCGTCACCTGGGTGGCGATGCGGCGGGCAGCGAGGTTGTCGGCACTGGCCAGATCAAGCCGGGCCAGCAGTAGGCGGTCGAGCATCGCCACGACTTGCAGCAGCGACCAGGCAACCGCAGCCACCACCGCCAGTCCGATCCAGGTCGCGCTGCCGCTGATGTGCGCCGCCAGCGCATATCCCACCCCGGTGGCAATGGCGACGGGCAGGATTCCTCCGGCGATGCGGATCACCAGTTCGATCAGTAGATCGTCGTAGGGGTTTGCGGTGCGTCCGGTCAGTCCAGCAGTGATGACCTGCGCCTCGCGCGCCAGGCTGAGAACCAGCCAGATCAGCCCAAGGCCGATCGCCAGCACCAGGGTCCAAGCGAGATACCACACCAAGCCAACCGGCAGGCCATGGGCCTCGCCGGCCAGGACCAGAGGAACGGCCGCCAGCACCAGCGCCGTCCAACTGGCCAGCCGGATGAGAACCGGCCGCTGCCGGGCCAGCGCCCGTACCAGCCCGACATCTGCCGTGCGCAGCAGACGGCCGCCAAGCCACAGGACGAGCAGCGGTGAAGCTCCCGCCACCAGTGCGACCAGCACGGCGGCAATCCAGCCTGTCCCGGCGAACGGAGCGACCGACGCCATGGCCAGACTGGCGAGTTGGGCCAGGATGGCCGCAAGTTGGTCCACCATGGGCTGTCCTCAGATCACCGACGGCCAGTCGGGACTGACGGCGAACGCCGCGTGGATCAGTCCGACGTGGGAATAGCACTGTGGAAAATTGCCGGTCTGCAGACCGGCGCCAGGATCGAAGTGTTCGGCGAACAGGCCCAGGTCGTTAGCTGCGCTCAACGAACGTGCGAGTATCGTCCCGGCCTCGGTGGTCTGGCCAAGTACGGCCAAGGCTTCGGAGACCCAGAAACTGCACACCACGAAGGCTCGTTGCGGCAGACCAAAGTCGTCGTGATAGCGATAGCGGTAGAAGAATCCGGCCCCGGCCGGTCCTTCCAGGCCGAGGTGCTTGGTGATGACTTCCAAGGTGCGCCGAGCGAGCGCCCGGTCGGGATGGCGCAGCACGGGCAGCAGGGCCAGCGAGGCATCCGGGGTGTCGTCTCCTGGCGCGTTGAACAGCGCGCCGTCGCGGACGCTCAGCCGCAGTTGCTGATCAGCGGCCGTCACGGCTTGACGCCACGGCTGCGGATCGGCCTGGACCAGACCGCGCTCGGCGAGGCTGGCGAAACGGTCGAGGCCGGCCCAGCACAGCAACGTCGAGAACGCATGCGGCTTCCAGCCGTTGCGTAACTCCCACAGGCCTGCGTCGGGTAGGGCCATGCTGTCTCGACAACGACCGGCGAGTGACGTCAGCAGGCGCTCCCAGTCGGGGCTGCGCAGGTGGGCAAACCGCTCATCCTGGTAAAGTGCCGCCAGCACCAGCAGCATTTCGCCATAGACATCGTTCTGCACATGTTCCGCAGCCTGATTGCCCGAACGCACCGGCTGGCCAGCCGCGAACCCAGCCCAGGAAGGATGCTCCACCTCGGGCAGTGGTAGGGTGCCATCAAGACGATAAACCGGGTGCAGGGTCCCATCGCCGCCGCGCTGGGCGACATCAAGGAGGAATCCCAGGACGCCTTCCAGTTCGGCCGAATGGCCCAGGCGGTACAAGGCCCCGACCGTGAAGAAGGCATCGCGCAACCAGCAAAAGCGGTAGTCCCAGTTGCGCACGCCACCCGGCTCCTCGGGCAGGCTGGTGGTCGCTGCGGCCAGTACCGCGCCGGTCTCCTCGAAGCAGTGCAGCTTCAGCACCAGCGCCGACCTGATCGCCTCGCGCTGGAAGCGGACCGGGATGGTGGTGTGGCGGACCCAGCCGCGCCAATGGTCGATGGTCCGGCGCAGGAAATCCTCGCAGACTTGGCCAAGATCGCCTTCGATAGGCACGCCCCAGGTCAGGGCGAAATAGACCGTGCCGGTCAGGCTGGTCGACTGTTCCTCCAGCAGGTAGGTCAGCGGCAGGCTGGTGGTCAGGCGCAACTCGTCGCTGAACCCCTGGTAGCGCACATGGCTGTTGCCGCGCATCACCGGTGCCGGGATGCGCGACCATCCCTGCACTGGCTTGCAGCGGACCACGATCTGCGGCTGGCCCGAGAGGCGGCGCACGATGCGGATCAGGGTCAGCGGCCGGTAGGTACGGCCCAGCTGGTCGAACCGCGGTAGCAGGTCCGTGATCGACATCTCGCCGTCGTCGCTGGTGATCACCGTTTCCAACACGTTGGTATTCGGCAGGTAGGTCTGGACCGTCTTGCGGATCGCACCGGCGGGGCGGATCTCGAAGACGCCGCCGTTGGGATCCAGCAATTGGCCGAACACCGGTGGCGAATCTGGCCGCGGCCAGCACAGCCAGGGGATCGCTCCCTGCGGCGAGACCAGGGCCATGGCCTGGCAGTTACCGATAAGTCCCAGATTATACATGGTTATATCCATCGTTCTCGGCCAGTACGGCCAATTCATGCACTAATGCGCCCACCGCAGTGGTGTCCGGCAGGTGCCAATCGGCACCCAGCCCCTTGTATCCCACTTCGATGCCGAGGATCCCTGGATCGCGCAGCCGGAAGACCGTGGCGTCGGTAACATCGTCGCCGATGAACACGGCCCCGGCGGAGCCGGTCAGAGCCATCAGTCGTAGCAGTGCCACACCTTTGTCGGGCAGGCCGGGCGGCAGCAGGTTCAGCACCTGGTCGCCCTCCACCAGGTGGGGCCGGGGGATCAGGTTCATCGCCAAGCTGGCGGCCACGCGCTCGGCGGTGAGCGGATCGACGCAGCCTCGCCAGTGCAGCGCCAAGCTCGGTCCCTTGCTCTCCAGCCGCAGACCGGAACCGGAGATGAGGTTCGCAAGTTGGTGGAACCAGCGTTGCGCCATCGCTTCGGCTGCGAACAGCACCGACGGATCGCCGTCGGGCTGTTCGCAACCGTGGTTGCCGACCACATGGGCGATACCGGACGGCAGACGGGCCAGGATATCAGTCCGCGACCGTCCGGTGATCACCGCTACCGGCCGACCGGCGGCGATCGCCGCGAGATCGGTGTACACCGGTCCTGGGATCATCGCTGTCGCCGGATCCCGGACGAAGGGCGCCAGGGTGCCATCGAAGTCAAAGGCCAGCAGCCAGCGTTCCGCCCAAGCTCGGGCGACGGCGCTCCGGCCCTCTGGCGTGTCCAACGCGCGCATCATGGCTGGACCCTGTTGCCAAGGATGTCAATCAAGGTCTGAGCATCAGCGACCACATAGTCGGCCGTGGTCGCCGGAGTGGCGATGGCGATCGAGCAATTGTGGTCGGCCCGCATATTGAACAGCCCTTCGTCAGTATAGCGGTCGCCGATAGTCAGCAGCGTAATCTCGCTGTCCTCGCCGAGGTGGCGCAGCACCGTCTCGGCTGCCTGGACCGGTCCGGCGGTACTGCAGCGCACGGTGAGACCGCGATAGATGGTGGAGCAAAACCAGGGCTGCCGCTCCAGAATGATCAGGATGACGTGCCGGGTCTCGTTCAGCATCACCTTGGCCATGTCCGAGGTGGTCCGGCCCATCGTCCACGTGATCGTGGCGCTCCCTTCAATCAGTTGCGAGCGTGGCACCTTACGTCCAAGGTCGGTAAGGATGCGCATGATCTCGGCCCGGTGGGATCCCAGGTCGGCAAGGGTGACCGGCATCGCGATGGGTTCGCCAGCGGGCGGATGGATGAGGGCCCCGTGTTCCGCCGCCAACCAGACGCCGGGTCTGGGCCGCGCTTCGGCGGTCGTCTCATCACTGATGATCAGGACGGCGCAGCGTTCGCCAAAACGGGCCTGCATGGTTGCCAGCAGCTGATCGCGCTCGATCGGTTGCGCATCGCGACCGGCGAACGCGCTGTCGTCGATGATCGCCAGGATGCGCGGTGCGGCGTCGAGGCGTTGCAGCAGCGCAGCTGCTTCAGCAGGTTGCTCAAGCATGCGCGAGGCATGCAGGTGGTTGATCGCCGCCACCGCGTCCACGGTGGCGATGAACTGCCCGGCCCAGGCCCGATTGTCGGCATCCAGCACGCGCCGGCGCAGGATGGCCATGCGCATCCGCCGTTCGCTTTCTTCCATGCCCAGGGCCAGGTCGATGGCCTCGGCGACGCCAAGGGTATCGAACGGGTTGACGATCAGCGCCTCGCCCAATTCCTCGGAGGCGCCGGCAAATTCGCTGATGATCAGCATCCCACCCAGGTCTTCGCGGGCAGCACAGAACTCTTTGCACACCAGATTCAGGCCGTCGCGCAGCGGCGTCACCAGGCAGACGTCGGCTCGCCGATAGAGCGCGGTGAGGGCCGGTAGGCTGCGGCTCTGGAACAGGTAATGCACTGGCTGGTTGGCGGTGCAGCCGAATTCACCGTTGATGCGGCTGACCAGCTGTTCGATCTCCTGGCGCAAGTTGGCGTAGCTGCCGATCTCGATGCGCGAGGGCACGCAGAGGAGCAGCAGCACCGTATCCCGCCGCGCCTCGGGGAAGAGGCGTAGGTAACACGCGAAGGCCTCCAAGCGTTCGCGGATGCCCTTCGTGTAGTCAAGGCGGTCGACGCCCAGCACCAACTTGCGACCGTTGAAGGTGCGCTCCAATTCGGCCAGGGTGGTGCGATGCTCCTCGGTCGCCATGGCCGCCTGCAGGCCCTGGATGTCGATGCCCAGCGGAAAGGCGCCGGTGCGGACGACACGATCGCCGAAATGGATGTCCTCGCCGCGGACCTCCAATCCCAGCAGCCGTCCGGCGACCGAGGCGAAATGCCGTGCGTATTCCAAGGTGTGAAATCCGACCAGATCCGCCCCCAGGAGGCCTTTGGCGATCTCCTCGCGCCACGGCAGCAGCTTGAACACTTCGGACGCAGGGAAGGGGATGTGGTGGAAATAGCCGAGGCGCAGATCCGGCATCACCTCGCGTAGCAGGCCGGGCAGCAGCATGAGTTGGTAATCGTGGATCCAGACCAGATCCCCGGGCTGCACGCGTTCAATCAGCGCAGCAGCGAAGCGCTGGTTGACCCGCCGGTACGCCGCCCAGCCATCCTGGTCGAAGCGGGCGAGGGCCGGAAAGTAATGGAAGATGGGCCACAGGCATCCGTTCGAGGCGTTGTTGTAGTAGGCGGCGTAGTCCGCTTGCGGAATGGCCACATCCACCAAGCGTTCGCGCTGCAGCAGTTCATCGATGCCCTGCAGGTCTTCAGGAAACCCGCCGTGACCGACCCAGTGGGCCAGGCCAGCCTGATAGACCGGCAGCATGGCGCTGACCAGTCCACCTGGGCTGCGCACCAGTTGTTGGCCACCGTTTTCGTCCTGGGCGCAGGTCCAGGGCAGCCGGTTTGAGACGATCCAGGTTTGGGGCATAGCACGTCGCCTAAATGGGTTCGTTACGCAAAAAATTGCTACAAGATATTTACAGAGAAGGAGTTATGAGTGTACCTGCGGAACTCGGACAGGTCCCGGTGATTGGACGGTATGCTGTCGATTGATTACCGCCAATACCTTTTCATTTCAAATAATTTTATATCGTTGCATCACCCGTGCCTTCCGTCACCCGCTTTGTTGGTCCATTCCGCACCCGCCTCCATCGCTGGGCGCTGAACCAGACGAGTCGCTGGGTCCTGATGGCTGGCATGGTCGGCGTCCTTTGCGGCGTGGCCGGGGGATTGTTCCAGGCCACGGTCGATGCGGTGTCCTGGCTGGTCATGCATCGTGCCGTCGGACTGCCAGCCGTGCTGGTCATGCAGCATACGGAACTCCATAGTGCACCGGACGTGGCTTTTCCCTGGGTGCCGGCTCTGCTCATCATCCCGGTCCTCTTCACCGCCGGTTGTTGCGTCGGCTGGATGGGGATCCGCTGCTCCCGGTTGGTCCTGGGCGGCGGCACTGGCCACGCCGTCGAGGCCTTCCACCGCGGACAAGGCAGCATGTCGGGCAAAGCCGGCCTCTGGAAGTTCATCGCCTCGGTGGTGACGCTGGGCAGCGGTGGCAGTGGCGGGCGTGAAGGCCCCATCGTCTTCATCGGTGCCAGCTTCGCGAGTTGGTGCGCCCGCCGTCTGGGCACCACCACTCATGATCGACGCATCCTGTTGGGCGCGGGCATTGCCGGCGGCATTTCAGCTGTCTTCCACGCGCCCTTGGCGGCCGTGTTGTTCGCCGCCGAGATCCTCTACCGCGGCCCCGACCTGGAGGCGGCCGTGCTCATTCCGGGCTTCGTTGCGGCCATTGTCGCTTTCTGCGTCGCCAGCGGAGTCGATGTCGGCGTGTCCCAGTTGACCGGATGGCCGGCCGGCCACGGCGCCGCTCTGTTTCGCCCGGACAGTGGCCTGGGGTTCAGCGCCGGCGCCTGGCCCAGCCTGGCCGGGTTCACGGTGATGGCCATCGTGCTGGCGCTCTGCGCCCGCTGGTTCATCGCCACGCTGGCAGCCGTGCGCGCACGCCAACTCCAGTGGCCAGTGCCGGCCTGGATGCGTCCTGGCGTCGGTATGGCCGGCGCCGGGATCGTGGCGCTTGCGCTGGGCGCAGCCATCTGGCGCATCATGCCGCCGGGGGTCCACACCCATGCCGCCCTGGGTACTATTGGAGGCGGCTACAGCATCATCCACTGGTACCTGGCGGGTGGTGGCGCCGGCACCGCGGCCTTGTGGTTGGCCTTACTGCTCGCCGTACTTGGCCTGGGCAAGATCCTGACTACATCACTTACCGTCGGTTCGGGCGGCTCGGGCGGGCTCTTCGCCCCTGCCATCGTGATCGGCGGCTGCTTGGGCGGTTCGGTCTGCTTGGCGTTGAGTGGACTGCCGATCGCTCCGACACCGCAGTCCGGTGTGGTCATCGGCATGGCGGCAATGCTGGCCGCAACCCATCGCACCCCGGTTGCCGCCATTCTCATGGTCAGTGAGGTCGCCGGCACCTACGATCTGCTGATCCCAGCCATGTGGACCTGCGGCCTCACCTTCATGTTGATGGGTCGGCGCAGCATCATCCCGTCGCAAGTCGACACCCAGGCAGACAGCCCGGTCCACCAGGCACCCGGCGATTGGGGCAGGTCGAGCAATCGCCGACTGGATGAGATACCCGGCCTGATCGATAAGACGCCCGCCCTGCTGCACGATGCACGTCTGGAGGAGATCCGGAAGGCCTTCAGCCGCGAGCAATGCGACGCCTTGCCCATCGTCGACCCTGACGGCGTCCTGCGCGGCGTCGTCCTCCTCCGCGAGTTGGCGGCGCTGGGTGGTCAACCCGCTTTAGAAGACTTCCTGCGCGCCGACGATCTGGCGGCCGGCCGCCAGATCGGACTCTTGAGCACCACTCTGGTCAACCGGGCCTGGCAGGTCTTCCGTGAGCAGCATGTCACCACCTGGCCGGTGGTCGACGAGGCCGGCTGTTACCTCGGCATGGTGCGGCAGGAGCGGATCCTGGCCCAACACCAGGCGGGGCAGGTCAGCAGCGTCGGCGACGACGCCTTACCCGCCGGTCCACCGTCGCCCATGGTTGCCGCAGGTGGCGCTCCTCATGGGTGATGCACTGAATTGGAGCGGGAGGTCCACAGCGGGCTGCTGATCTCACCGGCTGATCCGTGTCGCTGCGCCGCCAATGAAGCGAACCGCAGGATGCCGGTTCAGTGGGCATCGCGCGTATCAACCTGATCGCTAGCAGCCATCGCCGCCAAGAATGTCGCCACCCCGCCCTTGGGCGTGCGTGCCAAGCGGTTGAGCAACTCCACCTCCGGCGTTCTTCCGGGCAGGTGCCGGCGCAGCTCAGCAAGCAGGGATTCCCACAGGGCCACCGTGATCAATGCGTCTGCCAAGGCCCGGTGGGCTTGCATGCCGGCGGGCATGGTCAGGCCGAGGTGACGCGCCAGCACGCCTAGCTTGTGGCTTGGCGCTTGGGGGAGGAGGCGCCGCGCGACCAGCATTGAGCAGAGGAAGGGCCGGTCGTGGGCTTGGCCTGCCAGGGCCATCTCGGCGGCGAAGAAGCGCCGGTCGAACGAGGCATTATGGGCGATGCACACGTGCCCGCCCAAAAACTCTCGCAGGCGCGGCATCACGGCCTCGGGCCGCGGCTTGCCCCGCACCATGGCCGAGGTGATGCCGGTTAACGAGGTGATTACCGCAGGAATGCGGAAACCTGGATCCATCAGTTCGTCGAAGCGCTCGACCACCACCCCACCGCGCACCAGCACCGCGCCTACTTCGATGATACGATCCGGGCCGGCACTCAACCCGGTGGTCTCAAAATCGATGACGGCGTAGGTGTGCACGAGGCGGCGGAGCCTGGACACGCCGGCCGCCAGGCAATGACGCAACGCCAGCACACTCACAACAATCCAAACCAAGCCCGGCCAACCGCGCTACCTGATCGCAGCACTACCGCGTCATTTTGAAGGCGAGATGCCGGGTGAAGGGCGGGGCTTCCAGGTTAAGGCGGCCGCCGGGGTGGTCCAGGGTGGTGCGGGCGATGATCGTGCCGGTGTCGGCGTTCCACCATTCGAGGTGGACCGAGCCGGCGCGCACGTCGTTGCCCACGGTGATGCGGGCGTCCGCGATGGCCGGCGCGTCGTCGCCGCTGATGCCCCATTGGCGGTCGAGGAGGTAGCCGAGCATGCGGCCGGGACGGGCGTAGCCGCGGGCCCAGCAGGTGCGGCCGCTGCTGGCGATGCTCAGGCCGACGGGTTTGGCGTCGACGCCGCGGAGATCTTCGTCGGCGATGAAAGCGCGGATGGCGGTGAAGGAGGCGAAGGCCTGCTCCTGATCAACCCACTCGAACCACCAGGACAGGGGCGCGGCGGCGTGGCCGGTCATCAGCGCGGCCCAGGGGGCGCTGGCCATCTCGGCGCGCAATTGCTCGGGGGAGCAGCCGTTCCAGTTGCCGCCGAATTCGCTGATCCACACCGGCTTTTTCAAGAGTGCCAGGCCGTCGAGGTTCTTGCGTACGGCGTCCTGGGTGCTGGCCGAGATCATTTCCGCCAGGGGCCGGCCAGGGTCGTGGTAGGCGTCGATGGTGAGGAAATCCAACTCGGGGAGGGCGGCCAATTGGCGGTCGGGCGTAAGCCAGCTGCCGGACCAGTGGGTGGTCACTGGATGGCGATAGGAATCATGGTCGTGGAACCATTGGCCCATGCGACGATGCCAGTCGATCAGGTCATTGCGATCATGGTTGGTGAGGTCGCATTCGCTCCACAGCTTCCAGCCGAACAGGGCCGGGCTGTCGCCCAGGCGAGCGACCAGGTGGCGGAACAGAGCTTCCTGCAGGCGCAGTGACTCGGGGTCGGTGAAGAATTGCTGCGGGGCATCGAGCCAGCCGCCGGTGGCGCGGGCATAGGGATGGTTGGGCCATTCGGCTTCGGCGCCCATGGTGGTGTTGGCCATGCCGTGGTTGAAGATTTCGAGGCTCACGCGCATGCCCAGGGCCTCGGCACGC
>Ga0209181_10011993_pt1 | contig 11030 bp, 12 predicted proteins | sample MAT05_FD_187208 | JGI IMG/M metagenome (GOLD analysis project Ga0209181, IMG submission 187208) | Freshwater microbial communities from Lake Fryxell liftoff mats and glacier meltwater in Antarctica - MAT-05 (SPAdes) (version 2) | ecosystem: Environmental > Aquatic > Freshwater > Ice > Liftoff...
TTTTTGGGAGCCGCACGAAGGCTCCCTATTTTTTGACCTTGCTATTCTCTCAAATTCTTGTCTCGTATTGCTTAGAGTTACCTTGTCACCCGCTAAGATAAAACAGTGGAAACCGCAAACAAACATCCCAATCTGTGGAAAACCGAACTCAGCGATTTAATTCGGGGAGCATCAGGCGGATTTTTATTTGGAATTCCCTTGCTCTACACCATGGAAGTGTGGTGGATTGGGTCTTCCGCCCACATGATTCGCTTACTACTGGCGCTGTTGCTGACGTTCGTAATTGTCTTCATGCTGAACCGTACCGCTGGATTTCGCCAAACGAGTGATATTTATGCGATCGATGCGGCGATCGATAGCGTAGAAGCACTGGCGATCGGGTTAGTGTGTGCTGGCTCCATGCTGATATTGATTCAAGAGATCACCTTGCAAACTCCGCTGAATGAGGCGATCGGCAAGGTAATTTATGTCAGCACCCCTTTTACTTTGGGAGTGGCGCTGGCAAATCAGTTTTTGTCTGGTCAAGAGGACGAAGCGCAAAAAAATGATGATTCTGAGTCGAATCAAGCGACTTTTAATGCCACATTTTCCGATATTGGCAGCACTTTAATCGGCACGGTCATTATTGCACTCAACATTGCCCCCACCGATGAGATCCCCACGATCGCAGCGACAACCGATGGATTATGGCTGTTGGCAGTCATGGCAGCGTCGCTTCTAGTGTCCTATGCGATCGTCTTTGCCGCAGGATTCACCAATCAGCAAAAACGGCAGCAACAGGAAGGAATTTTTCAGAATCCTTATAGTGAAACATTGATCTCATACCTGGTTTCATTGGTGGCAGCCTGTATGATGCTGGTGTTTTTCGATAAGTTGCATTGGCAGGATCCCTGGCATCTCTGGCTAAGCTACTCAATTGTTTTAGGGTTGCCTGCCACGATCGGCGGCGCAGCAGGACGGTTAGCAATATGACGGATATTGAAAGCAAAAATATTGACTCAGAGACAAAACGCCCTTCCCGCAGTTTCGCTGAATGGCTATCCTTTGGCATTTCATCTTTAATTCTAGGAACAACAGTTGGTTTGGTCATTTATAGCTGGGCAAACGGACGAGACAGTCCACCTGTTTTGGCAATTCAGCGTCTCGAACCCGTGCGTGAAGCCGATGGACAGTTTTATGTCCCGTTTGAAATTTCTAATACAGGCGGTGAAACGGCGGAGTCAGTACAAGTGATTGCTGAGTTGAAAGTTAAAACAACCGTTCAGGAATCGGGCGATTTGCAAATTGATTTTCTATCGCAAGGTGAAACAGAAAAGGCTGCTTTTGTTTTCAAAACAGATCCGCGTCAAGGCGACTTGACTGTGCGAGTAGCTAGCTATAAAACGCCTTAATTCAGCAGATATAGAGAATCCACGGGTTAGGACTCAGAAATTAGGCTTCCGCCATATAGCGTCAGTCGAACGAGTCTAGGGGTTAGGGTCAAATAAGCTTTAGACCTTAACCCCTAATACTTCTTACATGACCTGTTCAATTTCGGCAATTTCGGGAATGAATTCGCGCAGGCGGCGTTCGATGCCCATTCGTAGAGTCATGGCGGAACTAGGGCAAGATCCGCAGGCACCTTGAAGTCGTAGTTTGACGACGGGACCATCAATTTCAACGAGTTCCACGTTGCCACCGTCTGCCATTAGATAGGGACGCATTTCGTCTAGGACGGTTTCTACGTTTTCAGTGTTTAAGGTCAGCGTTTCAGACATAATTTACCTTGGTTTTTGTAAAGCTATCGTTCCATTGGATCCTAACGCTACTTTTTAGGCGGCGTTGGGCAACAAAAGCTGGATGTTGGAAAAGAGAAATTCTTGGGTTGAGGTTTTGCCGTGAACATCGGTTTCCATGAAACGGCGATTCAGAATGGAGAAACCGCCGACTTGCTCATACTCATCTTCAAACACAGTCTTGCCGCCTTTTTGTTCACCCGTTTTGGGGTCTTGATAGACAGAATCATAGCGGTGAGGCAGGTAGCCTTCGCCGGTGTCGTGGGTGCTGAAGGTATTGATGGTGATGACAACGCCGTGCATATGACGATGAACTAGGCTGACTTCACCGTTGTGAACTTCGTAGCGATCGCCCTCAGATTTACCACCCATCAAAATCTCGACAGCACCCACTTCATGAGCCTTGCCGTAAGCAAAGGTATTTTTGCTGTGGGTTTCTTCAAAGGAACGCCGTACCCGATGAATCGCGATTTCCCAAAGTTGACCATGGACTAGCTTTTTCGCTTGCTCATCTTCAATATCAAAGACTTCAGCCGTTAGATCAGGATTCACCCGCACTGTGCCTTTAAATTCTTGCTCATCTAGCTTTAAAGCCACATCAGCAGTGTAGCCAGGAAACGTGCGCTCCCAGGTATACCGATTTTCATAAGCGGCTTGAAATAGATCCTGTGCGGATACTTGCGTTACAGTCATGCAATTACTCCTTTATTTGGTTCTTTATCTAGTTTAGAGACTTTTACTAAGGATATTAACTCGCTTATTGAGCTTTTTTCTTAATATCATGCTCCACGCTTTTTAGGAAAAGCTTGTTCAGTCACTGGTGCTAATTACCTTCTGTTAAACGATCGCTTTCAGCAAGGTTCCACTGTTGAACAAGGGTTTGCGCTTGGTTATAGAGTGGGCGACCATCACCAATCTTATTGGCAAGCTGAATCGCCTGAACATATTGTTTTGCGATCGCCAATTTCTGAGCCTGATTTAATATTGCCTGATCTTCTGAATCTAAAAGGCGTTGTTTCCAGTCAAAAATAGCGGCTTGGGCAGTGAATCGCAGCGGTTTTCCTAAGGCAACTTGACTGGCGTAGGCGATCGCAGTGGTCAATGCCTCAGGAGTCCCGACCGCCGCAAATTTTTCAGCCGCAATAACATTAGCGCGATCGCTCATTTGCTGCTGATCCTGCTGCCAAACCGAAATTAACGTCTGAGCATAAAGACGATGGGGGCGAGTGGGCGCAATTGCTTGTGCCATTTGAATCGCAAAAGGCAGCACAGGCAGTGAGCGCGTCTCCGCTATAAATTTGGCAACGCGCAGTTGGGTTAAATCTTGCAGCCGATCTTCTAGAGGCGAAATTTTGGGTTGAACGGCGGCATACAGCGGGTGAGTGGGCTGAATCTGGCGTAAAGCGGATAGGGTAGTAACTAGCTGCCAAAAGTTTTCTTCCGTTGGGATGGCGGCAGGCATTTGCCGATTGAGCTGGGTTGCCTGGTCTAATTCAATCAGGTCTTGCAAGTCTGGAGATAGGGATTGAACGGGAAGCCATTTTGCCTGGGCGATCGCCTCTGCCAGATTGCCCTGCTTCAATTGCTGCGTGGCGCTATTAGCCAGCGCCTTCCGCCATTGAACTACATCCTCTTCGACACTTGCACGAGCGTAGGTTTTGGGAGGCAACTGCTCCACTTGGGCGATCGCGGGTCCCAGTTTTCCCACTGCCTGAGCTAAATCCGTTCCCACCTCTGCCCGAATGGCTTGAAGCTGATGGTAGGACAGTCGCTCTGTCATAATTCGCTCTTGCATCCGAATAAATTGCTGCTGCCAATACTCATCCTGTTGGTTCGCAAACGGCACGATCAGCGCTTCGGCTTTTTGCCAATCCTGCTGCTTTAAAGCACTCTCAATCGACTCTTCTAGCGCTTTGCCTTTGATTTGGCTTTTCCGCCAGCGAGTTTCAGACTGCTGGGCATCTTGATAAAACGGGCTATTCGCCGGAATTTTGCTGACTAGATAAATCGCCTGTTTCAAATTATTTTGCCCTGCTTTTTGACGGGCGATCGCCAACACAGTTTTAGACCAATCCTGCATTAGCCGCTTTGCAGGTTTTTCTAAGGTGTGGTTGTCCTGCCACGGTGCAATCATTTTCAACCCAGCCACCAGTGCGCTAGGGCTGCTCGATCGCGCCGCTTGTTCTGCACAAAATAACCGCTCTGCATCGGATGAAAAAAACCATAGCTGCTGACAATTAGGATTCGGTGGCACATCCGTTAGCCAAGAGATTGCTGCTACACCCGTGCCCCCACAAAATGCCACCAGACCCAACCATACGAGGGGCGTTCCTAAGGCTCTGGCTCCTTGCTTCAGCTTTAAAGTCAGTTGAGCAAAAAATTCAGCCGTTTTTTGACCCTGCGTTTCTGCTTCCACCGATGAGTCAGTAATGTCAGTTTCTTGACCCAAATCTTTAGGAGCAGTGTCGATCAAACCACTAGCTTTGGAATTGCTTAAAGTAGTGTCGGATTGAGCCGATTGACTGGCTATTTCTGATAGCTCCGAACCTGCGATCTCGCCTTCTAGGTCAACCGACTGGATTAAAGGATGGGTTTCAGATGCAGCTTGATGCCCTGCCACTTGGGGACGAAATCGGTCAATTGCCTTATGTGCCATGACTTCAGCGCTTCTGTGTCAACAATTCGGTGCCGACTGCCGTGAACAGCCTAGATGAGATGGGGTGATCACTGTGTCTGTTGACTCATCCGCACGACAGCTTGCCGCTATTGTATAAGCTGTAACTCAGTTTAGATCGCAACTGATGGAATCTTTCGCGATCGCCGTAGCCTTGATTGATCAAAGCGCTGTACTAGCAGCAGGTTAGCTGTTGGCAGGTTCTGGGTTGCGATAGCCAAAGAAATCGATGTGATAGTCCGTGATCCGCACGCCTGTTTGCTCTTCAATCTGCTTGAGGATATCGGCTGGCAAAACGATGTGAACATCCAAAATCTGGTTGGTGTCTAAACAGTTCACATGGCTATGAGAGTCGCTAATATTGCCGTAAAGTCTGCCATCCGATCGCTCAATGCATTCAATAATGTTTTGGCTAGAAAGAGCTTCTAAGTTTTGATAAACCGATGTATGCCCAATTTCTTTGCCTTGCAGATTCAGGCGATCGTAAATCTCTCTTGCAGACATATGCTCTTGGGCTTGCCACAGCAGTTCTAAAATGAAACGACGCTGGCGGCTCAAGCGCATCCCCAGATTTTGACACCGATCTATGGCATCATCGAGCGATCGAATTGATTTTTGACTAATTGTGTTGTTTTGCATAGCTAACCGCTCATGTTGCAACCAGGCTTTTTGATGCGATGCGGCTGTAGCTAGATACAATCTGTCTTGGGTGCCTTTACACATCATGCTTCCAAGTATAGTTCTAGTATAGCTAAAGTAAACTCGCTACAACTTTGGTTTAATCCTAAGAAGCAAGCCATGAGTATTTAGGGTTCACTCATGTCCTTCATTGCTTCACAATAAGAAAGATAAAACATGAGTTTGAATGGTATGTGCTTTTCTGAGTTTCCCGTTTTTTCTTGGCTGCGATCGATTTTTTCTTGGCGTAAATTATGCCTCCTCGCAATCAGTCTGCCGATTTTGGTCAGCGGACTAAACGCGATGAATATGCCAATCGCGATCGCGGGCTTAAACGACGATCGCTATGATGGTGACATTTTCACATTGTATGCAGGAAACGGCTCTCTCGTGCCGCCTAAAGTCACTCTAGAGCAAGCCTTGGAGCGAAAAATCCCAATAATATTAGTCTTTTACGTAGATGACAATAGTGACAGCAAACGATATTCCGCTGTTGTTTCTCAACTACAAGCATTTTACGGTCGAGCAACGAACCTGATTGCCCTCCGAGTCGATGCCATTCCAACCAAAAAAACTTACGCCAAAACAGAAGCAGGATATTACTACAGTGGAGCGGTGCCGCAAACTGTTGTGTTTGATGAAACAGGTAAAGTCGTTCTAAACCAGAAAGGCAGCACCTCATATGAACAAATAGATGATGTATTGCGCCAACTATTTGAATTGCTGCCCCGATCCGAATCGGCAGGCCTAAAACGACAGCCCGTCAACGAATTCAACACTGAACTCATTCACTAAATTGCCTGGACATAACATTTATGGTTTGGTTAGGGTCAGACCAAACCACGGTGGATTAGGCATCGAAAAAACTAGAGAAAGTAGCCAAGATGCCTGACAAATTTAGTCAGCATAGTAATACTTAAATAAATGCTCTCTTTCTCGAAATAAACTTTTGCCCTTTTTTGGTAGGTTGCTGATGTCACAGACCTATAGCACCGCAGACCTGATCAAAATCCTGGCAGACGAACGGCAAGCTTGCATGAATGGAAAACGCCTAAATTTAGCGGTCAGTCCATCGGGTAGTCCATTTATCGACCAATTTTTGCAGCCAGAGGGATTGCAGCGGTTTACTGCTTACCGCAATTTTCGGGAAGCCGTTCATGATTATCAGCGTCAACATAAAATTTCGGGGATTGTCTGGCAAACCTTGATGATAAAAGGACAAAACCTGCACTTTCCTAAGGTTGATGATCAGTTAGCAGCGCTACCAGAAGATGTGGAACTGCTAAAAATGGTGAAGGCTCAGTTGTTTGAGTTTTGGTATCAGAGTACGGCTGATATGGATTTATATCTCAGTTTGAATGGAGGGAAATCTTATCGACTGGTGAGGCACAAGGATGTCGATCGCATCATGCAACGCACAGAATGGGCAAGTCTAATGCAGCAGGGTAACCCCAGCCAGCTTGAGATCATTCTGCAACTGGGGTGGGGTAATCCAGAATCAGCGACTTCCCGTCATGGTTTTCCAGAGTCAGGTAGTGAGTATGTTCATGCGGTTAATCCAGGGAACCAACCGTTTGTTTGAATCGGATGAAAACAGGAGCCATCATTGATGTAAGCCAGCTATATCGCTATTTGCTCTGGCGTGAGTGGGATTCGGCAGCGCTTAAAGTTGGGTTTGTGATGCTAAATCCTAGTCGAGCAGATGGAGCAATCGATGACCCGACCATTCGCCGCTGTATTCGATTCGCGCAGTCATGGGGCTATGGTGGTTTAGAAGTGGCAAACCTATTTGCCTATCGCACTGCAAACCCAAGTGAATTGCGGCAGGTGATTGATCCGGTTGGGATAGAAAATGATGTCTATCTGCGATCGCTGCCTCACCGGGTAGATCGGGTGATCGTAGCGTGGGGAAATTGGGGAAGTTGGCAAGGACGCGATCAAGTGGCTTTAAAGCTGTTTAACACTTCAACCAAGTTACATTGTTTGGCGCTGACAAAAACAGGGCAGCCAAAACATCCTCTCTACTTACGGGCTAGTTGCTTGCCTATGAACTTCCGGGTGGCTAAAACCCTAGCGGTATGAACAACTGCCGCTTCAAACTTTAATCTTTTAAGCCTCAGTTCAAAAAACGCCAGACAAGAGTGCCAACGCTCAAAATTCCCGCTAAGGCTCCAAAGGTTATCTGCATTCGCTTTAATATTGGCTGAATTTGATAGCTCACCACTAAGCGATCGCGGGCTAAAACCTCTGCGGGCTTAACCCAAGTTTGCCCGTCATACCAGCCCGATTCTTCATAAAACACCTTGGCATCCATCAGGCGAGAAGATACATAAGACCAGCCGAGGTAAAGGCGGATTAAAACTAGCAGCAGCAACAAGATCGCCCCGCCACTGCTGGTGATCAAAAACTTAGCCGGATGTTTTTCAAATGGAAAGCTTGCCGTTGCAATTGGAGCCGCGATCGCCCAACTCCACAACCAAACCCATAGTATTTTGCCGACATAGCGCGATGGTTCCAACGTTGCCCAACGAAAAAACCAGGATTCTTTCAAATCTTCGTATTCATTTAAAGGAAGCTGCTCGGTTGGAACTGGGCAAGCCGCGATCGATAAATTTTGGGTCAGGTCATCTGGCAACACGCTGATCTCCCACAAGTGCAATGACTTGGATAAACAAAGTTAATATAGCCAAACGTATTTTTTAGTATAAACGACTTGCCAAAGCGAGGTAGGAGGGAAATATAAGACTTGTTAAAGAAAACTATATAGAAGAAAATAAAAACCCTCCAAACACTGAAGCCAGAATTTTGAAGGGTTTGTCAAGTTACATTAAGCTCTAAAAGTTTCAGGACTTACGCAGATGAATTGAAATTCGCCCCCCAACCCCCAATTTTGGGGGAGTAAGAAAATCAAAGTCCCCCAGAATTGGGGGATTTAGGGGGCAAGTGCATAAGTCCTAAGTTTAAATTTTTGGTTGCCTACTCGGCTTGCTATAGAGTTCCTCATTCTCTAATCGAGCGGCAACAACCGCACAAAAAGCAAACGCACCGACCAGCGGCATGGCACACGATGATAAATAGCTGAAGAATATTGCCGCGATCGCGCTGCCTACTGCTGCTATACACCAAACTTTTTCTTCAAAACACAAACCCTGTTTGGCTTTAATTGCCCTCATTGCCTTCGATGGAATTGGCATTGGCATGACTCCATGAGGCGGAAAGCCCCAATAAATCGAGCGATCGACAAACCAGTCAGTCCACCCATTATCCTGGCACCAATCATCAATCCAATGGCTTGCGTAATGATTCATATCTCAGTCAGAAAAAAGCGACGGGAAAATTGGAGATGTACAATTCAAATTTAGCTGTCTGTAGACCCTATCAAATGAGCCTTCAAGCGTGGCTTCGAGGAAATCAAAATTTACTCATTCATCCACCCTCGAAAACTTTCGCAACAATCGGAAACCTGTTGCAGATCAGTTCTTAAATTATTTACAGAGATTTTCTTGTAGTTGAATCCTTATGCGTACAAACTTTTTGGATGCTGTCAAGCAGGGAAAGAATCTCTGGAATCATTACCTAATCGGTTTTTTATGCATTATTACAAGCGCGTGGATTGGAATTTTTGTTTCAAAGCTTGTCAGCAATTTAATAACCCAAATCAGCTTTTTTCTGGAAAAAGAAACAGCTCCTTATCATTTAATAGCTTCCTGGGTTGGTGTCTGGTTCTTACCATGGATGGCAAATTATCTAATCAACATTATTCCGTTTTTTTTCTTATTGATTGGTGTATTGATTGCCACTAAATGGATTCACCAGCGCAAGTTTCTCACCCTAATAAATCCAACAGGTTCGATTCAATGGACGCGTTTAACTTTAGGATTTAGGGTCTGGTTTTTTATATTAAGTATTCAACTATTAGCAGAGCTTTTATGGATGCCCCAGCACTTTGAATGGAGCTTTCATCCCTGGCAATGGCTAGCGTTTTTGCCGATCGCGCTCATTTTGACTCCGCTTCAAACTTCAACCGAAGAACTCTTGTTTCGAGGTTATTTTTTGCAAGCCGCAGGACAACTGATTAAACAACCTATAGTCCTCGCGATCGCAACTAGTCTGCCGTTTGCCATGGCACATTTCAACAACTCAGAAATGAATCGCGGAGGCTTGTGGACTGGGCTAACCTATGGAACGCTTTCCCTTTTTTTAGCAGCCGTGACGCTAAAAGATAATCGGTTGGAACTTGCGCTTGGCATTCATGCTGCCAATAATTTGTTTATTTTATTAATCGCCAATTCAGCCGATTCTAGTCTGCGATCGCCCTCTCTTTTAACCCAAGTTGCTTTTGCAGAACCTCAAGTTAGTTTTTTGGCAACCTTAATCGGCGCGATCGCAACTTATGCTTTTCTATTTAGGGATAATCACGATTTTTGTTGATGGTGAAAATCCAGTGGTCAATCTATCAGGATGGCAACCATTCATCTACTGCATCATCTTTTTCATTGGTGTGGCGAACGGGAGTTGTCCGGTCAAACGTGAGATGAATCGCGCGAGTTTGAACCCCATCTACAGCAACCGCCAGAATCGGAAAGTCAAGCATTCCATCTTGAAATGACATTTGGAAGCGGAAAGTGCCGTCGGGGTTGAGTTGCACAGGGCGACCCGCGATCGTCAGTGTGGCATCGGGTTCGGTTGCGCCATAGATAATTAACTCTGCATCTGCCACTAGCCAAAACTTGCGAGAACGGATCGGCGGCATGGAAGCAAAAAAACCAATTCCTGACATGCCAATTCCTGACATACCGACTCCCGACATGCCGACTCCCGATGTAGTCAAACCGCCTATACCAACGCCGGACATGCCAACGCCGGACATGCCAATTCCTGCCATACCAATTCCTGACATACCGACCCCCGACATACCGACCCCCGACATGCCGACTCCTGACATGCCGACTCCTGATGCAGTCAAACCGCCTATACCAACTCCTGACATACCGACTCCCGACATACCGACTCCTGATGCAGTCAAACCGCCTATACCAACGCCGGACATGCCAACTCCTGACATGCCGACTCCTGATGCAGTCAGACCCATTCCCACGCCAGACATTCCCACACCCGACATCATGCCAACACCTGAAGGAAAAACGTCAGAGCGAGCAGCTTGGATTGAGCTATGAAGGGAACTCTCTACGCGATCGCCTGCGGTTGTATGGGCTAACTCATACATCGTTTGGTGAATCGTGCGAGCTTTCTTTTCATAGGTCAGTGGTGTAGCAAAGGTTTTTCCATTCAATTCTTCATCCCAAGCAATGGTAACGTCTTGTTCCTCGATCAAATCTGATGGATAGATAGGCGGAATCCGAATCGGGGCAGACCGTGCCAACATCAACCAGCGACCATCATTTGCCAGATAGCCAATTTCTACGATGTAGTCGCGATCGCTCAAGGGCACTGGAATATGCCAATCGGTGGCAATTTCTTCGCAGTCATATTGCTGCAAACTGTGCGGATTTTGTTGACTCAGTTCTGCATCCGTTACGTCGTAAAACCGCAGTGCTAATCGTTCGCCGCCTTGATGACGCAGTGCTGCTTTGTGACTCTCGGAAGCATCCCAATAGGCATATGCCCACTGGGGATCGCGGGGCATCAACACAATTCGGCTGTCTCCATAGCCACTGGGCAATTGCGCTAACCCATCATCCACATCTGCGAGTGAGCGACTGTCTGATACTGGAAGCGCTGCGATCGCCGCTCCTTGCCCTACGTCGGCATCTTGCGATCGCTTTGCCCAGGCTACTCCTGCACCCGCCGCCAATGCAGCACCCGCTGCTAACCCCAGATTTAAGTCTGGTTGCCCCACAGAGACGGGAAATGCGACTGACGATTCAGGAGAAACAGGAGCC
>Ga0209181_10011995_pt1 | contig 11029 bp, 8 predicted proteins | sample MAT05_FD_187208 | JGI IMG/M metagenome (GOLD analysis project Ga0209181, IMG submission 187208) | Freshwater microbial communities from Lake Fryxell liftoff mats and glacier meltwater in Antarctica - MAT-05 (SPAdes) (version 2) | ecosystem: Environmental > Aquatic > Freshwater > Ice > Liftoff...
ATTTGTTTAAACTGTTTACTAACCCAAGAATCAACTTTTTAAATTGCATAAACACAGGATAATCCTGCTTCACAGGATGTTGGATCACCAAAACAATCCTAATTTTTTTGCAAAGCAGAAAAAAATCTGTGTTCATCGGTCAAATCCGTGTCATCAGTGTTCCAATTTTTTCACATCGAAGATGTGTCCACACGATAGGATTGTTTCGGGAATACCAGCTTCAGTTTTTTATGGCGTCATCGTTGTGTCACAGTCCCTGCCCGTCTGGTCAGGCGGGCTTTTAGCGGCATACCAATTGGCATCTTTTACCGGTGCGTAACATAAAATAGCAAATAACTCAAACAGCTTCTTAAAAAAAGCTTGAAAGTGTATGTTAAAAGTTCCTAAGTTTAGTGTACCTTTTTTAAATAACTAAATATTTATGATTTATTATAAAGCAATATAACAATGCCAGACAAAACTTTTTCTATTACTAAATCTATTGCAAAACTCAACAATATACTGCTGCTGGACCGTAAGGATATTGTGGTGATATATGTGTTTGCCTTTCTTGGCGGATTGGTACAGCTATCCTTGCCCTTAGGTATTCAATCTATCATCAACTTTGTAATGGCTGGCTCTATATCTACCTCTATCGTAGTGTTGATAGCCATGGTGGTTTTTGGTGTATTCATTAATGGACTATTACAAATAAGGCAGTTGCAAATTATTGAAAAAGTAAAGCAAAAATTATTCGTTCGCTTTTCTTTGGAATTTGGAGACAGGCTGCCAAAACTAAATATCGAAAAGCTGGACAAGGAATATTTGCCCGAATTGGTTAACCGCTATTTTGAAACGGTTTCCCTGCAAAAAGGCCTGGATAAATTATTAATAGATCTTCCGGCAGCCAGCATACAGGTTTTACTTGGCCTGATATTACTGGCTTTTTATCATCCTGTTTTTATTGCCTTTGGGTTACTATTGCTTTTTATTGTTTTAATCATTATTCGCTTTACCTCTCCCCAGGGCCTGAGAACAGCCATGCTTGCAAGTAACTATAAATACGGCGTAGCTGCATGGTTGCAGGAAGTAGCCCGAACTGTGAAATCTTTTAAATACACAAAGGGTACTTCACTCCACCTCAACAAAACAGATGTGTTAGTGGGTAGTTATTTAGAAGCACGCACGCAGCATTTTAAAATATTGCTTACACAATTCTGGAGTCTTATTTCTTTTAAAGTAATCATAACGGCGGCCATGCTCATACTGGGATCTTACCTGTTGTTAAACCAGCAAATTAATATTGGGCAGTTTATTGCAGCAGATATTATTATAATAGCGATCATAGCTTCTATCGAAAAATTAATAACGAACCTGGACGCTATTTATGAAGCATTGGTATCGGTTGAAAAATTGAGTATTGTTACCGAAGCAGAAAAAGAACAAAGCGGTAGTTTATCCCTGCCCTCAAAAAGCGAAGGGGTATCCTTACAATTCAGTAACGTAAGTTTTGCTTACAGTAATGAAATACCTGTATTAAATAATATAAGTTTTTCAATTGCCAAAGGGCAAATGGTGCAACTGAAAGGCGCATCAGGCGCAGGCAAATCAACTGTTTTACGCATGCTCACGGGTGCCTTTACTGATTATAAAGGCAACATTTTAATAGATAACATACCTGCTGCCAATTACGAATTACAAAGCCTGCGTCACCTTACAGGAATACTCCTGGGCAGCCAGGATATTTTTCAAGGCACATTACTGCAAAATATTACCATGGGTAATGATGGTACCAGCACTGAAGAACTAACAAAACTGGCTACCATTTTAGGCTTGAATGAGTTTGTTGAATCATGCCATGAAGGCTACGATACAGTATTGCAACCTGTTGGTCACAAGCTTTCTAATAACGTTCGCAAAAACATTTTATTAATGCGAGCATTACTGGGTGAGCATCGTTTATTGCTGCTGGAAGAACCTTTTGAGCACCTGCAGCAACCATTTAAAAATAATGTCATTCAATATATAAAAGAAAATAAAACATCCACGGTGTTGATTGCTTCGCAGGATGAACAACTTAGCAGCTTTTGCGACAAAGTTTTGATGCTAAATAACAATGGTGAAATGGTTAACTAACCAAGCACAAAAAATTAAATAAATGAATAAATATCTAATAAGCGATATAGAGCAAGCATCTGAAAGCAGCCCGCTAACTTCCTTTAGCAAAGTATATAGAATACATCGCAAAAGCAGTGTGAGGCTTTGGCTATGGGGAATGCTTATTTTGATCGTACCCATTATGTTATTACCATGGACACAAAACATACGGGCAAAGGGCACCATTACTACTTTGCGCCAGGAGCAAAGACCCCAGGAATTAAACAGTATTATAGCAGGACGTGTAATAAAGTGGCATGTAAATGAGGGTGATTTTGTGAAAGTGGGGGATACCATTTTGCAATTAGGAGAAGTAAAAGTAGATTACTTTGACCCGCAGTTATTAGAGCGCACACAACAACAAATAAATGCCAAGCAACAAAGCATTGAAGCGTATAATAATAAGGCCAATACCACCATTACACAGGCACAGGCACTGACAAGGGGTAGAGCATTAAAGCTGCAATCATTGGACAACAAAATTGCGCAACAACAATTAAAAGTACAAACCGATGAAGCGGATTTACTAGCCTTAAACAATGAACTGAATGTTTATAAAAGACAAATAGATGGGGCTAAAATAATGCTTGATAGCGGCGCTATATCACTGAGCGAATTTGAGAAACGAAAAGTAAATTATCAAAATGGATTGGCTAAAGTAAACAGTACTAATAATAAGTTATTACAAAACAGGCAAGAGCTAACCAATTTGCGTATAGAACAAAACTCCGCTGTACAGGAGTATACTGACAAGATATCAAAAGCAGAAGGCGACAGGTTCTCCTCATTATCCAGCGCAGCAAGCACGGAAGCCGAAGTATCGAAACTGCAAAACCAATATTCAAATTACGATGCCCGTAATAAACTATATTACATTACAGCGCCCCAAAGCGGACAAATAACAAAGGCAAAAAAAGCAGGTATTGGCGAAATGGTTAAGGAAGGCGAAATGATGGTGGAAATTGTGCCCGACAACATTCAATATGCCGTAGAAATGTATGTTGAACCAATGGATTTACCGCTCATTTCACGGGGCCAGAAAGTGCGTTTTATATTTGATGGTTTCCCGGTGATCGTTTTTAGCGGATGGCCCAAAAGCAGCTACGGTACCTTTGGCGGTAAAGTGGCAGCAGTAGAATCTTCGGTAAGCTATAATGGAAAATTCAGGGTTTTGGTAATTGAAGATCCCCAGGATAAGCAGTGGCCGAAGCAATTAAAAATGGGCGGTGGCGCCAATGGCATAGCACTATTAAAAGACGTTCGTATTTATTATGAACTATGGCGAAATATTAATGGATTTCCGCCTGAGTATTATATAACAGAACCAGCTAAAGAAGGGATTGATAAAAAAGAAAAATAGTTTTAAAAATTTAAGGCACGCATACAAATGTTCAACCAAAAAAATATACTTGTTTTAGCAATCTTGCTTTCATGGAGTAGGCTTGGTTTTTCTCAGGCAGATAAAGAGATATTATTTACATCAGAAGCATTTATTGAACAAATAAGATTGTATCATCCAATTGCCAAACAAGCCAATATACAGGTTAAAATAGCAGCGGCTGAACTATTGAGTGCAAGGGGTGGCTTTGATCCTTTTATGAATGTAGATGCAAATAGAAAAACATTTGACGGAAAAAATTATTACAACTATTCCAATCCGGAATTAAAGATACCCACCGCTATTGGTGTTGATGTAAAAACAGGCATTGAAAATAACGGCGGCAATTTCCTTAACCCGGAAATTACAACAGGTAGAACCAGTTACTTAGGATTAGACATACCGCTGGCAAAAGGGTTGATGATGGACAAACGAAGAGCCGTGCTGCAGCAGGCAAAAATATTCAGGAGCCAAAGTGAGCAGGAAAGATTAGTGGTATTGAACGATTTATTGTTTAATGCTTATACTGATTACTGGCAATGGGCCGGAGCGTTCCAGTTGTACTCTGTCTATTCTAAATTTGTAGATGTAGCCAATAACCGTTTGCGGTTGGTGCGTATCGCTTACGACAATGGCGACCGTGCTGCCATTGATACGATTGAAGCTTTTACCCAGGTTCAAAATTATCAATTGCAACAGTCAGAAGCATTGCTACAACTCAATAATACTAAAATTGAATTATCAAATTATTTATGGCTGCCCAACGATAATCCTTATCAGCTTCCCCTGCAATATGCTCCTGATACTATTCAATTTGCTATGAATATTGCTCCGCAAGAATTAGAAGAGTTGGTGGAACAATCAGCTCAACAAAATCCTTTGATCAAAACTTATCAGTTTAAATTAAACAGCCTTGAAGTAGAACGAAAATTAAAGTTTCAAAGTTTGTTGCCGACGGTAAATCTGAATGCCAATCTCCTGAACAGAGATTATTTTGTATTAAAAGGTTATGATGCAATGCTGCTGCAAAACAATTACAAGTGGGGCATTCAATTTAAGCTTCCCTTATTTTTACGGGAAGGCCGCGGCGAATACAGGAAAACACAATTAAAAATTAAAGAGACAGATTTGGAATTTGCAAGAAAGCGTTGGCAAATTGAAAATAAAATTCGCAGCTATTACAACGAGAATATTTTATTACAGCAGCAATTACAAACTACTCAAAGTATTTATAACAATTATTACTCGCTGCTGCGCAATGAGGAATTAAAATTTAACCAGGGAGAAAGCAGTTTGTTTCTTATAAATACCCGTGAAACCAAAGTTTTAGAATTGCTCCAAAAACAGGTTGAACTGCGTTTTAAATATTTAAAGTCCCGGTATGCAATAGAGTGGGCGGCGGGGTTGTTGCGATAATAAATCTAAAATATTTATTCATTTGTTCCAATGCACAATCAACAATCTTTTAATTAGGGCACACAGGACAGCATTGTTTTTCACGAGCCGATAGGCACTAAAGGTATGCGAAGACATTTACATTTGCACCGCCAGTTGCCAATTGCCCTATGGACTCGGGCAGAAGAGCGACGGTTATTTGATGGTTGTAACTTACAAAGAACAAACTATAATAGCACCGGGGGTATACTAAAATTGTAAGACAGCGCCTTGCTGCAATCAACAACCTACCAGGCAAGCAGGTATAAAATGTATAGAACAACATATTGGTTAATCATACTAATAATTATTGTATGTTGCAATTAATAACATAGATACAAAAGTAATGTGTCACCTTAAATGAGAATCCTACACATATTTAAAAATCTATGACTTTGCTACCTGACCCCAGATTATTTTTAGCACATTGCAGGGCACACAAAACCCCGACACAAAGCCACTCCCTATTGCTATCACGACAAAGAGCTAAAAATGCCGGCCCACAACTCGCCCACCAAGGCTGATTAAATGATACTGAGCGACTTCAAAGTATTTGAACTTTATAACAGTATTTAGCAGGACTACATAATCATGATATTTTGAAAAACGGGACATCCGATAAAATTAAACCCCTATATTTGCAACTACATTGCAATTAAGTTGAATCTAAAAAGAAAATATAAAACAATTATCGCTGCACTCATGCTGGCATTGTACGCATTTATTGCTACCCCTGTTTCTTATTGGCATCATCATAATTTTGAAAATTCTTCAACTTCAAAAAATCAACCTCAGCAGACAATTGAAAAATCATCTGTAATAAATACAGATGCAAATTGCAAAATATGTGCTCATCAGTATTCTGCTTTTAATGATGATGCAGTTAAACCACTTATTTCCTCAGCTAAACAGTTACTCCTATTGAATGGTATCTTTTTTATAAAAGATATACCAAACCCCGGCTATACCCAATCCAATAAAGGGCCTCCTTCCCTTCTATAATTTCTTTTTTTCAGTCACTACAATTAATGGCTGTGTTGTTTCTGTTTCATTCATAATTACAAATTTTTTTACACAAGTACTGCAGGCAATGCAGCCTGGCAAGCAATGCAATTTTACTGCTGCTTTAAGCAACCCGGCGGCGGCAATAGTCTTAGAGAATTTGCAACAGAAACGAATGCTGAAATGAAGAAATGGCTTGATAATAATGTAAGCCTATTTGCAGAGGCCCGAAGTTCTATTGTATTTAAAACAGTTTTAAATGAAATTAATTATAGTAATATTATTTGCATTGTTCATTCCTGCTTTAGCAATTTCCCAGAAATGTAGCATTTCTCTAAGCGGTCATGTAGTAGATGCAGACACAAAAGATAAACTTCATGGGGCTGTAGTCTTTATTAAAGAAACAGGACAGCAACTAATAACTGACGAAAAAGGGAATTTCTTGTTTAAAGAACTTTGTGACGGCAATTACACATTGCAGATAAGCCATATTAGTTGTGATTCTGTTGAGAAAATAATAACCCTTTTTAAAAACTATCATGTTGACATTTTTATGCCACATGCAAGGAGAACACTGGGTGACGTAGTGGTAGAAGCAAAAATAGGCATTGCCAATACAGGTTTTAAAAAAGAACTTTCACGTAAAGACCTCGAAGAAACAAAAGGACTTTCACTGGCAGAAGCCTTGAGCAAAATAAATGGTATAACCATGTTGCAAACAGGTTCTACCATTTCTAAACCTGTTATACACGGTTTACACAGCAGCCGCATTCTCACCATCAACAACGGCGTGCGGCAGGAAGGCCAGCAATGGGGCAATGAACATGCGCCAGAAATTGACCCTTTTATTGCCGATAAATTAATTGTAATAAAGGGAGTTGATGAACTGAAATACGGCTCCGATGCCATTGCCGGTGTGATATTAGTGGAACCAAAACCTTTGCGAAGCATACCCGGATATTCTGCTGAGTTTAATACCGCTTACTTTACAAATAACAGGCAGTATGTAATGTCTGCTGTGTGGGAACAGCAATTGAAAAAACTGTCCGCTTTTCGTTACCGCATTCAGGGCACATTTAAAAAAGGAGCCAATGCTGCCACACCGGGGTACAGGTTAAACAATACCGGAAGTGAGGAAAAGAATTTTTCCATTACTGCAGGATGGAAAAAAGAAAAATTTAATACGGAACTATTTTATAGCCAGTTTGCAACCAGGTTAGGCATATTCAATGGTTCGCACATCGGCAACCTGACTGATTTGCAAAATGCAATTGGATCATCTAAACCGGATGATGTTTTCCTTGGAGAGATGACCTATAAAATACGGAGGCCCTTCCAGGAAGTTACGCATCATCTTATAAAATCAAAATCTACGTTTTATAAAGGCGAACACAAATTCAATGTGTTGCTTTCCGGCCAGTTTAATCACAGAAAGGAATTTGATGTGGTAAGAAGCAGCAGCAATACCAGGCCGCAATTAGATCTGTCTATTTTCACATTATCACAAGATATTAGCTGGGAACCTCCCAAAAGAAATAATTTCAACGGGGTGGCTGGCCTATCCATGATGCAGCAGGATAACAGCTATAGTGGCCGCTATTTTATACCTAATTATTTTGCTTATACATTTGGTGGCTACTTTATAGAAAAATGGAACAAACACAAGTGGGAACTGCAGGCTGGTATCCGCTTCGACAATAAGAGCATCAACACCAGCAGGCTAAAGTTCAACGGCGACACCCTCAATTATGATTTTAATTTCTCTACCCTTGCTTCCTCTTTTAATACCATCTACAAGGCATCCGATAAGTGGCGTCTCAATCTCAACATAAGCATGGCCAGCCGTGCCCCTTACGTAAATGAATTATTGAGCGATGGAATTCATCACGGAACGGCAACCTACGAAAAAGGAGACATTAGTTTAAAACCTGAAAAATCAGTAAATATTTCAACAGGCATTAATTTTGAAAATACTGCAAAGACTTTCAATTTCGACCTGTTGCTGTACGCCAATTCTATCCGTGATTTTATTTACCAGCAACCCAGGCCGGAAAATCCTGTATTGACAATTGCCGGGGCCTTTCCATTAATTGAGTACCAGCAGACTGATGCTTTACTAAGTGGTTTTGATGCATCGGCGTCTGTTAAACCGCTCTCTAATTTTGAATGGGAATCTAAATTATCTTTTTTGTATGCCAGGAATACTTCCATTAAAGACTGGTTAATTCTTATGCCGGCAAACAGGCTGTCTAATGAAATTACTTACTCATTTAAAGATGCCAAAAAGTTTTCTGATAGTTATGTGGCTGTTGAATTTTTAAATGTAATGCAACAAAAAAATACGCCTGATGAACGCAATGGAAAGCAGGATTATAAGGCTCCACCGGGTGCATATCACCTCCTCAATTTCAATGCGTCGTCTGCTGTATCAATGGGGAAAACAAAAATTACCATTGGCATCGGAATACGAAATGTACTGAATACGGCATACCGGGATTATTTAAATACCATGCGGTATTTCACAGATGAAATGGGGCGTAATATCAGCATAAGGGTTAAAGTGCCCTTCAACTATGTGTATCATTAATAAATAAATATTTTTAATTAAAAACAAAAAAAAATGAAAACGAAAAGAATAGCACTGGGTGTGCTAATGGCAACTGTTCTGATGACATCTTGCAAGAAAGACAAACCAGAAGAAAATGATGAAGAAGTAATTACAACGATGATTGTAAAACTTACACCAACAGGCGGCGGTGCTGTTTTAGAGTATAAATTTGACGACCCCGATGGGCCAGGTGCCATCGCCCCTACAATTCAGGAAATCATTTTGGCACCTTCTAAAACATATAGTGCTGAAATAATCTTGCTAAACAAAACAGTAAGCCCTGTTGATACTGTATCTAACGAAGTTGCAGGTGAAAAAGAAGCTCATCGTTTTTACTATGAAGTGCAGGCAGGTGCAATTGTTACTGTATCGAATCTTGATGCAGATGCAAACGGCGTACCTGTTGGCTTAACAAGCACATGGACAACCGGAGCAGTATCCACTGGAAAAATGCAAATTACTTTAAGGCATTATCCTGCTGTGCCCCCAAATAAAGCGGTAGCGGATTTGGCTACCAGTACTAAATCAGGTACTGATATTAGCACTGTTGATATTGGTGGATTTACAGTAAAAGTTCAATAACCGCTAAATGCAGAGGGAAGGCATATAAACCTGCCTTCCCTTTTTTTAATGTATACAAAAGAAGAACATAGTATAATTGCAACACTAAAAAACCTTGGTATTCACATTACAAGGTGCAGGATAGCTGTATTAAAAATGTTTAACCTTCACAAAGAAGCATTGCCCACATCGTATATCAATAAATATTTTTTCGGAACAATAGACAGAATTTCTGTTTACAGGGCATTAAAACTTTTTATAAGGAAAGGAATATTATTAAGTATTCCAAATAATGAAGGTGAAATAAGATACCTGCTTATACAAAACAACAACACTGATTATGCTATTAACAAAACACAGGTTGCCTATTTTGTATGTACCAGTTGCAATCAAATGAAAATACTGAACGAACCAGTTTTTCAACAATTTAAAATGCCCGACAACTTAAAAGCCAATCAATGCTATTTTCTTATTGAAGGCATCTGCAAAAGTTGTGATGGTTAATTGGTTAGTCATAACTGCGAAAAGAAATTTTTAAAAAAAGAAGCAATGACAAAAAAATTGCACGTAACAGTTCTCAGTGGTTTTTAGGTGCTGGCAAAACCACTTTGCTCAATCATGTATTACACAATAAAGAAGGCTTAAAAGTAGCCGTAATAGTAAATGATATGAGTGAAGTAAATGTAGATGCCAGTTTGGTTAACGAACAAACTGTACTTTCCAGAACCGAAGAAAAATTGGTGGAAATGAGCAACGGCTGCATCTGTTGTACGCTTCGTGAAGATTTAATGATTAAAGTAGAAAAGTTAGCCAATGAAGGCAAGTATGCCGTTTGCGGAAAGAACAAAATATCAATCGTTTGTTGGCAATCAACAATACATAGAAAACTAATGGAGCAAACAGTGGGGCGACAGAATTAATGAATTGGTATTTATTTGGCAAGCACTCGACAAAGAAGAAATCATTGCCGACCTTGAAAACTGTTTACTTCAATGCGAAGAATTATCTATGTGGCAGGCAAATATTAAGTTCAACGACCCATTCCCAGTAAACTTATAGATCCAACACACCAAGTCAGGCACATTGCAAGGCACACAAAGACATAACACAAAAACCAACTTTGAAAAAGAGCCTGCCTTGTTCCTACGCATCATGTGACACACCCTAAGTAAATAGCAACATTCAGTAGGTGGACAGACCCCGAAGAATGGTAAACCTACAATATGGGTATTTCCAATATGCAGGCTTACGGAAACCGTGTTTCAACTTTTGTTTTCTATATAGCTTCGTATTCAGCCTGACGCAAATAATTTAGCTACTTACAAATCATCATCGGCTTCGGAAGAACATGGGATTATAAAAATAAATTAGACAATTTGGAAATGAATTCCCATATCATAACTATACCTTATTCGCTGAACAAAAACGACCTTATTATAAAAATCAAGCTACTGCCTTTTGTGAATTGTTTGCTGTGAGCGTATTTTGAATTTGCAAAAAATGCCTTTGCTCGTGTGCAATAAAAAAACGAAAAGTATCTCCGAGCTTTAGTGAAATCAGCTTGCTTAAAGTAGTGGGTATGCGGATATGTTCCAGGTTGGCGCTTTTGGCAATCTGCAATAAGTTGAGCAGTTGATGCTGGTACTGAATAAATTCCTGTAACATTTTAGCTGCATCAGGTTGTGTTGAGGGAATCGAATTTTTCGGAGCTTTCATTTTTTTTGCAATTGTGTTATCTGCCTTCGGCTTCATGAGGTTGGTAAAATAATTTCCAAGCCAACCGGGAGAGAAGGAAACATTTGGCTCAGTTTGATTAAGATGCAGTTTTTGTTCAATAGCATTGACATAATGCCTTGAATAAATATTGAGATGCTCCAACACCTGTGCCACACTCCATTTTTCGGGAACAG
>Ga0209181_10011999_pt1 | contig 11021 bp, 12 predicted proteins | sample MAT05_FD_187208 | JGI IMG/M metagenome (GOLD analysis project Ga0209181, IMG submission 187208) | Freshwater microbial communities from Lake Fryxell liftoff mats and glacier meltwater in Antarctica - MAT-05 (SPAdes) (version 2) | ecosystem: Environmental > Aquatic > Freshwater > Ice > Liftoff...
CTTAGCGTCAGTTTTTTTGAAGAAAAAAAACCGAACGCCAAGCTGCAAAACGTTACCTGCTATACTATCGCAGACACAATAAAATAATAATAATTAACAATTAAAAAACAAAAAAATGGACTGTCAAATTCAACAACAAGCATTTAATGATGCAATGGCTAATGTACAAAACACATTAAAAGAGGAATTAACTCAAATTGCTCTTGAAACAGAACAAAAATCAAAAGAACTTAACGATGATTTTAAAAACGGAAATGATTTAGCTAAAGGAGTTGGTGCTGTTGCAGGCACTGTAATTGGAGGAATTACTGGAGGCATTGCAGGTGTTCCTATAGGTGGTTATATAGGACAACAAATTGGGAGTTTCTTTATTATTGAAATTGGAAATAAAGAATATAAAGTTTCATTTGACCTACCTGTAATTGAATTAAAAAATCAAGAGTGGATTTTTAAAGTGCCTTCTGTAACAATTAAAGACTCAGATATTATTTTTGATCTTCCAACATTGGTAATGAAAAGAGTTGAAGGACCTCCAATTTGGAAATGTAAAAATGAAATGAAAACAGTTTGTCATAATACACCCTTTGGCAGAGTCTGTTTTGATCAACCAAAGGTTACTTGTTGGTGGGATCCCACTTATTTGGACATTCCTACTTGGGAAAACAGAGAAACAAGAATAGTTTTGGGGATACCTCAAGTAACAAATAATGAACAAAAGATAGTTATTGGAGTTCCTGAAGTAACTATGAAAACACAAGATATAATTTTTAGTCTTCCTACAATAAAAATTACCTTTATTAAAGACGCAGGCAAAGAATTAGCTGACGCATTAACTAAAATTGCATTAGCTGCGGCAGAAAATTCAGCAGAAAAGCAACTGAATATGAAGGAAAGAATCAAACTTGAAGTTGTTGAACCTGCAAATAAAATGTTCGATTGTTATAGAGTTCAAATAGTTGAACAAAGAAATAAAATTGCAGGTGATTACGACTTAGAAATAAAAAAACTTACAGATGCTTTGTTAATTTTAAAATCTAATAATGTTCCAGAAACAGACAATGATTTTATAAGTCAAAAAGCGGAATTAGATGCTCAAATAGCAAACAGGAATATTACCTTACTAAAATTTGATGAGGCAATAAAAAAGTTTGACATAGAAAAACAAAAGGCATTAGATAGTTTAATAGGCTCGTAAAAAAGTACAGCAGGTAACAGGCGTTTGGCAAAAGTGGCGGTTCAGTACTCCGCAGACACATTTGTGGTTAATCAAAGTTTGGTTCTCCGCATCAACATTTGTGGTGAAAATCGCCACCTTCGCCAAGCGCCAAACCGTTATGTGTAATTTTAAAACAAGACAGACAACTAATAAAACAACAAAAATATGAGCATAAAAATTGGTGACTTTGACATCGCAAATCAACTTCTCGATAACGAATTTCGCATCGGGGTTTTGGAAAAACTTTTAGAACGGGTTTTGAATAATAACCCTGCACTTAAACTTCCAACACCTGCCGACCTTGACACATTTAGACAGCAGACAGCAGAAGAATTAAAAAAGAAATATCCGAATAGTGGTATAGAATATAAAAAATCATAACATATGTCCGACCTACAGTTATCAACTCACGGTGGACTTGTTGAAACAACCATCAGAGCAAAGCAAGAAACTTATTACCTCGTAACAAGCGACAATTTAAGTTCAATTAAATCCAAAAGTTTATTGAGCGACTTGTTCGTTTTTTTAGCTTCATTAGCTTGGGGTGCATATTTTTCAATTATTACAACAATTAAATCAATACCTAAACCGACAGTGGACAACGACCCTGTAAATAAAATTTTGTTGCCACTTTTGACACTTGAAAACGTGTTTTTAGTTGCCAGCATTTTGTTTACAATTTTGACAATTATTATGGTTTACGTTTCTTACAGCTCATTGACAGAAATAAAGAAAAGCGGAAAAGTAGATTTGAATAAAGCGGTAGAACAAGGACAATGAGAAAAAAAACTACACATAACAGCACCTAAAAAAAATTGGCGGTTCAGTGCTCCGTAGTCACATTTGTGGTTAATCAAACATTGGTTCTTCGCATAAACATTTGTGGTGAAAATCGCCAACTTCTTGTAGCTGCAAACCGTTACAAGCAAGTTTAAAAGACGACAGTGAACAGAAAAAAACGACAATATAACAAACCGAATTTTCCAAAAGTTACCCTTCATAAGCTTGACTGGTTGGAGTGGATTTCAATTGGACTTTGTATTTGGTTTTGGTTTTATCCACATCCTTATAAAATAGCTTTTGGACTAGTTCTTTCATTACCAATAATTGGACTAATATTAAATGGACTATCACGACCAAATCTTGCATCATTAGTTTCAATAAGTAACCAAAAGGACGATGACAAATACGACCTTGCAGATTTTATAGAATTTCCAGGACTTGTAATTTTAGTTCGTGTGCTCATTGACTATGAATTTGAAAGTTTTTACAGCATTTTAAAAGTAGGCACAATTGGCTTCATTTTATTGCTTTTAATTCTTGGTGCGACACATAAACTCGTTGACAAAGCAAACCCAAATAAATCTTTAATTTACTTGACCGTAATTGGTAATATTGCGATTTATAGTTACGCTGCGACTTACGGAATAAACTGTGTATTTGACAATTCTGAACCCAAAGTTTATCAAGCGAAAGTCATTGACAAATCAATAAGTAAAGGCAGGCGACACACAACATACTATTTAAGAGTAGAACCTTGGGGACATCATCGTGATGCCGAAAATATATCAGTGGCGACAAGTCAATATAATGAAACTGCAATTGGAAAAACTGTTTCAATTGATTACAAAGAAGGACTATTAAACATACCTTGGTATTACATAGAATAATAACAACAATAATAATTAAACAAAGAAAAAAAAATGAAAAAAGTTTTAACATTAGCATTAACGCTACTTACTGTAATCACAGTATTCGGACAATCTTTTGAAGGGAAAATTGTTTACTCAAATACCTACAAGAGTAAAAACCCAAAAATGACAGACCAACAATGGACTTCTATGATGGGTTCAACACAAGAATATTTAATAAAAGGTGGCGACTATAAATCCATTGCAAATGGAACATTAGTTCAATGGCAGCTCTTCATAAACAAAGACAATAAACTTTATAACAAAATGTCGAATTCAGAAACAGCATTTTGGAATGACGCAAGTGTTCAAGGTGACGAAGTTTTGAAAGTAGAAGTAAATAAAAAAGTGATAGAAGTTTTAGGCTACAAATGTGACGAAGTTATTTTGACCTGCAAAAGTGGAGTTCAGAAATATTATTTCAATTCTAAATTATCGGTTGACACCAAACTCTTCGTAAATCATAAATTCGGCAACTGGTTTGACTATCTTTCTAAATCGAATTCTTTGCCATTAAAATCAGTTATAGAGACAGCACAGTTTACAATGGAAAGTATTGCGACAGAAGTTAAACCAATGAAACTCGACACCAAAACTTTTGAACTTCCAGCAGGTATAAAGACAGACAAAAGCCCATACTAATGACAAAAAAACCAGCTTGTAACAGCGGTTTGGCAAAAGTGGCGGTTCAGTGCTCCGCAGACACATTTGTGGTTAATCAAAGTTTGGTTCTCCGCATCAACATTTGTCGTAAAAATCGCCACCTTCGCCAAGCCGCAAAACGTTATATGCAATTTTATAAAACCACGAAACATTGACAATACCATTTGAGCCTATAGTTTTCGGAATTAAAATTAATATCCATTTAATATTAGAATACTTGGCGTTTTTTATCGCTTTCAGGTATTACATTAGATTACGTAAGTTGACAACTGACCAAATATCAAATCGCAATCGACTTTCGATAATTCTAGGTGCAATTGTCGGAGCATTTGTTGGTTCAAGACTAATTGGTTTTTTAGAAAATCCAATGGTTACACTTAATACGACCAATATCGTTCTATTGCTTAACACAAAATCTATAATGGGAGGACTTTTTGGTGGATTAATCGGTGTTGAAACTTCAAAACAAATAATTAAAGAAAAGCATTCTTCAGGCGACTTGTTTACTTTCCCTATCATCACAGGTATAATCATCGGACGCATAGGTTGTTTTTTAAGCGGTATTAAAGAATTTACTTATGGAAATAAAACTAGTTTTATAACTGGAATGGACTTAGGAGACGGATTATCAAGACATCCAACTTCTTTATATGAAATCATTTTTTTGATTTTACTTTTCATTTTTTTAAAGAAGAGTACCTTTTATACAAATAAAGAAAGTGGATTATTATTTAAGATTTTTATGATTTCATACTTTGGATTTCGTTTCTTAATTGAGTTTCTTAAGCCAAACATTTTTTATGTTTTAGGATTAAGCAGTATTCAATTGCTTTGTATAACATGTTGGATATATTACATTCCGACATTTAAAAAAATGATAAAAAATGCCTACTAGAAAATATACGTATTACGACTACACAATTAGTTTGTGTCCTGAATGTTTAAAGCGGATTGATGCTAAAATTGTTTTTGAAGACAAAAACGTTTACATGTTGAAAAGGTGCCCTGAACATGGCAATTCAAAAGTGCTGATTGCAGACGATATAGAATATTACAAAAATATCAGAAACTATAATAAGCCATCTGAAACTCCTTATAAGTTCAATACAAAAACTCATTATGGTTGTCCGTATGATTGTGGACTTTGCCCAGACCATGAACAACATTCTTGTCTTACAATTATTGAAATTACCGACAGATGCAATTTAACTTGTCCAACCTGTTATGCTGGTTCTTCGCCAACACATGGAAGACATAGAACATTTGAAGAAGTCAAAACAATGTTAGATACAATTGTTGAAAATGAAAAAGAACCTGACGTTGTTCAAATAAGCGGTGGCGAGCCAACACTTCACCCCAAATTTTTTGATATTCTAGACTATGCAAAAACATTGCCCATTAAACACATTATGGTCAATACAAATGGGCTTGAAATTGCCAAAGATTTTGAATTCGCTAAACGTTTGAAAAGTTACTCACCTGACTTTGAAATTTATTTGCAATTTGATTCATTTAAAGAAGAAGCATTATTTTCATTGCGTGGAGCTAATTTGAAAAGAATCAGAGAGAAAGCAATTGAAAATCTTAACGAATTAAATCTTTCAACGACTTTAGTTGTCACTTTGCAAAAGGGACTGAATGACGATGAAATTGGTAAAATAATTGAATATGCACTTAAACAAAAATGTGTAAGAGGAGTCACTTTTCAACCCACGCAAATTGCAGGAAGGCTTGACAACTTTAACCATGTAACTGATAGAATTACTTTGACAGAAGTCCGCAGGAAAATATTAGAACAGACTGAAATATTTACTTCTGATGATTTGATTCCTGTACCTTGTAACCCAGACGCTTTAGTAATGGGATATGTACTGAAATTAGAAGGAAACAATATTCCACTTACAAGATATATTAATCCGACAGACTTGCTAGACAATAGTAAAAATACAATTGTATATGAACAAGACGAAGAGCTACATCGAAAAATGTTTGAAATATTTAGCACAGGAACATCAACAGACAAAGCCTCATCTAAATTGCATAGTTTACTTTGTTGTCTTCCTTTTGTTGAAGCACCAAATCTTAGCTATGACAACTTGTTCAGAATTATAATTATGCAATTTATTGACGCCCATAATTTTGATGTTAGGGCAATAAAGAAATCATGTGTTCATATAGTTAATAAAGACAATAAAATTATTCCATTTGAGACAATGAATTTGTTTTATCGGGATGACAAAAAAGAATATTTAGAAAAACTTAAATCACAATCAATTTAAACATTTGACAAATGAATGGAATATTGCCTTTAATAATAATTATATATTTGGTTTGCCATATTCCAGCTATAATTATGCTTATCATAGGTTTGAATAGACTTAAGACAAGACCTGAAAATGCAAAGAAATTATTAATTGCATCTGGAATTTATTTTTTAATTGGTGGCGGAATCTGTGGAGCATTATTAACTTAGACAATAAGAAAAACTGCATATAACAGGCGTTTGGCAAAAAAGCGGGTTCAGTGCTTAAATGAAGCTTTGTGCTTCGTATCAAGCGTAGTGCTGGCCGACAGTTTAGTGCTTCGAAATCCGCTTCTTCGCCAAGCGCCAAAACGTTATAAGCCATTTTAGGACACGACAACGACAGTGCAACACGAAAAGACAATGACAAAAATTATTACTAACATTTTATTCTTTCTATTACTAATACAACTGACTATTGCTTCGTATGCAATTACCTTTTTCATTGACTATTCAGCTGACTATTTTACAATAGCAAGAGTCTTTATTATGGGTGTTTGCTTCTTTTATTTTTATAAATTGACTGGACACTTGACATATTTGAAAAGAGCAAAAGAAAAGCTAAACACTTATCCTTCCGCAAAAGACAATGGCGGGACACTAATTTCTTTTTGCTTATTTATTGTTCATTTAATATTAGTCAACATTGGAGGCGAAACACTTAATGACAAATTATTGGCAACTGACAACAGGGAAACAACTGCAACTATCAAAGACTGTTATTCATCAAAGGGGACAGAATATTGTGTTTACATATATTCAATTGACAACAAGAATTATGAAGTAAAATATTGTAACGAGCCAGACAATTTGAAATTCAAAGAAACAGACACGACAACAGTAATTTATTACTCAAAATTTCCTGTAATTAGCAAACTAAAAAAGGAATTGCAATGACACTTAGACTTTTACAACTTGACAATCCACTGACCGTCTCGAGAGAAAGAAAAACGGCTTATAACAGCACCTACCCAAAAGGCGGGGTTTGGTGCTTCGCAGACACATTTGTGCAAGCCGAAAGTTCAGTTCTCCGAATGAAGTTTAGTGGTAAAAGTCCCGCCCTTCGGGTAGCTGCAAACCGTTATATGCTATTTTACCGAACCTACAACCAACAGATAAACAATAAATAATGAAAAGAAAACACATATATTACATATTGGCGTTAGGACTAATTGTTTTCATTTCAATTCCTGCTTTTCATTTAGTCAAAACGTATTTAAACGAAAACAACTTTAAAGTTCGAGCTCCAAAAGGTTATACAAATGACGCAAGTGGCTTAAGTTTAACAAAGGTTGACTCCATTATTGATGTTCCGAATTCTAAAGAAGAAATAATTAATCAATTAAAAGGTATTCTTGAATATTCAAAAACAAAAAAAATCCCAATTTCTATTGCAGGAGCAAAACACAGTATGGGCGGACACACAATGTATCCAAACGGAATTGTCTTAAATATGAGACCATACAAAGAAATGCAAATAGACACAAATAATAATATTTTGACAATTGGTTCGGGAGCATTATGGGAAGATGCATTAATTTATTTAGACAAATTTCACAAGTCAATCGCGGTAATGCAAGCTTTCAGCTCATTTTCGATTGGTGGTTCAATAAGCGTGAATGGTCACGGTTGGCAAAAGGACTCTCCACCTATTTCTTCAAGTGTAATTTCATTTACTCTAATGAATCACAACGGTAAAATATTAAACTGTAGTCGCACCGAAAACCAAGAATTATTTAGTTTGGTTATTGGAGGCTATGGTCTTTTCGGAATTATACTTGATGTAAAACTTAAAGTTGTTGATAATGAAGCTTTGCAGTTCAAATTTCTTCGTTTAAGTGCAGAAAACTATGTAACAGATTACAAAAAGTTTGTTTCTAACAATCCGAAAGTGAAATTGGTATTTGGGCGATTGCGAATATCAAACAAGCTTTTTTTAGAAGAAGCTACACTTAATTTTTTTGAGAAGGTTGACGAAAAGCCTTTGCCCCTAGAACGACACAATCAAAAAGATTTAGATTCCAAACGACTGGTTTTTAGAAGCACAGTAAATAGTGAATATGGTAAGAGATTGCGTTGGAATTTAGAAACAGGAATGAATAAAGTTTCTAAAAATGATATTCATTCACGTAACGAATTATTGAATGACAACGTAACATTAATAGAAAACAAGGATACGAATTCAACTGATATTTTACACGAATATTTTATACCAGAACGAAATTTTACCCTGTACCTTAACGAAATTAGACGTGTACTTCCAAATAAGAATATTGATTTGCTAAACATAACAATAAGAGGAGTTTACAAAGACATTGACAGCTATTTGAACTATGCAAAAGAAGATGTATTTGGTTTTGTGTTTTTATTCAACCAAAAGAAATCTGAAAAGGACGAAAAAGAAATGAAAAAACTAACTAAGCAATTAGTAGAAATAGCAATCAAGATGGAAGGAACTTATTACTTACCATACAGACTTCATATCGACAAGGAAACATTCAGGACAGTTTACCCTCAAGGCAAAGAATTTTTCAGACTGAAACTAAAGTATGACCCAAATGAAATATTTAAGAACAAGTTTTACGACCACTATAAATGAAAAAAACAGCATATAACAGCACCTACCCAAAAGGCGGGGTTTCGTGCTCCGCAGACACATTTGTGCAAGCCGAAAGTTCAGTTCTCCGAATGAAGTTTTGTGGTAAAAGTCCCGCCCTTCGGGTAGCTGCAAAACATTATAGCCAATGGTAAGAAAATGCAAATGGACCATCAAAAGACAAACTCAATAAATTTGAAATATCGACAAAATGAAAAATAAAATATGCCTGATAATTATTCTGAGCTTGACTTTCAGCGTTAGGTTGTTTGGTCAAATATATAATAAACAGAATACGTACATTGATGCCCGTGAACTTAAATATATTTTTCTGGAAAATAATTCATTTTCAGACAATTCAGATCTTGTTCAACATTATGATAAAATACTTTTAAAATATGGATTAACGACAAGCAACATTGATTCAAATATTTTTTTAAGAGGTTATGTTCTTAAGCTTAATCCAAGTGGGTATGTAAAAGACGGAAACGGAAAGGGACCAAACTTATTAACGTCACAAAAGGAAACTCCATCTTCATTGCAACCATTGAATTGGCAAGCCTCTGCAATTAACGGGTTAGCTAACTTTATGGCGGGACGATTTAAACAAGAAGTGTTACAAGTTGCTATAGAACAAATGTTTAAACAAATCAAAACTGAAGAAGATTCAATTTTAGTGAAGGCTATTTTCCCTAAAACCTTTAAGCAAATTGGAGATTTGTATGGTTCTGGGTCATCATCATATTACACTGCTGATTTACTATTATTAAGACAGACTGCTCAAATTGATATTGAACAATTGCCAAAGAACATAATTAAAAATCCAGAAACGATTTTTCCTAAATTAAAGAATGAGCCAAAAATAAAAGATATGATGGCTTTAGGAAATTACATCGTTGAATATAGCCAACAAGGACAATCATTAGACCGCTTACTTTCAATATTAGCAAATGAATCTTATTCCTCTGATTCTACTATTTATAAAATATTAAATGTTGCAGACCTGATTTCCCAAGCACTGTTAAACAAAGAAGGAAGTAAGGATATTTGGGTAAATCCAGCAAACATTTTGCCTACAACAGCGATCTCACTGAATAATCTTGAAATCAGATATTTTTACGGCTTGCTGTATCAACAATTAATTCAAATTCCTGAATTCAAAAACTATTTAGAAAGTCAGAAATCTAATGACATTGTGTTAATTGCCGCCAAAATTCAAGACTTAGTCAGATTTGTCAACAAATTGAACAATACTTATAACTATATTAAGTCTAAAGAATTCAATTTAAAATCACCTGAAGAGATAGTCACCTACATAATGGACATAAATCAAACAATTAGTTTCTTCGCTACTAATCTGAAAAGAATTCCTGAAATAAATTATTACTACAATTTAAATGATACTATACTTGATGCCTCTGCAAGGTACATCACAATAGTAGAAGCATTGATGAAAAAAGACTATCAAAAAGTTATTCCTCTTTTAATAATTGAATATGGAGAGTATATGATGGTTAAGAATGGAAAGTCTTCAAGAACAATTGCATTTGTTTCGCAATTAGCAACAATAGAAAGTGCTGATGATATGGAAGCTTTAATCAACTCATACGCATTGCCAATAGGTAGTTCTTCTATCAAAAGACACAGCAGCTTTAACATATCAGTAAATGGTTATGTCGGTTTGACAGGTGGTTGGGAGACAGCTTATGGTACTCAAAAAAATCAAACAAAGGGAAATATAGGTTTATCAGCACCAATCGGAATATCAGCTACATTTTGTAACGGATACTTAACACCTTTCATGAGTTTCATAGATTTGGGATCGATTGTAAATCAAAGATTGAATAATGACACAACCTCTTACTCAAATTTAAAGTTTGAACATTTTTTTACGCCTGGTATTGGTTTGTTTGTGAACTTCCCAAAATTACCGATTACAGCAGGGGTTCATTTTAATTACGTTCCAAATTTGAGAACTATTAAATATGAAAGTGGAAATGCAACAATAACCGAGTCAGACAGAAGTGTTACAAGAATAAATTTTTCAGTTTTGGTGGATATACCATTCTTTACTCTTTATAACAAAGAAAAAAAGAAATAATGAAAATAGGACACGGTCAAAGAACCACTGGCTATAACAGCACCTACCCAAAAGGCGGGGTTTCGTGCTTCGCAGACACATTTGTGCAAGCCGAAAGTTCAGTTCTCCGAATGAAGTTTTGTGGTAAAAATCCCGCCCTTCGGGTAGCTGGAAACCGTTACCAGTAACCCACCCTATTCCGCCACGCCATTGACTTCCAAAGCTAACGTTTGCCTGAAGACGATAAATATCCGTAACTTGCACTGCTCTATGAAAGGCCGTTCTTAAAATTGTTGCGTAAAAGCACGAGTGTAATCCTGGTTGAAATGTAAAAGGACTTCCTGCTTCAACAGAAAGTCCTTGAGATGACTTCAGTGGTGATACAAATTGTAAAATTTGTAATCCCGTTCATAATAATATCAGTTCAAAGATACATTTCCTTAGAGCATTTTTTATTAACCAATTAAAAAAAA
>Ga0209181_10012000_pt1 | contig 11021 bp, 11 predicted proteins | sample MAT05_FD_187208 | JGI IMG/M metagenome (GOLD analysis project Ga0209181, IMG submission 187208) | Freshwater microbial communities from Lake Fryxell liftoff mats and glacier meltwater in Antarctica - MAT-05 (SPAdes) (version 2) | ecosystem: Environmental > Aquatic > Freshwater > Ice > Liftoff...
CCCAATCGCGGCGAGAACACGGTATCTGTGATCGACCCGGCGACGCTCAAAGTCATCGACAAATTCAAAGTCGGGATTCATCCGCAACACGTCGTTCCGTCGTGGGACATGAAGACGTTGTGGGTCGCCAACAACGCCGAGGGGCGCACCGACGGCAGCCTGACACCGATCGACCCGAAGACTGGCAAACCCGGCACTTCAGTGCCCGTGGACGATCCGTACAACATGTACTGGTCGCCCGATGGCAAGTACGCCATCATCGTGGCAGAGGCTTACAAACGCCTCGATTATCGTGATGCGCAGACGATGAAAATGGAGTTCTCGATTGCGACGCCGAAGTGTGCGGGCATCAATCACGCCGACTTTTCCATCGACGGCAAATTTGCGTTCTTCACCTGCGAATTTAACGGCAGCATGACGAAAATTGATCTCGTGAATCGCAAGGTGATGGCCACGATTTCGCTTTCGCAATATTTCAACCGTCCCGATGTGTTGAAGACGCTGGCTACGCCCGGCAAAAAGCCACGCTACATCCCAGACCCGACGACGGCGGGCGGCGAAATCTGCACCACGCGCGGCATGCCGCAAGATGTGCGCGCTTCACCGGACGGCAAGACGCTCTATGTCGCCGACATGATGGCCGACGGCGTGCATGTGGTAGACGGCGAGACGTTCAAACAAATTGGCTTCATTGCGACGGGTGTTGGAGCGCATGGTTTATATCCAAGCCGCGATGGCAAATTGCTCTACATCGCTAATCGCGGTAGCAACGAAATTCGCGGCAAACCGCTGGGCAAAGGCAGCATTTCAGTGATGGATTTCGCCACGGGAAAGATCATAAAGAACTGGCCGATCCCGGGCGGCGGTAGCCCGGATATGGGTAACGTCAGCGCGGATGGCGCTTATCTGTGGCTGTCGGGCCGTTATGACCACGTCGTGTATCGCATCAACACGACGAGTGGCGCGGTCGATCAGATCAAAGTCGGACGCGAGCCGCATGGCTTGACCGTGTGGCCGCAACCGGGGCGATATTCTTTGGGGCATACGGGGAATATGCGGTAAGGCCGGTTTCGTGGCTTTCTACGGCGAGCATTGTCCGTCTCTTAAACCACAGAGCCGAGCGATCAAATGCCAGCGCTTTGCGATTTACAAGCGACAGGCACTGTGAGCCCTACGGCTTTAACGTAGAGGTCTGTCTGCATCGGGGCTAAGCTCCTAAAACGTCGCTTCTCGACTTTAGTCATTTTTACGCGTTAGCCCTCGCGCAATAAGGGCTCCACGAAAAAGCTGTTACTCAATTCACAAGGTTCGCCGTGCAATTCAAGATGTCTGAAAAATCCCTCTTCGCGGTGCTTTTGCGCTCGCCGTGGTGGGTAAGTTTTGCGGTGGCGATTGCGGTGGGTATTGCCGGTTTCCTGTTGCTTCCGGATCGCTTCAAGACCGTGGGTGCGCTGTCCGGCATGCCGTTCGTGATCATCGGCTCGATGGCGTTCTGGCGGCAAATGCGGGCACCGAATCCGGTGCGGATTGAGGCGACCTTGCAGGCACTGGCAGCGCTATCTAGCCGCGATTTTTTGAGTGCGCTGGAAGCAGGTTACCGCGAGGAAGGCTATGCCGTGACGCGCATCGGTCTCGATGGCGTGGACTTGTCGATCAGCAAGGCCGGTCGCACGTCGCTCGTGAGTTGCAAGCGCTGGAAAGCCGCGACGCACGGCGTCGAGCCGCTGCGCGAACTCCACAACGCGATCACCAAACTTGACGCCAATCAGGGCATCTACGTTGCAGTGAACCCGTTGAGCGCTGCTGCGACGACCTTTGCGTCGAAGAACAGCATCCGCCTGCTACCGGGCAATACGCTGGCGCTGCTCACGCGCGACCACGTTACGCCCGCGAAACCGCGCGTGTAACCGCAAACTTTGCTAGGGCTGGAGCACTACGCGCCCCACCACGCGCCCGTGGATCAAGTCATCCAGCGCCTCATTGACTGAGGCCATCGGTCGCAAATCGAGTGGAATCTGAGCCAGCTTCTCACGCTGCGCCAGCGCCACCAGCTCCCGTAGATCATTCAAGCCACCCACGTACGATCCGGTGATCGTGATCGATTTCAGCGCGAACATCGGGAGCGGCATTTTGAATTCGCCGCCAAACAGTCCGACGATCACAACCAGTCCTGTGCGCCGCACGAGGTTCACGGCGAGCGCTGAGCTGGATTCCGAGCCGACGAAATCAATCGCAGCAGCGATGTTCCCGGTGCAGGCTTTGTTGATGGTTTTCAGAGCGTCGGCCAGCCCGGGATCGAACGCGAACGATGCGCCGTGTGCGAGCGCGGCTTCACGCTTCGCAGGATCAGGATCAATTGCCACGATCTTCGCCTTCGACGTTGCGGACAGCAAAGCCACACCGGTCATGCCGACGCCACCGCAGCCGATGATCGCCACATAGTCCTCCGCGCCAAGCGTCGGCAATTTGCGAATTGCGCCAAGCGCCGTAATCCCCGCACAAGCAAACGTCGCCGCTCGCGCGGGTTCCAGCGCGCCAGTCGGCACCAGATAGCGTTCGTGCGAAATGCGCAGTGCATCGGCATATCCGCCCGGCACCTGAATACCCAGATTACGCGTGGCCTTCACACACAAATGTTCGTCGCCCTGCACACACACCGCACACGCTCCACAGCCGAGCCAGGGGTAGGCGACGACCTGCAGCCCCAGCGAAATATCTTTCACATCGGGGCCAATCTCAACCACTTCGCCAACGATTTCATGGCCCATCGTCACCGGCAATTTGACGCCCGAGCGCTCCAGCGACGAGAGCTTGCCGCCGCCCATATCGAACCCGCCTTCCCGAATATGAATGTCGGAATGGCACATGCCGCAATGCGTAATCCGCAGCGTGACTTCGTGTCCGGTGGCGGGCGCCAGCGTGTCCTCCTGCTCGTGCAAAGCGCCGCCCCACGCGCTGAATGCCCAGCGATGCGCGCAAAGGTATTTCATGCCGTACTCCTTTTTCTAATCGGTTGTCGTGCCCTGATTTTGGCGTGTGCGATTTAAGTGAGCGCTCGTTTTCTCTGGGCTGATTCGATGCTAGCGCGTGCGGGGGCGCAAACGCTAAGATGCGCACATGAAGAAACACCTCACCATTCTTACTGGCGCATCGCGCGGCATGGGCCTCGGCATGGCGCAACAGCTCCTGCAACCCGGTCACACGCTGCTTTGTATTTCGCGCAGAACCAGCACTGCGCTTGCCGATCAGGCAGCGAACACAGAAGACGTGACGCTCGAACAGTGGCAGCAGGATTTGACCGAAGGTGCCAGTACCAGCCGGAAGCTTGCACTGTGGCTGGGTGCCAACGACAGCAGCGAGTTTGCCAGCGCCACGCTCATCAACAACGCCGCCGCACTACCGAAAATTTCATCGCTGTCGTCCGCCGACTGCGACGATATCGCACAGGCAATGCGCGTCAATCTGGAAACTCCGATGCAGCTCACGGCTGCGTTTCTAAACGCCACCAGCAACTGGACCGGCGAGCGCAAAGTGCTCAATATTTCGTCAGGTAACGGACGCCGCGCGATGGCATCGCAATCGATCTATAGCGCAGCGAAAGCGGGCATGGATCACTACACGCGCTGTGTTGCGCTCGAAGAAGCGGCTCGTTCGAACGGCGCAAAGCTGTGCTCGCTTGCACCCGGCATCATCGATACCGAAATGCAGACGCATCTGCGCAACACCGATCCAGCCGACTTTCCGAGCCACGCGACGTTTGTGTCATTCAAGGAAAACGGCGACCTACTGTCGCCAGACGCCGCCGCAAAACGCGTGCTCGACTATCTGGCGCGCTCCGACTTCGGCGTCAATCCCGTGGGCGATGTGCGCGACCCGGGATAGCGCGAATTTGTCGACACGTTCATGAGTTCGCCTCGCCCCACCGCGCCCTCGAAGGACGAAGCCGAGCTGCTGCCGCCGTTCGTCGGGCTCCGGCTTGAACAGATCGAAGTGCCTGTCACGTCCGCTGACATCGCGCGCACCGTGGAGCATCTTCTGTCGCAGCGTTTCGTCGGCTTCGACACCGAATCCAAGCCCACCTTTGCCAAGGGCGAAGCCGCCAGCGGGCCGCACGTCGTACAGTTCGCCACGCTGAATCGCGGCTACATTTTTCAGGTAGCGCACGGCGAAAACCGTGGGGAATCGCGCGATGCCCTGGCCGCGCTGCTGCAATCGCAAACGATGGTCAAAGTCGGTTTCGGACTCAAGTCCGATCGCGGCCACATCCAGCGAAAACTCGGAGCGCACCCCAATGCACTTCTTGACCTCACGACCTATTTCAAGCAAAAAGGCTATCGAAACGAAGTCGGCGTGCGCGGCGCCGTGGCGATGGTCTTGCATCAGCGCTTCCAGAAGTCAAAACGCGTCAGCACATCGAATTGGGCAAACGCGCAGCTCAGCGACAGCCAGCTGCTCTACGCCGCGAACGATGCGTATGGCGCAATTTGTGTTCTCGATGCGCTGAACGTCCCGCACAGCGAGCTGCCAGTCATCGGGCTTGACGAGCCGGCCTAAGCGCTCGCCAACCTGCAACCCTGTGCGAACCTGGGGAAGACCCAGCTCCATCTCCCGTTGAATCTGGAAAAGTGCTGATGGGTTGACAATCCAGTCATAAACAGGTGTAAATTTTACCTGACAGTTTTGTCGCAACCGAGGAGCGAATGCAACGCGCATTCGCGAGGCTGCGAAAGTGAGGAGTACGTCAATGAGCACCTTATCTGACACCGCCGTAGCCGATCCGATCCAGACTAGCGCTGACGCCACACGCGCCGCCATGTCGGAATCGATTATCAGTCCGCGCTTTTACACGACCGATTTTGCGGCGATGAACCGCATTAATGTGGGCCCAGTTCGCGCCGAATTCGATCAGATGATGGCCGAGTTCGAGGGGGACAATAATCAGGATCACTTTCAGCGCACGGAGGATTTCACCTCGCAAATACGCACGCTGGAGCCCGCCTTGCAGCAGGAGTTTCTGGACTTTCTGATCAGCTCGGTCACCTCCGAGTATTCGGGCTGTGTGCTGTACAACGAAATCCGCAAAAACGTCGATAACCCCGACATCAAACAGTTGATGACCTATCTGACGCGTGACGAGTCACGGCTTCAAGCCGAAATACATTTATTACTCGTTGTACCTCTCGGAAAAAATTGGCTACGCGCGCTACATCAGCATTCATCGCCAGTTCGACAAACATCCCGAAAAGCGATTTCACCCGATCTTTCGCTGGTTCGAACGCTGGTGTAACGACGAGTTTCGTCACGGCGAAGCCATTGCGCTGATCATGCGCTCAGAGCCCCACCTGCTGCGCGGCGCAAACACCTGGTGGATTCGTTTTTTCCTGACGGCTGTCTACGCTACGATGTACGTTCGCGATCACACGCGTCCCCTGCTCAATGAAGCGATGGGCATGAATATCAAGAAGTACGACTTTCAGGTGTTTCGCATCACCACCGAAATTTCAAAGCAAGTGTTCCCGGTCTCGCTCGACACCGATAGCCCGGCTTTCCGTGCCGGTCTGGATCGACTCCACCGCATTGCAGAAGCGGTCAATCTCGCGAAGAAACAAGGCGGGGTCTGGGGTCTGGTCAAGCGTGGCGGCCTCGCGGTGGCAGCGGGCGTGGCTTTCGTGCGGCTCATGTTGCTGCCGGTGATCAAACATGATTTACCGAAGCAGGTTCGCATGGTGCCTGCCTGGTAGCGATGGCCAACGACGCGCAGGAGCCGAATCAGAACGGCTTCTAGCGCGGCATCAGTTCACCGCATCTCCAGCACTGCTCAAATCCGCCCTCGACCAATTCGCCGCAGGTGCACCGCCAGCGCCGCTGCGGCACGTTTTGCAGCGCGTGGAGCAATTCGCGCGCTCGCGCCTCTTGACTATCGTCGGTCAGCCAGATTTCCGGCAGACATTGATCCGGCGGTAAATCGCCAATGCCGCCGGACAGGAACATCCGCTGCAAGCTGATGCGGATCCCTTCGCGTTCGAGCGCGTCGCCCCACAGGGTGGCGATGGCGATATTGGGGGCTTGGGTGAGGCGAAGCATTGTCAACCAGCATAGCGGACTGTGGCCGGAGCGTCCGCAGCCGTGACCCGCAGCGGATGAACGCAAAGCGATCCGACAGTATTCACTCGCACAATGCCCCACTTAAGGGCGAGCCATCGCCCGCAAAGGGAGGACAAATTCATGAAACGTCGTACTTTCCTGCAAGCTACTGCCGGAGCTGCGTTATTCCCTGCGCGCTGTTCGCGCAGGACAAATATCCGAGCAAACCGATCACGCTGATTTGCCCTTATGGTGCCGGTAGTAGCGCCGACAACCGCTCACGGCAAATTGGCAAACTCATGAGCCAGATGCTCGGGCAGCCCATCACTATTGACAACAAAGCAGGGGCCGGTGGCAATATCGGCACCGAGGCGATTGCCAAGGCCAAACCGGACGGCTACACCATCGGCATGGGAAACTTTGCGCCGCTCGCCGTGAACCATGCGCTGTTCAAAAAGCTCAACTTCGATCCGATCAACGATCTGGTGCCAATCATCCTCATCGAGCGCGGCCCGCTCATACTGACGGTGCGCACCGATTCGCCGTTCAAGACGGTGGCAGATATTGTGAAAGCGGCGAAAGCCTCTCCGGGAAAGCTGTCGTACGCCTCGGGCGGCATCGGCGGCACCTCACCTGAGCGGTGCGCTGTTCGAGCCTCTCGCAGGAATCGACATGATTCATGCGCCGTACAAGAGCGGCTCTGCCGCAGCCACAGACCTGCTTGGCGGTCAGGTGCAAATGATGTTTGAGCAGATGTATGTCGCTGTGCCCGGTGTTCAGTCCGGCAAAACGCGTGAGATTGCGGTGACCAGCAAAACCCGTTCGCCGATTCTGCCGTACGTGCCGACGATGGCTGAATCGGGCTACCCGACCTTTGAAGTGCTCAACTGGCAGGGCCTCATGGGACCCAAAGGGATGCCAGCTAACCTCGTCAAGCTGCTCAACACGTCGGCCAACAAGGCGCTGCAGGATAAGGATCTGCGTGAGAAGATGCTGGGTCAGGGCAACGAGATTGCAGGCGGCACGCCGGAAGCATTCGCCGCGCTGATCAAGGCAGAAATGCCGCGCTGGGGCAAGGTCGTCAAGGATGCGAAGATCGAACCGGAATAGTCGACGGCGGGTAGTGCCGCACGGGTCATCTTAAAAAAGCGGGCAGCGCTGCCCGTTTTTCTTGCTTGCTACCGAATTAGCGAGGCGTCGCGTGAGCGACCCCGATTGGCTGTTCGAGCTGCGTCAAATACAGACGCAGATCAAATTCGAGCTGCGCGTAGTTGGGCTCCATGTGGCGGCACAGTTGATAAAACGCCTTGTTGTGTTCGCGCTCCTTCAGATGCGCCAACTCATGTACCACGATCATTTTCAGGAACGCGGCGGGGGCGTCAATGAACACGCTTGCGATACGAATTTCGCGTTTGGCGACGAGCTTCGCACCTTGCAAGCGAGAGATTTGCGTGTGCGTACCGAGCGCATGGCGCATCACCTGTAGCCGATTGTCGAACACCACTTTGGCTGGCGTGATCGCGCTCTTCATGTGCTCTGCTTTGAGCGAGAGCGTGTAATCGCGAAGCGCTGCATCCGTGCGCACCGAGTTCGCTTCCGGGTAGCGCTTCTGCAGCACGTCATTGACGCGATTTTCCGCGATGAGCGCGCGCACTTGCGCAAGCAGTGGCTCGGGGTATCCCGTGAGGTATTTCAATTCGTTCACAGTCGCTCCGTTGCGTCACGCGTCAGTCAACGTTGAGAAAATTGTCATCCTGAGCCTCGGGCGAAGGATCACGTTGAGTGCGAAAATCAGCGACCAAGACACCAATCTCGTGTGCCATGTGATCCTTCGCTCCGCTCAGGATGACAACCACATCGATTATCGCCAACCTTCTCAGCGGATTACCTTGTAATGACCACCAACACCTTCATCCCCGGCAAAGACGCCTCGCTTGAGTCCACCATCGAGACGATGAAAGCGAAGCTCGCCAAGCGCGGCTTTGTGCTGAACGAATCGTCCCTGCTGCACGAAGTCGACGGCATCTGGTCGACGCACATGAAGGACAACGAATGCCCGATGCTGTTCTCGAACGGCAAAGGCGCGACTGAGCTTGCAGCTCGCGCGAGTGCCTATGGCGAATTCTTTGAGCGGCTGGGCACGCACTATTTCTGGACGCACTTTCATCTTGGCGAAACGCGCGCCAATCGGCCGTTCGTGCATTACCCGCAGGAGCGCTGGTTTCCTCTGCCGAAATCCACGAGTAAAGGCAAAGGCAAGGCCAAAAAATGGCCGAAGGAAATGCTCAACCCAGAACTACAAGCCTTCTACAACCCTGACGACAAAATCCCGCTCGAAGTGCTGGTTGATTTGAACTCCGGCAACCTCAGTCGCGGCGTCTGCACGCTGCCTTACAAGCGGTTGAGGGATGGCGCGGAAACATTCATCCCCGTCAATATCATCGGCAATTTGTACGTCAGCAACGGCATGGCCGCCGGAAATACGCTGATGGAAGCGCGCACTCAGGCGCTATCCGAAGTCTTCGAACGCGCAATCAAATACCGCATCATCGCTGAAGGCCTGTGCCTGCCGGAAGTGCCGGACGACGTCATCTCCCGCTTCCCGAACATCCGCGCGGGTATCGACGGACTGCGCAAGGCGGGCTTCGGCATCTTGGTGCGCGACGCGTCGCTCGGCGGCACATATCCGGTGATGAACGTCACGCTGGTGCACCCGAAGGATCAAGGCATTTTTTCGAGCTATGGCGCGCATCCGCGTTTTGAAATCGCGCTGGAACGCGCGATGACCGAGCTGTTGCAGGGCCGTGCGCTCGATTCACTCGAAGGCTTCCCAGAGCCCGGCTTCGACATGGAGGAGATCACCGCGGTCAATAATCTCGAAATCCACTTCGTCGATTCCAGCGGCGTCATTAGCTGGAATTTCATGGGCGACACGCCGGACTTCCCGTTCGCCGACTGGAATTTCAGCAGGACGACCGAAGAGGATTACCACTGGCTAGTGAACTGCATTCACTCTGAGGCCAAGGACATTTACGTCGCCGATTTCAGCGAACAAGGCGCGTATAGCTGCCGCATTCTCGTACCAGGCATGAGCGAAATTTATCCGGTGGAAGATCTGGAATGGGAGAACAACAGCCTCGGCAACGCGCTGCGCCCCTCGCTAGTGCGCCTGCATGAGTTGACCGAAGAGGAATGCGCCAGCCTGCTGGAGGAAATTCAGACGATGAACGTCGCTGACGAGCGCCCGCTATGGGAAATCCTCGGCCTCGCGATTCCCGACGGCACGCCGTGGAAGCAACTGCGCATCGGCGAGCTGAAAACGCTGCTCGCGCTCGCGATTGGCGACGAAGAAGAAGCGCTGGAAGGCTGCGACTGGATTCACCATTTCGCCGACCTGGCGCCTGCACGGCGCCTTGTCTATCGCTGCATCGAATCGATGCTGGAGATTGAAGATCAGGTTGAAAACTTCCGCCGCTCGCTGGTCTTGCTTTACGGCGCGGAGACGGTGCGTCAGGCGGAGGCGTTGCTTGATCGCTCGGAGCGATTCTTTGGGCTGGATACGCTAGGAACGGACATGCAGGGCAGCAAAATGCATCAGTCGTTGCTGGCGGCTTATGACAAGTTGTTTGTGGCTTAGGGACGCTTGGCCAGTAGCTCAGCTCGGCATGGTTCCCTCGCCTCTCGCAGGGGAGGGATAGAGTGGTGTCAGCCGTCGGCTCAACGCATCAAGGCGGGAATTCAAGGCTGTGTATTAGAGAGCGGACTCTGGTGCACAACCCTTTGCGAAATTCTTTACACGCAGCGCCCCCCGTCCACTTCCAGGCACGCGCCGGTAATAAATTCTGCCTCGTCGCTTGCCAGAAACAGCGCCGCGTTGGCAATATCTCGCGGCGTTGACAAACGTCCCAGCGGAATTGACGCAGTGAATAGCGCCCTTTTCTCCGGCGTATCTTCGCCCATGAACGTCGCCAATAGCGGCGTCTCGCCGGCGACCGGATTGATACAGTTCACCCGAATTTTGTCTTTCGCCAACTCGACGGCCATCGATTTGCTGGTCAAAATTACCGCGCCTTTCGAGCCGTTGTACCAGGTCAAACCGGGCCGTGGCCGCACGCCTGCCGTTGATGCGATTTGCACAAAGCAGCCACCGTGCTGCGAACGAAAAACCGGCACCACGTACTTCGCCGACAGATAAATCGACTTCACGTTGGTCGCGTAAACGCGATCAAATTCGGCTTCATCGACCTCAAGCATCGGCTGGTTTTTGTGCGACACGCCCGCGTTGTTCACGACAATGTCAATGCGCCCAAACGCGACCAGCGCGGCGCTTACGAGTTCGTCCCAATCCTCCGCCTTCGACACATCCGCCTGTTGCGCTACGACCGGTGGTGCGCCCGCAGCCTGAGCCACCGCCTGAAGCTGGGTCGCCGCATGCTCGGCCGCCGCGCCTTTGACGTCCACCAGCATCACGCCGCAGCCTTCCTGCACGAAACGCACCGCGATGCCGTAACCAAATCCCTGAGCGCCACCGGTGATGACGGCGACTTTGTTTTTTAAACGCATAGTGATCTCCTTTTCTTTGGTCGCATGGTAGCCGGGACGGAGCTCGGGCGCGAGTCGCGGGTCGGTCTGCCGCATCGTCGGCGTAGTGAACCGATCCCACTATCGCTGCCGTCATCCTCGCTACAAGCGGGGATCCAGCTTGTAATCCGCGCGAAGCGCACTTCAGTCCTCTCCCCCTTGTGGGAGACGGTTATGGGGCGGTGGAATGAAGAGGATCGTTTGCCACCATCGCGCTCATGCCGCGCGGGGCAGTAACTTTCTTTTGCTTCGCCAAAAGAAAGTCACCAAAGAAAAGGCGACCCCGACATTCGCCCCCGGCCTTCGCCGGGGCAGGCTCTGATCCGAGATTTGAAGCGAAAACGTCGCGCGGTCCG
>Ga0209181_10012001_pt1 | contig 11019 bp, 5 predicted proteins | sample MAT05_FD_187208 | JGI IMG/M metagenome (GOLD analysis project Ga0209181, IMG submission 187208) | Freshwater microbial communities from Lake Fryxell liftoff mats and glacier meltwater in Antarctica - MAT-05 (SPAdes) (version 2) | ecosystem: Environmental > Aquatic > Freshwater > Ice > Liftoff...
ATTATGGATGGAATGTCGAAATTGATCCTTTGACCAGAAAGGTAAAAGACTATGGCAACGGCCCAGCCAAATTGTGGGCTACAGGCCGTATGGAACATGAAAACGTAGTAGTGGCTCCAGACAGAAAAACCCTTTATCAGGGTGAAGATAACCCAACCGGTAATCTTTGGAAATTCGTTGCAGACAATGCGGAAAATTTGTCGAGTGGCAAATTGTATGTATTAAAACTGGACCAACCACTTTTGAATGGTGAACCCACAGGTACCACCGGCACCTGGGTTTTGGTTCCAAATAGCACCCCACAGGAATGTAATTCAGTCAAACAATTTGCTGCTACTGTTGGGAGCCCATTCAATGGCATCGAAGATGTGGAGATCAATCCATTGACCGGCGACATCTATTTTGCCGTAAAAGGACTTAGCCGTACCTACTCATTTAAGGATGATGGAACTACTTTGAGTGGTTTCAAAACTTTTGTTGGTGGCAAATCTTATCGCGTAACGATCGAGAATGACGTGGTGACAGAACCTTGGGGTGCTGGCAACGACAACCTGACCTTTGACGACCGGGGCAATCTTTGGGTATTGCAAGACGGTGGTAACAACTATGTCTGGATCGTTCGTCCAGACCATACGCAGGCAAATCCAATGGTGGAGATCTTCATGCAAACTCCAATCGGATCAGAGCCAACGGGTATGACATTCACTCCGGACCACCGCTACATGTTTATCTCCATTCAGGAGCCAAGCAACACGAACAATGATCCTATTGCGGATGTGAATGGCCGTATAGAGAATTTCAACAGAAGCACAACCGTCGTTGTTTCCCGTTCTGAATTCTTAGGGCAGAAACAATTGGCTGCTGCACAGTTGAAGGGCATCGGCGACTGGAGCACTACGCCATTGTTCACGGTAGGTGATACTATTGGCGCATACCAGCCTGTAGGTATTATGGACGGCATCGGCGCGCGCAAACTCGCTGACGGCACCGTACGCGCTTATGTAAACCACGAACTGGGACAGTCTGCTGGCTATACTTACCAGTTGGCAAACGGTACTTCCCTCAAGGGTGGCCGTGTTTCTTATTTTGACATTGACCCTGCGACTAAAGCGGTAACGGATGCTGGCCTCGCCTATACCACCATCATTGACCGCGCTGGAGTGGTAGTAACATCCGCCACTCAAATCAATGAAGGAACGAATATGATCAACGGTATCGACCGCCCATGCTCTGCATCGCTGTTCGAAGCCGGACAATACGGATTGGTAGACGACATCTTCTTCACCGGCGAAGAAACCAGCGACGGACAGGAGTTTGCGCTCGACGTGGCTACCGAAACCCTCTACTGCCTCCCTTGGTTGGGCCGCGCAGCATGGGAAAACGTGACCTTGGTTGAGACCGGGACCACCAACAAAGTGGCCATCGTGATCGGCGACGACCGCGCGGGCGCTCCACTGCTCCTTTACATCGGCGACAAAAACTTCGCCAACGACGGTTCTTTCCTCGACCGCAACGGTTTGAGCCACGGCAAACTCTACGTTTGGGCTGCCGACAACGGAAACCTCAGCGTGCAGCAGTTCAACGGAACCGGCAACAGCCGCAGCGGCAAGTTTAAAGAAATCGCTTACTACAACCCCGCACTCGCTGGAACCCCTGGCTACGATGCCCTCGGCTTCGCAAACCAGGCCACCCAAGATGCACTGGGGGATGCGCAAGGCGCTTTCTCTTTCTCTCGCCCGGAAGATTTGGCCACCAACCCGGCCAACGGCAAGCAAATCGTGCTGGCTTCTACGGGTCGCGACCCTGAGTTCCCTGCGGACAAATGGGGCACGACCTATGTCATTGACTTCAACACAAACGATCTGGCCAGTGTAACGGCCAAGTTGAATGTCCTTTATGACGGAGACGATGCCGGCAACGGTCAGTTTGCAGGCCCAGACTTCGGTCTTCGTTCGCCTGACAACCTCGACTGGGCCAAAAACGGCCTGATCTACATTCAGGAAGACCGCTCTTACAGCCAGTTTGGCTTGACCAGCGGACAGGAAGCTTCCGTTTGGGAAGTAAACCCTTCATCAGGACAAATGACCCGTATCGGTCAGATTGACCGCACCGCAGTGCCTGCCGGACAGACCGACGCAGCGCCTGCTGACCTTGGAAACTGGGAATCTTCGGGTATCCTCGACGTGAGCAGCCTGTTCGGCGCAACGGACGAAGTGGTATTCCTTGCGGTAACACAGGGCCACAGCCTCACGGGCGGCCCGATCACCGCCAACACGCTTGTTGAAGGTGGGCAGTTGCTCGTAATGAGCGGACCGCGTCAGGTAGTAACTACTGCTCCGGCCCAACTTAAAGGTTTGGACGCTTGGGAAACTACCCCAATGTTCACCATCGGCGAAACCCTCAACGGTTACACGCCTCCTGGTATCCTGGACGGTGTTGGCGCTATCAAGTTGGCCGACGGCACCGTTCGTGCTTACGTCAACAGCGAACTCGGCCAGTCGGCTGGCTACACTTACCAGTTGGCCAACGGCACCTCCCTCAAGGGTGGGCGGGTTTCTTACTTTGATATTGACCCGGCTACCAAACAGGTCAGGGATGCTGGCCTGGCCTACAAATCCATCATTGACCGCGCTGGCGTGATCGTTACTTCAGCTACACAGATCAACGAAGGAACGAATATGACCAACGGTATTGACCGTCTCTGCTCTGCTTCCTTGTTTGAAGCTGGACAGTTCGGTCTCGTGGACGACATCTTCTTCACCGGCGAAGAAACCAGCGACGGACAGGAGTTTGCGCTCGACGTGGCCACCGAAACCCTCTACTGCCTCCCTTGGTTGGGCCGCGCAGCATGGGAAAACGTGACCTTGGTTGAGACCGGGACCACCAACAAAGTGGCCATCGTGATCGGCGACGACCGCGCGGGCGCTCCACTGCTCCTTTACATCGGCGACAAAAACTTCGCCAACGACGGTTCTTTCCTCGACCGCAACGGTTTGAGCCACGGCAAACTCTACGTTTGGGCTGCCGACAACGGAAACCTCAGCGTGCAGCAGTTCAACGGAACCGGCAACAGCCGCAGCGGCAAGTTTAAAGAAATCGCTTACTACAACCCCGCACTCGCTGGAACCCCTGGCTACGATGCCCTCGGCTTCGCAAACCAGGCCACCCAAGATGCACTGGGGGATGCGCAAGGCGCTTTCTCTTTCTCTCGCCCGGAAGATTTGGCCACCAACCCGGCCAACGGCAAGCAAATCGTGCTGGCTTCTACGGGTCGCGACCCTGAGTTCCCTGCGGACAAATGGGGCACGACCTATGTCATTGACTTCAACACAAACGATCTGGCCAGTGTAACGGCCAAGTTGAATGTCCTTTATGACGGAGACGATGCCGGCAACGGTCAGTTTGCAGGCCCAGACTTCGGTCTTCGTTCGCCTGACAACCTCGACTGGGCCAAAAACGGCCTGATCTACATTCAGGAAGACCGCTCTTACAGCCAGTTTGGCTTGACCAGCGGACAGGAAGCTTCCGTTTGGGAAGTAAACCCTTCATCAGGACAAATGACCCGTATCGGTCAGATTGACCGCACCGCAGTGCCTGCCGGACAGACCGACGCAGCGCCTGCTGACCTTGGAAACTGGGAATCTTCGGGTATCCTCGACGTGAGCAGCCTGTTCGGGGCAAGTGGCGATGAAGCAGTGTTCCTAGTTGTTACACAGGCGCACAGCCTAGGTGGTGGACAGATTGCAGCCAATATGCTCGTAGAAGGCGGACAACTGCTTGTACTAGAAGGAAGCAGGGCTTGTTCACTTGCTTTGGATAGTTTATACACTGCTTGTGCAGGGCAGTCTGTTGCGATTCAAGTTCCTGCAAACTTTGACGCCTTAAGCCTGCCTGGTGGTCCGCAGACGGAGACTTTGACCTTTACACAAAGCGGGAATTACACCGTAAATGCTGTAACGGTATCCGGTTGTGTTGCTTCCGACAATATTGTAGTAAGCATTGCCGGGCCAGTGATAAACCTGCCTTTCAGCCTGTTTATCTGTCCGGGAAGCATTGCCACATTGGATGCTGGTAATCCTGGCGCAACGTATCTCTGGTCAACAAGCGTTACAACACAGTCAATTACTGTAAATGCAGCGAATGCCTACACGGTTACAGTGACCAATGCTTTAGGATGCAGCGCTATAAAAACAGTAAACGTAAATCTCAATCCTGCTCCGGTGGTCAATCTGCCTGCAAGTGTTGCGTTTTGTGCGGGTGCCAGCACGATCTTGGACCCAGGCACACCGGTTGGATTTAATGTTGTATGGTCAAATGGTGCGACTACACAAAACATTACGGTCAGCACAGCGGGCAACTACAGCGTTACGGTGACCAATCTGCTCGGATGTTCTGCTACGGATGCGATTGCGGTCGTGGTTAACCCGCTTCCAGTCGTTAATCTAGGTCTAGACACCACCATTTGTTTCTCGCAAACACCATGGACGGTTTCAACAGGTACGTTTAGTAGGTACATCTGGAGCACAGGTGCTACCACCAGTTCGATTTTAGTAAATCAGTCCGGCAGTTATTTGGTGACGGTAACAGACGCCAATGGTTGTACCGGTACAGATGCTGTCGAAATTTCAGTTGGTTGCATTGGAACCAAAACGCCAGGCCTTCAAGGCGTGGTGAATTTGTTCCCAAATCCAACCAATGAATGGGTAAATGTAGAATTGGTAGGTTTTGAGGCTGGTTCGTATCAAGTGGCTATTTACAATATTCATGGCCAACTGATTCTTACGCAGCAAGCAGAACTTACTGGAGATCGTCAAGTAGTGCAATTGAATCTCAGCGATGCAAGTCAAGGTACCTACCTCGTCAAGGTAAGCACCGATAAAGGCATGATCGTTCGTCGTTTGATTGTAAGTAAATAAAAGACGAGCGAAATTAAAGGGCGGGCATCTCAACAAGAGGTGTCCGCCTTTTTTCATCATTACCTATCCAACAAGCACTGATGTATCACAAAGCCGTATTCAAAACAGCCTTTTTAGGGCTGGTTTCTTTCTTTTTATTATCTTATAGCGACGACCCGCCCAATGGCAATACGGGCGCGCCCTTTGACGGGAAATGTAGTGATTGCCATACTACCAACAACCCTGGAGGATACAATGGAATTGCCTCTATTATTGGATTGCCAGACACCGTTCAACCCAATACGCTTTACAATTTACAATTAAAAGCAAGCGTGCTTGCAGGGAATCCGGTACGTTGCGGATTTCAATTGGTTGTCGTGGACAAAAACAACTTAAATGCGGGTAACCTTGCCGCCCTTAACAGCGATGCCGACACCGAATTTTTGTTCGGAAGGGAGTATCTCGATCAGCGCGGCGGCAAATTTTTCTCCGGAGCGCTGGTCAGCTGGAATTTCAGTTGGACTACGCCGGCAATGGCATCCTGCAATACCATCATCTTTTATTACATCGTCAACTTTTGCAATGGCAGCGGCGATTTTGGGGATCATTCCATCACATTTTCTGATACCGTTTACTTGAGCGGAGCAGCTCCCTTGAATGGCGCGGTAGTTAACCTGCAAAACAATACCTGCAAGGAGGGTTTTGAAGGAAGGGTACAAGCATTGGCCAACGGGGGCCTCATTCCTTTCACTTATCAATGGTCTAATGGAGCAAGCAGCGCGTCAATGGATGCATTGCCGGTGGGCAGTTATACGGCAACGATTCAGGATCAAACGGGTTGCCGGGTTATAGATTCGACCATAATCACCAGTTTGGACACCATTCCACCTGGCTTGACTTGTCCTGGTTCGGTTTTTTTATGTGCAGGAGATACCATTCATTATCCCTTACCGACCATTTCAGACAATTGTGCATTGGACAGTTTGGTTCCGGTATTATGGAGCGGACCATCGAGCGGCATTGTAGGCGCGCCAGGCAATTACACTGTCACTTTTAAAGCCATTGACATTCAAGGAAATACGTCGGAATGTACTTTTGAGGTAAGGGTCAATCCGGCAATACAAGTTCAATTGGACACCCTGATAAACGACACCCATCAGGGCGGAACAGGCAGTATATTCATCCGTGTTTCAGGGGGCACGGAGGGCAATTATGTATACACCTGGTACAAGGATCAGGCGATTTTCAGCATAGGTATGGAAGACATTAGTGGGCTCTTTCCAGGAACCTATCATGTTGAGGTTCAGGACAGTGCCGGATGCGTTGCTACCCTGGATTCACTCGAGGTGGAGCAGTCGTCGGCGGTTTCTATGTTTGGGGAGACCGCAGGGCATCTGGGCTTGGCGCCCAATCCTGTTTCCAATCGTGTTTTTTGGCTGAAAGGCTTGATGCACTCGCCACAACGTATCGCCTTGTTTGACATTCAAGGCAAGGCGCGGCATACTTTTGAGATCGCACAGTGGCCAGGGCCATTTCATTTTCCGGATGCTTTATTACCCGGCGTGTACCTATTGATGACCACAGATGCTGAAGGCGCAATTCACCTGAATAAATTAGTGCATCAACCCGAACAATGATTGTTTCAGCCTCCTTTTTTCTTCCCTTCAATGGGGACATTGGGTTTTTTATGCCCAAGAAAAAAGAGAACCAATTCAAGCTCCTCTTCAGGAATATTTCTTTCTGTTAAGGCAGCTTGATGCTTGACTGAGCCCAGTCTCAAACTATATGCATCCAATTGCACCGACGTAAAGTCTGGTATAAGCTCTTTCCCATTCACCACGGTGGTATGACATTTGGCACAGTGAATTTTATACAGGGCTTTCCCTTTTTCACAATACTGCACAAATTCAGCCTTTTTCACTTCCACAATTCCGGAGGGATAAACATACAATTCCGATTTTTGAGTCGCGCATCCGAATAAACACAAAAACGCGATAAAAGCTTGAGTTTTTTTCATAATACTGGATTGATTTAATACTCGCCCCCTAATTTTCGTGTATTCAGACTTTTGATCCGTGAAACAGGGAGTTTGGCAGGTGGCGTTTCAAATGGAATTTTTTCGTTCAGGGTATTCAAGAACACGATCAGGTCTTTTTTCTCCAGTGGCGTCAAGTGCAAGGAGTCTGAAGCAAGTGTTTGATTTTCAAGGCGAAGCCCATTGCCAACGCCGCCCCCGGAATCGTAAAAATCAATCACTTCATCCAAGGTCGTAAACACGCCATTATGCATATACGGTTTAGTATACGCAATGTTTCGCAGAGAGCCCGTTCTAAAAGCATGTAAGGTTTCAAAAGCCGGATTCACTGTATAACGCCCCTTATCTTCACTTAATTTATGGTATAGCTTATCCGCAGGTACGCCAAGCACCTCGAACTCTGAACCTACGTAGGGCGGTTTAACGCCATTAAATTGAGGCACAAAATGACAGGTGGCGCATTGGGCCTTGCTCATAAACAGATTAAAACCGCGATGCTCTGCTTCGGACAGGGTATAATTTCTATCCATGGCATCGTCGAAAGGGGCATAACTCAGGCTGAACTTATTGTAATAGAGCGTAATAGCAGAAACAATATGGTTCAGGGTTATTTCCGGTTCTTGAGGGGTTTCTTTGAGCAGGTTTGTAAAAATTGTTTTGTATTCTGTGCAGCTCAAAACTTTTTTTAACAAGCTTGATGGATCGCTGTTTAGTTCCAGAGGGTTGTTTAGTACCGCTTTCGCCTGGTTTTGCAAGGAAATATGGTTTCCATCCAACATCAGCAAATGGTTGTATGGCACATTGATCAGCGAGGGCGTATTTCTGGGCAAGTGATCGGTTTGATTAAACTGCAAGGCGGTGGTTGAAATCGTATCCGTAAAATAGGCATCTGATTTATGGCAGGAAGCGCAACTTCTGAGATTATTACCTGATAATATAGGATCGTAAAACAGCAATTTTCCCAATGCCTCTATTTCGGCCAAAGTTTTATCGTCTTTAACCCTTAGAAACAAACCTTTCACATTTTGTCCGTAATACAAATCCTTATCAAAAATAGATTTTGATTCATTATTTAGGCTATAATCAACAAAACTTTCGGAGAAAATCTCAAACCTGCGGATTGATTCCTGATTCAATTTGAATAATGGATTGATATATAGCCGAATGAAGCTGAAATGATCAAATTCTGCTGCGTCCTCCGGTTGTTTCTGAATAAACTGTATTGCATTTTGGTACAGATTCCAATATTCCGGCGAGAGCTTTTGCTCCGGAAAACTGATATCGTATGCGTGATATATTTCCTGCACCTGATTCATCATGAAGCGCAGTTCTGGAATGATCCGCTCGGGATCCGGGCATTCAAAACCGGTGGTGTAAATTGCCGCCAGATTTAAGAGATAAAGGCGGTTGCAGAAATAAAAATGGCCAAAATTGGGCAAAACCTTGGTCGTTGAATCCGCACGATAGCCGTCAGTAGCCAGCATTGAAGCCTGAATCAATTGCAGCAAGCTATCTTTTTCACAGGTGGGTTCTTCCAAATACAATGCAGCCAAAGTTAGACCCGCGCCAATTCGCTTATAAGGTTTTTCGAACTTTTCAAACACTTCCGTTTCCCACTCCACAGGCAAGGGACCGTTTATTTTTTTATACCCAATAGGATCAAGATAGCGCAACCAAAAATCAATGCCTTTCATCTTATCCCGTGCCAGGTCAATTTGTACTTTTATTTTTAAAAGCTCGTCTCGGTTGTTCAGCGTGCTTTTTTTTATATGCTGTAAAAGCGTCGATTGATGCGCGTTAAAATCGTTTATTTTCAAATGATAAAGCGCAGAATACCGATCTGGGCCGCCTTCGGAGAAAGACGCGCCAGAAATGAATATGACAATGGCGATGATAAAAAAGAGAATTGTACTTTTAGCCACAATATACCTTTTATTGGATCAAATAAACCCGTTTAAAAGGCACAAAAATAAGGGCATGCGACCGTCCATTGTTCGACTTTACAATTAAATAATATGGCCTCCACTTATACCAAATGTCCGGTCGTTTGTGCATGGCATCTAAAATCACTTTGAATATTTAGATTTAACCCGCCGCCACGCATGCACCAACATCAGCACCTCCTCATAATTGAGCATACCCGATGCAATGCCCTGCGCTTTCAAATAAGAATCATAGACCTGGTATCGAACCTCGGGGGCTAACTCTTTGAATTTGCGGTGCTGTGCACGAATCGCGTGTACATCGGCCACTATGCCCTTGGGAATGAATGGTTTAAACTGAGCAAGGTATCGTTCAGGGTCGCTTTCTAAACAAGCGCTGGCAACGGTTTCCCAATAATCCAGCCGGGCACTATACGCTATGTAGGTGTTTGAATGTTGTGCACAAGCGGCATACGCGATGAAATTACAAACTCCCTCATCCGTAAAACCATAGCCATGACTCATTTCATGGGCCATGGAAGGTAATTTCCGTAAAGGGTGCATGCCGGCTTCCAAATTGCCTTCGCCGATAAACGGCCAGTAAATGCCCGAAGCGCCAAATTTGAACAGGGTTCCTTCCGGGTAAATAAACCGGCCCCGTACCCGACCGCCCACGGGAAAATTCTCGCTGGCCATCCATTTTTCCACGGCTTCTCGGATGGTATCCTCGGCATGACTGGGCCAGAACCTTTCATCCTGGATAGCATGGGTGTCGCTCCCAACCAGCGATTTGCGTAAGGCGTCCAAAATCAGTGTTTCTGTTCGGAGTTCCTGCCAAAGCGCGGTAGAATCCAGGGGTTGAACATCGAGTTGCATTTGGGTTTGTAAGGGAATTCGGGCATAGTTGAAGGCCCAGAGCCAAAAAAAGAGGCCAAGCAACAAGCCGCCAAAGCCAAGTATTTTGACCATCCAGTAGCCCGTATTTTGACCAAAGCCGTTCATTTGCAAACGGGTGCGGTATTGCCAGATCCAAAAAATGACCACTCCCAACCAAAAGAGGTAAAAGGCTGGAAAAGGCAATTGCCCCAAAGTATGATCAAAGCCCCAGCGAATCCCCTGAAAAAGGCCCCGACTGTACCATTGCTCGATGAATTCGGGATTATGATGGGCCCATACATTCAGCAACAAGGTGATCAGACCAAACAATATCCAGATACCGGAACGAGATAGTTGACGTTGAAGGTTCTTATTCATATTAATATTGCCCGACAATTTATCGGGGCGGGTAAAAGGGTCAAATTCTGATGGATTTTAAAAATTTCACTCAACAATAGCGCTAAACATGATTCGGATCGAAGACACTGCTACAGGCCAGACTGGCTATCGAAACAGCCGACACGAAACCGTTATTCCGGCCGGCAAATATACCATGTGTATGACGGATACTTTTCGCAGCCACGCCATTGTGTTAAGCAAAGATGATCAAAAATGGCTGGTCATTGACCGGGAGGAAAAGGTGCTGTATGAAGTGTTCCCTTACGACAACGGCCCTGATTACCCTTCAGAAGGCTTATTCAGAATCGTGAAGGACGGTAAAATCGGCTATGCCGATGCCAATACCTACGCAATAGTGATCCCGCCACAGTTTGACTGTGCGTACCCATTTGAAAACGGCAAGGCTAAAGTGAGTACACGTTGCACTTCGAGCAAGGATGGGGAGCATACGGTTTGGACGAGTGATGCCTGGCAGTATTTGGATAAAAAAGGAGGTTTATGATTTGAGGCTTTTAGGTATCACGCCGAAGGCCGTTGTACACCCAATGGAGCATCTGCATTCCATTATGAATACACCCTCAAAGATCACCTGGGCAATGCCCGAGTAAACTACCGCGCCAACGGCGCGGCGATCACTTTCCTGCAAGAGCTGCACTATTACCCTTTTGGGTTGATCATGGAAGGGATTGGAACGGTTAAGGTTGCGGACAATGCTTATAAGTATAATGGGAAGGAGTTGAATGAGGATTTGGGGTGAATTTGAGTGATTATGGGGCGAGATGGTATAATGCGGCTTTGGGGAGGTGGTGGAGTGTGGATCCGTTGGGAGTGAAAACGCCAAATTTATCTGTTTATAATTATGGAGGAAATAACCCAATAGTATTAATAGATC
>Ga0209181_10012005_pt1 | contig 11017 bp, 13 predicted proteins | sample MAT05_FD_187208 | JGI IMG/M metagenome (GOLD analysis project Ga0209181, IMG submission 187208) | Freshwater microbial communities from Lake Fryxell liftoff mats and glacier meltwater in Antarctica - MAT-05 (SPAdes) (version 2) | ecosystem: Environmental > Aquatic > Freshwater > Ice > Liftoff...
CACTCATATTGTGGATCGGGTAGGAGCCGGTGATGCCTACATGGCAGGACTCATCTACGGTTGGTTAATAGGAAAGACAGACCAGCAGACGATTGAGTTTGCGATTGCGGCCAGTGCCTTAAAACATAGCATAGAAGGAGATGTAAATCTGAGTACCGTGAGCGAGGTGGAAACACTTGTGAAGGGAGAAAATATTGGTAAACTCTTACGTTAGCATGGCATTTAAAAAAGAAGAAATAATATCAGGTTTGAAAGCAGGCATTATACCCTTGTTCTCTCACGATGATCCTACACTTGCGCAGGAAGTACTGGAAGCGGTGTATCGCGGTGGGGTTCGGGTGTTTGAGTTTACCAACCGTAAACAAAATTCTTTTGAAGTATTTAAGCATCTTCTCGCTGTGTCGCGCAAGTTGCCGGGCATGATGCTAGGTGTTGGCACTATCATGGATTCGGCCACCACGATTAAATTTATTCAGGCGGGAGCTGACTTTATCATCTCACCCGTATTAAAAACAGACATGGCACAAGTATGCTTCGATCATCATACACTATGGATTCCAGGTTGCGCTACGCTTACAGAAATTGTAACAGCCAAAGAAGCAGGTGCGGAGGTGATAAAGGTATTTCCAGGCTCTGTCTTAGGCCCTGGGTTTGTATCTTCTATTATGCCTGTGGTGCCGGGTTTGCAACTCATGATTACCGGAGGTGTAGAGCCCACCAAAGAAAGTCTTTCCGCCTGGTTCAAATCAGGGGCTATGTGCGTAGGGCTTGGTTCACAATTAATTACCAAAGAAATATTGGAGAAAAAAGATTGGGGCCGACTGCAAAGAAAAGTGGAAGAATCGCTCGCCCTGGTTCAGCAACTAAAAAGTTAGTACAAACTCCGTGCCCGTGGAAACAAAAAACTCAATAGGAAATTACCGCTGGACTATTTGCGCTCTGGTATTTTTTGCGACCACAATAAACTACCTCGACCGTCAGGTATTGAGTTTACTTCAACCAAGACTGGCGGAAATTTTTGGTTGGTCGAATAGCGACTATGCCAACATCACGGCCATTTTTCAGTTTACCTATGCCATCTCCATGTTATTTGCAGGAAGGTTTATTGACAAACTTGGAACCAAATGGGGCTATGGATGGGCCATTATTATTTGGTCTATCGGAGCAGTGATTCACGCCATTGCCGTTCCGATCGGTGAAAGTCTTTCTTCTGTGCTTGGATGGTTTGGTATCGCCACCTTTTCAGTTTCTGTGTTAGGCTTTATGGTTTCCCGGGCCATACTGGCATTTGGTGAAGCCGGAAATTTTCCATCCGCTATAAAAGCAACCGCTGAATATTTTCCTAAAAAGGAGCGCTCGTTTGCTACAGGGATTTTCAATTCTGGTGCCAATGTGGGTGCCATTCTCGCTCCTCTTACAGTACCTTGGATTTATCTTAACTGGGGCTGGGAAGCAGCCTTTATCATCATTGGTGTGATCGGTTTACTCTGGCTATTTTTTTGGTTATGGTTTTATGAGAAACCTGAGAATCAAAAGCGGCTGTCTGCTGCGGAGTTAGCTTATATCAACAGTGATGAAGGTGAGACTAACGTTCATAATGATCAGGCACAAGAACGAGTGACGTGGTCAAAATTATTAACCTATAAGCAAACGTGGGCTTTTACGTTTGGTAAGTTTATGACCGATGGGGTGTGGTGGTTTTTTCTTTTCTGGCTACCCGCGTATCTCAAGGCGCAATATAATATTGTCGATCAGGCAGTCATGATGCCATTGGCAATCTTGTACACGATGTCGATGGTAGGAAGTGTGGGCGGAGGTTGGCTTCCCACGTATTTTATTAATAAGGGATTTTCCGCTTATGATGGACGCATGCGTGCCATGATATTTATTGCCGTAGTTCCATTAGTGGTCTTAGCAGCACAGTGGCTGGGCACTATTTCCTATTGGCTTCCCGTGCTGTTGATTGGTATGGGTACGGCAGCTCATCAGGCATGGAGCGCCAACATATTTACTACGGTGTCGGATATGTTTCCTAAAAAGGCGGTGGCCTCGGTAGTGGGTATAGGCGGCATGGCAGGAGGATTGGGCGGTGTGTTGCTAACTAAATTGGGCGGTGCTTTGTTCGATCACTATGATGCATTGGGCCATATTGAAACAGGATATACCATCATGTTTGCTATTTGCTCTGTCGCATACTTGGCCGCGTGGGTTGTGATGAAATCACTCGTTCCAAAATACAAACTGATTACCGATTTATAATCGAAGTCAGATTCCTGTATAGTTGAACGGACTAATTTGGTTGAGACGATCCTTTAAAGCAGGTGTAATTTCAAGTCCATCAATAAATCGATGAATGCTTCCTTTGGTAATCTTCTCGGTCTTTCGAGTCAGCTCCTTCAAGGCTTCATAAGGATTTGGAAAACCTTCTTTACGGAGTACCGCTCGGAACCTCTGAAAAGCCCTGAGTAAAAAGCTCAGGGCTTTTTTTTAGCAATTCTTTAAAAATCTGTAAATTTGAATTGACCAAAAAAAAAGCGGGAGTAGCTCAGTTGGTAGAGCGACAGCTTCCCAAGCTGTAGGTCGCGAGTTCGAGCCTCGTTTCCCGCTCTAAAGATTAGTAGGTTATAGCTTGGCTACTCGTTCACTCTCTTAATTTTCAGCGCATTAATTCAAAAAGATCACACCTTTGGTCTGATTAACAAGTGGAAGTTCTGTTCTGGCCAGAATGTTTATTACAAACTCTTGAATGTTCTCTAACCACCACTTTATTGCAGGAATTTTTTTGAGGTTACTCCATTTTATAAAATCCCGTTTACGCTCTTCTTTTTTAAAGATTGCGAGAAATTTTATCATTCGCTGGTAGTAATTTATTAATCTCAGACACAAGCCGCTGTCTTACTGTTTCATACGCCACCTTACGCTTCTACATGCGACACCTCACCGATTGCTGCAAATTTGTTGAATTCATTTTGTCCAGTATCTTTTATGGGCATTTACTTCGGAAATAGAATATTACGAGTGGTTGTGTCTATTTCAACTTTACGTAGGCTCGGCATTTTCGGTAATTCAGTTTTACATTCTGTTGTTGCCCTACCGTAACTCTTCGCGTAGAAGTTGGTTTAGTAAATTCTTTTATGCGTTCTTCAATTCTGTTAGGCCAGTACAAACTTTTGATTTGAATAAGGCTGTGCGCTTGTTACGTGTATTCATCTCTTTCAAGTTTAAGTTGTGAATTCTTTTTTCCGCAGTCTGTTTGAAAAATCAGGAGTATAATAAATTAATTATTTTTTGTCGGCTAAAAAAATGGTGATCTTTTTATCAGGTGCTCGCTTTGTCATAGTCAGACTTTCGTGAAGAAAATCGATTTACAAGACCCTTTATAAGATTAGGTAGTACTCCTCGCGTTAACCAATTTGATTGGGCTAATAGTTTCCCACTCAACAGATCAATACCTAACGACACTCCTATTTTGATTAGAGGCGAAATACCATTTTCTTTTTTCTTAAATACACCTAAAATTGAAACAAAGTCGACAAGAGGTTCGAGCTGGTTTTTTATCGCAGTCATTTCGGTTGTTAAAACCGCTTTCTGTAACTGAAGTTCTCCTTCCAGTCTTATCCGTTCGGCAACCAGTTCTTGGTAGTTGTTAATTTTGTTCATAGACTTTTTTGATGATTAGATTTCTGATTAATGGAATTATAAATTTTCTCGCTGTTGCCAGCACAATGGCGAGTAATACGAAATAAACGCCACCTACAATAAAAAACCCGGCTTTCGTGTTGTTCATGGATTCTCCGATCCACCAAGCTGAGCCTAAGCCTACAAAAAGTAAAATACATAAAGAGAAAATTAACGAGATGATACCTAATGCGCTAATTGATGCACCCAAAGAGGCATGCTCCACCATCCGCACCGTCAATAGTTCACGATAGGTTTCCACAAAATTGCCAGCACCGTCCACCCATCTTTCAGCTGAATTTTTTTCTGCTTCCATAATCTAGTGTAGTTGCTCGTTTAGTTCTGCCAGTTTAGAAAGTTCTTCTTTCATAGAAATCAATTTTTGTTCTGATTTTGATTTAAAATGGCTCACAGCTTGGCTACCCAAGGTGAGTAAGGCGGTAAATTCGGTGAGCCAGTCGTTTGCACCATCTTTGATTTTTTTCTGTAAGTCAGTCCCTTTTTCTGGTGCTAATAGCATACCGATGGCTGCCCCTGCGGCAGCTGCTACGGCCAATCCTAAAACTATTTTTGAGGTGTTATTCATATTATTTTTTGTTATGGTTTATGATGTTTTTTTTGACTCGATGAATTCTGAAAGTTTACTTTTCTTTTTTTGTGTGCTGTTCTCCGAGCCATCGCCTAGCAATTCACCCCAGGGTTTTAAATCAGCCACTCTGTCGCAAATCACTTTTGATACCGCTAACGCGGGAATGGCGAGAAACATTCCTGAGATACCACAAAGACTTCCACCTATCAAAATTCCAAGAATAGTGACTAGGCCATTCAGTTTCACCTTGTTACCTACGATTAAAGGCATTCCAATATTATTGTCGATGAATTGAACAATGGCAAGGATGATCCCCACCCACACCACATCACTGATATTTTCAGAACTTATGAGTGTGATGAACATGCTGAGGATATTGGCGATGACCAAGCCCACATAGGGAATGAGATTCAGTAAGGCACCCAGAATAGCGAGAAATATTGCATACTTTATTCCCAGTATTAAAAAGCCGATCATGTTTAATGTGAAGACCAATACGGTTTCGAACATTAAACCAGCGACATATTGTTGTGATATCGTGGTCGATTGTGAAAGAATCTCGGTTACGCTTTCTTCCGATCCATTTTTAAATACCTTGACCAGAAATTTTTTAATAACCGATCGATAGTAGAGGATGAGAAAAGTGTAGATCGGAATGAGTGTTAGGTAGGTGATCATCCCGGTTATCGAGCCTACCGTTTGCCCCGCTAGTTGTGGCGCGTTTTCTTTAAGATTGTCTACTGTGTCTTTAATATACTTGTTCTGGTTGTGAATTGTAATATGGGTGGTGGCTTTCAGCCATTTTTGAATTGAGTTACCCACCTCATCTATACGATGCTTAATTACGGGTATATCTTCGGTAAAATTTACGATTTGAGAAGAAAGAAAGTATAACACGGCACCTCCGACAATGATGGATAAAATGAGCGGAACAAAAATCGAGATCACTTTGGGAATACTCTTTCGCGCTATATAATTGACACTTGGTAGTAAAAGAGTGGCCAATAATATTGAAAAAAGTATGGGAAGGATGATACCCCGGCCGTAATATAAACCGATGCAGATTAAACTAATCGAAAGTAGATTGAAACTTAGCTTTTGGTAAAAAGGGCGTGAAGCTGCTGGCATTAATGATTTATCTTACTTCTGGTTTAGTAATATTCATGCCAATTATTTATCCGTTTATGAAACAGATTCGCGTCAACCGTTGCCGATAGGTGTGTATTTTTTTCCACACCAGAATGAGGAATTGTTTCCCTATCTGATCAAAGGCATTGACAGATGCTCGTATTTTCTTAGGTATGCTTATTGATCAAGTGGGAATCGAGAATAATTTACCCCATGCGCAAGATTTGTCTAAATATTTGGTCATTAACCAAAAAGACTGTTTCCTCTTTTATTGATGGCGACTCGTTTTCATACGCTGCGTCCATAGCATTCTCCACCATTTTCTCATTGCCGGCCATCCTTCTCATCGCCCTCTCCATTGGTTCAGCCTTCTATGAACAGAAGGCTGTTCAGCAACAATTGATTGATCAGGTCGGAGCCTTGATAGGTAAGCAAAGCACCTTAGAGATACAAAGAGTTTTCAGCAATGCTTCTATGGAGATGAGTAGCAAACTAGCTCGTGTGATAGGAATTGGAACGCTGATTTTTAGCGCCACCACTGTTTTTGTATCCTTACAATTCAGCATCAATAAAATGTGGGGCATTAAACCAAAGCCACAGAAGGAATGGCTGAGATACATTGTCAATCGACTGTTATCCTTTGCGATGGTAGCAAGTCTTGGTTTTATCCTATTGGTTTCGTTGATAGTAGATACCATTCTCATGGCTTTTCAAAAAGTAATCGCACATTATTTTGAAGGCATCTCTGCTTTTATTTTAGTGGCCCTCAATCTTATAATTTCGCTGGGGATTATTACCGTTGTCTTTGCGCTTCTGTTCAAAGTATTGCCAGATGCTAAAATTCGCTGGCGTGATGTGTGGATAGGCGCCCTCATCACCACATTCTTATTTACCATCGGTAAGTACTTGATCGGGTTATACTTGGGCAACAGCAGTATTAATTCCGCGTACGGTGCAGCGGGGTCATTCGTAGTTTTTTTAATTTGGGTTTACTACTCAACTGTGATTTTTTTACTAGGCGCACAGTTCACGTTCGTACATGCTGCAGCGTCTGGGAGGCCAATTGAGCCAACTGAGCGAGCTGTACGATTTGTCATTACAGAGATTCCTTCGGGAAAGGATATATGACAGCGCTGAGAAACAAAAGATTTACCAGAATTGGATATACGGCTTTTGTGCCCATGAGGCTGGGATTGCTCTTACCTTTTTTGTTACCAAACTCGTCAACAAATACTTCTTTTCTAGAAAAAAATCATGAATAAATTTTCGCAACGCTTACTTATCACCATCCTAGCTGGCTCACTCTTATTTGTTGCCAGTTGGAGCGGCTATCAAGTTCACAGGTTATCGAATGAACGGGCAGTTATAAAAAAAGATTACAGTACACTTAATAACATAACTAATGGGTTGCTCTCAGTAAACGCTTGGCGCGACCACTTGATACGGGTGGTTACCAACCGAATTGATGATTTCGAACTCAGCCGTCAACAAGAAGATACACTCAAGTTGGAAGTAGCCACCGTACTGCATGCCATTATTAATAAGGCGGGCGATTTGGTTGATAAGAAGCAAAAGACCCTAAAGGGGAAATTGAAAAAATTCGCCATAAAGACTTTTGTCAAAGAAGACAAGTTGCATGAGCAAGTACCTCTATTTGCACAGACTATAGTGAATGAACTGAAAAAGCCAAAGAACAAGGAAAAATTAAAATTTTTGATCAAAAGTAAACTAGAAGATTTCGGCTCCATCACGTACGATAGTGCCAACGATGTAAGACAAAGTGAGGCTATTCTTCTAAAATACCAAGTGCCAGATGTTCATGCCTTCAATGTGCAAAGTGAACAACTGCTCAACGCTCTTCAACAGCAAAACTATTTTTATACCTGGCTAATGCTCGGCATTCTATTAGCCTTTTTGGTTCTTTGGTGGCTGCTACGCAATCAACCAACCACCCATACGCCCCTGTTTACCTTGTCTGCTTTGTTGGCGCTGGTGTTGCTAACAGTGGGCCTTACCGCCCCCATGATCGAAATTGATGCGCGGATTAAGGAGATGAGTTTTTTATTGATTGGTGAGAAAATATTATTTACAGACCAAGTCATCTTTTTTCAAAGTAAAAGCATAGTAGACGTAGTTCGTATTTTAATCGAGACGCGAAAATTCGATTCAGCCATGGTAGGAGTTCTCATTCTGGTATTTAGTATAGTCTTTCCGGTGGCAAAATTACTTTCTACGAAAGCCTATCTGCTAGGAAATGAACATTGGCGGCAAAACAAGTTGATTCAATTTTTTGCTTTTAAATCGGGCAAGTGGAGCATGGCCGATGTAAATGTAGTAGCTATTTTTATGGCCTACATTGGCTTTAAAGGAATTCTGGACAGCCAGTTGGAGAACTTAAACAGACAATCGGAATCGCTCGCTAGTATTTCCACCAATGATACATCACTTCAGCCTGGATTTATACTTTTTTTGGCATACGTGCTGTTTGGCTTGGCTCTTTCGGTGATACTTCAACGCATTACAGTTGCCCGCGCGATTACTACCTAATTTTTAAACTTTGGAATAGTCAAAGTAACGATCAATATGGAAAAAGAAGCAAACGAATTAGAAGCGCTGAACAGCCTACTTATTAGTAACAATGACCGCGTACAACTCTATGTGAAAGCTGCCGAGGTGATAAAGAACACTGAGTTAAAAAAGCTCTTTCAGAATAGGGCAGATGAGAGTAGACTTATTGCCATAGAACTTGCCAACGAAATAGTAGAACATGGTGGATTACCTTCCGTTGGCAGTACTTCTCATGCAGGAAAGATTTATCGGGTGTGGATGAGCGCTCAGGCAATTTTTAGTGAAAACGGCCAAGGTGCTATTTTACGTTCATGCGAATTTGGTGAAAATACATTTCTGGCGGTCTATAGAACGCATCTAGAAAGTAATGAGTTAACGGGCGATTGGAATCAACTGATTTCAAGGCAAAATGATACGTTAAAAGATTCTTTTGGGTTGCTACGGCAATACCTTGATGAAATGATTGTAACACAATAGTGGTCTGATTCCGATCTGAAAGATATTGAATGCCTGAATGCATATTTTACCCTGCCATTTTTCTAAATCTAGCTGTGAGAACAAATTTCATCAGGCTGCGTAATTTGTTCTACACAAAAGCAGTTAAAAGGCCAGTTCTAATATTCAAAATGAAAGGTATAGTTATTGAGTTACAGATAGAAACAATCTAAAAATGTAGCTATGGAAAAGAAATCAAATGAATCGGAGGTATTGAACGATCTACTAAAGATCAACAACGACCGCGTAGAAGGTTATGAGAAAGCGGCAGACGAATCGAAAGAGCAAGATCAAAAAAGGCTCTTTCACGACATGGCCGATGAGAGCAAGACCATTGTAATGGCATTAACCCAAGAAATTTTGAAGTTGGATGGCGAGCCTGCTGTCGGCAGCACCACCAACGCAGGAAAAATCTATCGTGTATGGATGGATATCCGCGCTACATTTAACGGGAAAAATAGAGAGGGTATTTTGAGTGCGTGCGAATTTGGGGAAGATGCAGCGCAATCGGCTTACAAAACCGCTTTAGAAAGTGGTGATTTGTCACCAAGTTCTGAGCACATTATTTCAGCGCAAAAAACGAAATTGAAAGCATCTCTTGATCTTATAAAGCAGTACCGAGAAAGGTCGGTAGTTGCCTAACGTGGCAATTTCAGTTTCAGATTAAAAAAGACGGACAACCGTCTTTTTTTTTGGAAATTCGTTGCGTTAATTTATTTAGAACGCTTCGGTGTTTGATAAAACCAATTAAATCAAGTCTATCAATTTTTTCTCACTTTACTTTTTGGTAAGGGTGGCGTTGATTTTCCCAAAAAGGAGGATTGCAATCCTGACCTGATGGATTTCCACCAGATATTAAAAATAAATCTTTTCCTGTCTCGCTCTAGTTCAATTAGCCCAGTTCGCTTGGCACGGTCTACTGATTTGTCTTTTGTATTCATAACCAAGGCGTTTATTAGCCATGACTTAAAGTAATTTTCAGATTTGCCTTTATCCGACTTCAGCACTTGCAGTTTTAAGTCTTTATAATTTATTGCCAGTGACCCTATGGATTTACGGTCATTGTATCGGAAATTGAAACTTACTTCCTTTAAGTGACCTTCCTCAATTCTCAATTGGGCTATATTTTCTAGCATAGGATTGAGGTCTGCTAACCGAAAATCTCTCAAAGAACCTGTTGTAAGGTAGTCCGCTGAGCCATCTAATGGAAAACTAAAAGTGGCTTTTACTAATCCAGTGCCCATCAAATTGCCACTGGCAACAAGTTTGGAATGGCGTGCCTTGGTGCTGTCGTAGCGGTTATCGATAGTGGTCATCAAAGCTGTTAGCTGTTGAAAATTAATATACCCAGGCTGAAACCCATCGACAGCGAACTCTTCTACGGTAACTTTAGAACTGGTTAAAACGATACTATCAATGGAAATGGCAAATGGAAGTCGAGCCAAACTCGTCATGGGCATGGGTACAATAGGCTCTATTCCATCAGGTATTCTCTTGTCGCGAAAGGATAACAAGTCAGCGGATGTAACGGAGATCTTGCCAGCGGAAAATAGGCTGTCGAATAGTTTGGGATAATCAAGTCGTGAAATATCAATTTTCTGTATGCTTAAGTCAATTCGGTCAATCTGTTGCCCCCATTTCCTTGCAAATTGATATTTTGTGTGCTGTGGTATAAGTGTGAGCGAGTCAATTTGAAGCCTCTGCGCGCGACTATCAAATTGTACTTCGTTTACGTGAGTGGTATAAAATCCCTTGGCGTCTTTTATAGTCAAATCCAATATCGAGCCTTCGAGATAGTTAAAGTTGGATTGAAATGCCTTTAAAAATTTATCGGTCGAAACAAATGCACCAGTTGAGGCATTGACTAATCCATGAATCTTTGAAACGGAGTCTTGCTTAAGCTCTCCATAGAGATTATTGACAATAATGTTCTCAATTTCTACCGGATATTTTTCTTTCGTTGGAGAAGGCGCCTCTTTTGCTTCCAGTAATTGATTGTAGCTAATCTTTCCACTATCGAGCAATAACTTCTCAATATAAATCCTTTTATGAAAGATCAATTGAAATAATCCAATCCCTTGAAACTTACAATTGGCTATCGTTACTTGATGTGGGTATTGCTGATTTGGAGACTGCCACGCTATGTTTTTGATGATAACAGAGCGGCTGAGTATGTTGATCTTGATTGAACCAAATGTTCCATTCAATTTTTTAAACTTTGTTATGGCTTCTTTTTCGGCAATATGGGTTAAAACGTTTACCGAAACGATGACAAGAACAAATAATGCAAGGGCAAGCAATAGTCTTTTCTGCATTCGCTTTGAACGAAATTTTGTCCATAGCTCTTTCTTGTTCATTGGCGAGGTTAGTTTATATTCTTCCTCCTCGTATCACACGAAACAAGATCGCGATTATTGCGAACACAAGCAAAACGTGAATAAATGCGCCCAAGCTAAAAAAGAAAAATCCAAAAAGCCATCCGATCAGAAGTATCACGGCCACAAAGTATAATAGGTCACTCATAAAGTTTATTTTTCCAACTTAGTGTAATAGTCATGC
>Ga0209181_10012008_pt1 | contig 11015 bp, 15 predicted proteins | sample MAT05_FD_187208 | JGI IMG/M metagenome (GOLD analysis project Ga0209181, IMG submission 187208) | Freshwater microbial communities from Lake Fryxell liftoff mats and glacier meltwater in Antarctica - MAT-05 (SPAdes) (version 2) | ecosystem: Environmental > Aquatic > Freshwater > Ice > Liftoff...
TCCTGCCCATACTCTGGCGCGCGTGGTTGCGTCCCGTGCCCGCCGCCTGGCCGGAGGAACATATTACCCGGCGCGGCTGGCGCGAAACAGCTTGGCTGTTATTGCTGCCCCCATTGTTCACCGCCGCGGCAACACTGGCGGCAGGCATCCTTGCCGATCGTGAAGGCACACCGCTGGCTTGGGCGAAGCTGATCGCCGAACGCGAATATGTCGGAGGAACTGTGCGATGAAACGCAGGGAGGCACTCCTGCGGCAACCCCGTTGGTTCTTCCAGAGAGTGCTTCTGATCGCGGGTGCAATACTGGTCACGGCTATCAGCTATCTGGGGTTTGGGGTGCAGTGGAACGAAAAAACGGGTTAGGCTTTTGTCATTAAGTAAGTTCAGCAGAATCCAGGTACGCGTGGATAGTTTTGCTTTACGAAAATTGTGATTGCCGCCCTGTTCCCGCACTGCGGTGCACAATTAGGAGTGCTTAAGGTTGCTAATACGATCATTCGGCGACGCCCCTCAGCCGCCTGATGACCTTTGGAAATGATCGGTCCGGAAAGTGAATCAGAAGCCGGAGTTTCGAGAAAAGCGGCCTGTAAGACCCACAAATGGAGTGGCCTGTGTGTGGCGAAGTCAGGAGGTAGAAACGAAAACGCCGCACAGACTGTACGTCTGCCGGGTATCCGTAACGGTGAGAGACCGTTTTGCGCCATATTACTGGCGGAGAGAGAGGGATTCGAACCCTCGATACGTTTTACCGTATACACACTTTCCAGGCGTGCGCCTTCGGCCACTCGGCCATCTCTCCTACTTTACTGATTTGCTACAGTCCGATGTAACTTTCCTGTCGGTGGAGTTGCCGAAGGACAATGCACCAAAAAACAATGCATCGACAGACAATGCAGGCGGCGGATTCTAGCAGAAAGCGATTGTTTTGGCAGTATCGCTGAGCGCAAATTGGCAATTCTTGCGGAAAATGCCTCTTTGTATGGAGCTCGTATGAACTCGTATGAACTTAAGTGCGACTTTATGTGCGACTTTAAGTGTGACTTTAAGTGTGACTATTTCCACAGTGTCGCGGATGATTTGGTAGAATGCCGTGCGGCGGGTCTCCTCGCATTGCAGGGTGGCGAATCTGGTCAGGTCCGGAAGGAAGCAGCCACAGTCATTGTATGTAAGTGCCGAGGGTTAGGCTCGCCGTCTTTCATTTTTGCTCGTAATTTCGTTATTCGTTATTAATTCGGATTGCCGGATTGAGATTACCAACGCGCTAAAAACTTGGGCTAAACCCCTCCGATGAGTTATCAAGTCCTCGCCCGCAAATGGCGTCCTAAGTCTTTTGCCACCCTCGTGGGGCAAGAACACGTGGTGCGCGCTCTTACGCATGCGCTGGATCAGCAGCGTTTGCACCATGCCTATTTGTTCACTGGCACACGCGGTGTGGGCAAAACGACCATCGCCCGCATTCTGGCCAAAGCACTGAATTGCGAAACAGGCATTACCTCTACGCCGTGTGGCGTTTGTAGCTCGTGTACGGAAATTGATGCGGGCCGCTTCGTAGATTTAATTGAGGTGGATGCAGCGACTAATACCCGCGTGGATGAAATGCGTCAGCTGCTGGAGAACGCCGTCTACGCCCCTACGCGAGGCCGTTTCAAAGTCTATGTGATCGACGAAGTCCATATGTTGTCTACTTCTGCCTTCAATGCGATGTTGAAGACCCTGGAAGAGCCGCCGGAACACATCAAATTTATTCTCGCCACCACCGATCCGCAGAAGATTCCGGTGACGGTTCTATCGCGCTGCCTGCAATTTAATCTGAAGCAGATGCCGCCGCAGCATATCGTCGATCACCTCGCGCGCATTCTTGAAGCTGAAAAAGTACCCTTCGAGCCTGCCGCCTTGCGCCATATCGCCAAGGGTGCGTCGGGCAGTATGCGTGATGGTTTGTCTTTGCTCGACCAGGCGATTGCACATGGTGCCGGTCTCGTTGAGGAGCAGGGTGTGCGTGACATGTTGGGCACGGTGGGCGAAGATCATCTGTTCGCTGTTTTGGATGCGCTGGCAGTACGCGACATTGCGTCGATGCTGGCCGTGGCCGATGCGATGGATGCGCGCAGCTTGTCGTTTGATTCAGCCTTGCAGGCTTTGGCTACGCTGCTGCATCGCATTGCGCTGGTGCAGTTTGCCCCTGAGGCGATAGTCGAAGAGGCAGAGCGGACGCGGCTCTCCGGCTATGCTCAATTATTTGACGCTGAGTTCTTACAGCTTTGTTATCAGATCACCATCAATGGTCGCAGCGATTTAGCGCTAGCGCCGGATGAGTACGCGGGTTTCACCATGACGCTTTTGCGTTTGGTGGCGTTCAATCCTACGAATCCACCCGCAATGTCGGCAGGTGCGCCGGAGGTTATGGGACAAACCACGGGGCGTGCTCCATCTGTCGCGCCAGCACCTAGGACAGAGACGACGCGAACTGCGACAGTGCAGCCAGTGCAACTAATCCAGCCAGTGCAAAAAGAGTCGCCTGTTTCAGCGAGCCGCCGCGCATTTATCCCAACCAATACCCCAGATACCCCAACTCATTTTTCAACGGCGGCTCAATCAGACGTAGCGTCTTTGCCGCTTGCCCAAGATCTCGTTACGCCAGCTCGACCCCCTGTTTCTAGTACCACCTCCAGCCTCTCAGATTGGCCGACGATCATGAGCAAACTCAAGTTGGGTGGCATGGTGAGAGAGTTGGCGCATCACTGTGAGTTGGTAGAGATCGCGGAAAATAACGTCAAGCTGCGGCTTAACCCCGCGCACAAATCTTTACTCATGAACAAAGCCCCGCAAGAGAAGCTGCAGGCAGAGCTATCGGCCTACCTTGCCCTATCTGTGCGGCTCTCCATTGAGGTGGGTGATCTGGCTGGAGAGACGCCCGCACAGCGTGCGAGCATCGTAAAAAACGAAAAGCACAATCGCGCTATTGAGGCGTTGGAACAAGACGCTTTCGTGCGCGACATGATCGACACGTTTGACGCAACGATTAACGAACAATCCATTAAACCGATAGAAGCGTCCTGACGCTTTATCGGTCTTTTATTACAAATCTTCTAGGAGAGAAAAAATGCTGAAAGGCGGAATGGCTGGCCTCATGAAACAGGCGCAGCAAATGCAAGAAAACATGAAGAAGGCACAAGATCAACTCGCCACGGTTGAGGTCGAAGGCCAGGCCGGTTCTGGTTTGGTTAAAGTGGTGATGACCTGCAAACATGAAGTGCGTCGTATACATATTGACGCTTCGCTCATGACCGATGACAAAGAAATGCTGGAAGATCTGATTGCCACGGCGATGAACGATGCGGCGCGTCTAGTAGAGACAACAACGCAAGAAAAAATGAGTGGTTTTACCGCCGGTCTCAACTTGCCTGCGGGCATGAAGTTGCCCTTCTAAACTGTCTGTTTCAGCGCATCACACCATAACAATATGGACGCTCCGTCCCCATTAGAAGAACTGATCGACGCGCTACGCTGCTTGCCCGGCGTAGGGCCGAAATCGGCGCAGCGAATTGCGTACCATCTTTTACAACGCAATCAAAAAGGCGCGCTCAAGTTGTCGCATGCTTTGAGCCACGCAGTGGCCGTGTTGCGCCATTGTTCGCGCTGCAATGCGTTTAGTGAAACTGAAGTGTGCGACCGTTGTGCTTCGCCGCGCCGAGACGCTTCTCAGCTTTGCATCGTCGAAACACCCGCAGATTTGAACATGATGGAACAGACCCATGCTTTCAAAGGCATGTACTACGTGCTCATGGGACATCTTTCCCCGCTAGATGGAATTGGGCCGAAAGAATTAGGCTTAGATCGTTTGTTGGCGCGGGCTGCGGATGGAGAGGTGAAGGAAGTCATTATGGCAACCAACTTTACCAACGAAGGTGAGGCGACTTCCCATTACTTAGGCGAGATGTTGCGGGCGAGAAACATTAAGGTGAGTCGAATTGCACGCGGCTTGCCGCTGGGTGGCGAGTTAGAACACACCGATGCCGGAACGATCATGCAGGCCTTAATTGAGCGGCGACCCTTGTAATGTCTGAGCAGCAACACACCAAGCCCCTCGCAGGTCTTAAGGTTGTTGAATTAGGAACGCTCATCGCGGGGCCATTCGCTACGCGCTTGATGGCGGAGTTTGGCGCAGAGGTGATCAAGATCGAATCCCCTGACGGCGGCGATCCGCTCCGCCAATGGCGCATGATGCACGAGGGCACCTCGCTCTGGTGGTATTTGCAAGCGCGCAATAAAAAATCCATTACGGTCAATCTTAAGCATCCTGACGGCTTGGATATTGTTCGTCGCCTTTTGCGCGACGCCGATATCTTGGTGGAAAATTTTCGTCCGGGTGTGTTGGAGAAGCTGGGTTTGAGTTGGGAGGCGTTGTCTGCGGAGAACCCGAGGTTGGTGATGGTGCGCTTATCCGGTTACGGCCAAACGGGGCCGTACAAAGACAAGCCCGGCTTTGGTGCTATAGGTGAGGCGATGGGCGGTATGCGCTTCATCACCGGGTTTCCAGATCGTCCGCCCGTCAAGTTGGGCATCTCTATTGGCGATTCGATTGCGGCGCTTTACGCCGTAATTGGCAGCTTGATGGCGCTGCGGCATCGCGAGAAATTGGGCAAAGGGCAGGTGGTTGATGTTGCGCTCTACGAAGCCGTGTTCTCCATGATGGAAAGTCTCGTTCCCGAGTTTGATGTCACTGGCTATGTGCGCGAGCGAAATGGCAACATCATGCCGGGCATTACGCCATCCAACACCTACACTGCGCGAGATGGCAAACCTCTCATTATCGGCGCGAATGGGGATGCGATTTTTAAGCGGCTGATGGTAGCGATGAAACGGCCTGATCTGGCGAGCGACCCGCAACTCGCCGATAACGTAGGGCGCTCTGCGCGGGCTGACGAAATTTATGCGGCGATTGGCGACTGGGTCGCAGCGCATGATTTTGATTACGTGATTAACGCCTGTGAAATAGCCGAAGTACCGGCCACCAAAATTTTCAGCATTGCCGATATTGTGGAAGATCCACAGTATTTAGCGCGCGGCATGATAGAAAGCGCGCTTTTACCGAGCGGGCAGGCGTTCAAGTTGCCGGGGATTGTGCCGAAAATGTCTGACACACCGGGCAGTACGGAGTGGGTAGGGCCAGCATTAGGGCAGCATACGGATCAAGTGCTTGATACGTTGGGGTTTTCATCAGTTGAAATTAAGCAGATGAAGGAAAACGGGGCCATTTAAGCGCAGTTTGGTCGTAGCATTGAGTGGTGCGCCGCAATAACCTCAAGAGCCGCGCCACATAAGGCTCTTAGCGATGTTGCTTTAATTCTGTAACAAATTTAGTTATAATCGAGCGGATTTGGTTTTGGGTTTGCGTTATTTCATTTTTAGGAAATGGTGCCATGAGCGGTAATGAGAAAGTAGATTGTACTCGGCGGAACCTGGTGTTTGCCACCGCTGCTGTGGGCGGTGTTGCAATAGTTGCGGGGGCAGTGCCCTTTGTGTCTAGCATGCTTCCTTCTGAACGGGCGAAAGCCGCAGGCGCTTCGGTGCAGGTTGATGTCAGCACCTTGCAACCGGGCGAAATGAAGGTTGTAGAGTGGCGCAGCAAGCCGGTCTGGATTGTGCGTCGCACTAAGGAAATGCAGGACTCACTGAAACTCACGAACGACAAGGTGAGCGACCCCGAGTCGAAGCGTCCTAACCAACCCGCTTATGCAACGAACGAGTTGCGTTCAATTAAACCAGAATTCTTGGTGGTTGAAGGCGTGTGTTCTCACCTCGGTTGTTCTCCTACTGAAAAATTTAAGACTGGTGAAACGTCTGGGATTGCGCCTGATTGGGCAGGCGGCTTTCTTTGCCCTTGCCACGGTTCAACTTTCGACCTTGCCGGCCGAGTTTATAAGGGGGTGCCAGCACCGGATAACTTAAATGTGCCAATGCATTACTACGTATCCGATACAGCCTCCAGCACGATCATTATGATCGGCGAAGAAAAGAAGGGGGCCTAAAAATGAACAAGCCACTCACTGCGCTGCTGGGTTGGGTTGATGCCCGCTTCCCACTGACATCCAATTGGAAAACACATCTTTCCGAGTACTACGCACCTAAGAACTTTAACTTTTGGTATTTCTTCGGCTCACTCGCCTTATTGGTATTGGTATTGCAGATCGTTACCGGTATTTTTCTGGTGATGCACTACAAGCCCGATGCTTCGCTGAATGCAGCCGGTGTACCGGTTGCTTTTGCCAGTGTCGAATACATCATGCGCGACGTAAATTTCGGTTGGCTAATCCGATACATGCACTCCACCGGCGCTTCGGCATTTTTTGTCGTCGTGTATTTACATATGTTCCGTGGCTATCTCTACGGTTCCTACCGCAAGCCACGTGAATTGGTGTGGATTTTCGGCATGTTAATTTACCTGTGTCTAATGGCCGAAGCTTTCTGCGGCTATTTGCTACCTTGGGGACAAATGTCCTATTGGGGCGCGCAGGTGATCATCAATTTGTTCTCGGCTATTCCGTTGATCGGGCCAGATCTTTCACAATGGATTCGTGGTGATTATGGTATTGGCGATGCAACGCTGAACCGCTTCTTCGCATTCCATGTAATCGCTCTTCCTTTTGCACTGGTTGGCTTGGTAGCCGCGCATCTGGTGGCGTTGCATGAAGTCGGTTCGAATAACCCTGATGGTATTGAGATCAAGAAGAACAAAGATCCCGTGACTCACATTCCGCGCGACGGCATTCCTTTCCATCCGTATTACACGGTGAAAGACCTTGTTGGCACGATTGTGTTCCTGATGGTGTTTTTTGCGATTGTATTTTTCGCCCCAGAAATGGGTGGCTATTTCTTGGAGTACAACAACTTCATTCCTGCTGACCCAATGGTAACGCCGGAGCACATAGCACCGGTTTGGTATTTCACGCCGTTTTATTCGATGTTAAGAGCAAACACAGTTAACTTCTTTTGGGTGGATGCCAAGTTGTGGGGTGTGATTTTCATGGGTTTGGGGACGATGATTATGTTTCTTTTGCCGTGGTTGGATCGCAGTCCGGTGAAATCTATTCGTTACAAAGGACCCATTTTCAAGTCCGCTCTGACCGTGTTTGTTTTGTGCTTTTTTGTTCTTGGTTATTTGGGCATGTTGGCTCCGAAGCCTTTGCATCCGATTGTGCACCCTGATGAACGCATTGTTTTATCACAGATTTGTACCGTTCTTTATTTTCTGTTTTTTATCTTGATGCCTTGGTATTCGAAGATTGATAAGTGCAAGCCAGAGCCGGAAAGGGTGACAGCCTGATGAAAACGACGTTAATCAAAAAACTACTGGGTTTAGCTTTTTTAGTTGGCGTGCTGTCGCCGCTAGCCGTGCTGGCTAGTGCTAATGAACAAAAGCTAGATCACGCTCCTGACAAGTCGCGTGACCAGCCTTCACTACAAAATGGCGCCAAGTTGTTCGTCAATTACTGCATGGGTTGTCATGGTGCGAGCTTTGTGCGCTATAACCGGTTAAAAGAAATTGGGTTGACCGAAGAGCAGATCAAACAGAACTTGATGTTCACTGAAGTGAATGATGGCGATAAAAAAATCGGCGATACGATGTCTATTGCGATGAATCGTAAAGACGCGAAGTTGGCCTTTGGTTCGTGGCCGCCAGATTTATCTTTAGTCGCTCGCTCACGTGCTAGCGGAAATGGATCAGGTGCTGATTGGTTGTACACCTATTTGCGCGGGTTTTATCGTGACGACAGCCGTCCCACAGGTTGGAATAACGTCGCCTTTTCAAATGTAGGTATGCCGCATGCACTCTACGAACTACAAGGTGAGCAAGAGTTCGACGGGCATAAACTGAAGCTGGTTAAGCCTGGCAAAATGACACCGGCAGAGTACGACAGTGCTGTTGCCGATCTGGTTGGCTATCTCGTTTGGATGGGCGAGCCAAAGTCAGAAACACGTAAGAGCATAGGTATCTATGTGCTCTTGTATTTGAGCTTGTTCTTGTTGGTTGCGTATTTGCTCAAACGTGAGTATTGGAAAGACGTCCATTAATCCTGTCGCGGAAAATGCCGTGCAGTTACTCGGCAATCGTGAACAAAACACACCACGCATACGTCGCGTGGTGCGCGATGCTGACTACTCCTGGGGTGCCACCACCATGATGACTTTATACTCGGGTACTACTTGCCCGTTTAGCCATCGCTGCCGAATTGTCTTATACGAAAAAGGTATGGACTTTCAGGTCATCGATGTTGATCTCTTTAACAAACCGGAAGACATCGCCGTCATCAATCCATACAACCGAGTACCGGTTCTGGTTGATCGCGACCTCATTTTGTACGAAGCCAATATTATCAACGAATACATTGATGAGCGCTTCCCACATCCGCAGCTTATGCCGCCTGATCCCATCATGCGTGCGCGTGCTCGTCAGCTTTTGTTCACGTTTGAGCAAGAGTTGTTCACGCATATCGACGCGCTTGAGAAGAATCTGAAAGCAGCCGACAAAGCACGCATGCATGTGCGTGACCGTCTTTCAGAATTAGCGCCTGTTTTCAACAAGCAAAAATTCATGTTGGGTGATGAGTTCTCCATGCTGGACGTAGCCGTTGCACCACTGCTTTGGCGTTTAGATCATTACGGCGTGGATTTATCCAAGACGGCCGTGCCGCTCATGAAATACGCTGAGCGTATTTTCAGTCGCCAAGGATTTATTGATGCACTGACCCCGTCTGAAAAGGTCATGCGTCGCTAGGTTTTTGATTGCAGTTTGTAAGCAACACATCGAAGTAATGGAGACAGCGCAACCATGAGTATCCTCCGAACATCATGAGCACTGTCTCCACCAAACCCTACCTACTGCGCGCGCTCTACGAATGGTGCGCAGATCAAGGCTTTACTCCCTATCTATCTGTGCGTGTTGATGCCAACACCGTTGTGCCACGTCAGTTTGTTCAAGACGGCATGATCGTGCTGAATCTCGGCCAAGACGCCGTACAAAACCTACACATGGGTAACGACCTCATCACCTGCCAAGCCCGCTTCAGTGGCATCGCGCAGGCACTCTCTGTCCCTATCGATAACGTCGTCGCTATCTATGCACGTGAAAACGGACAAGGTATGGCGTTTGAGCTAGAACAGATCGATGTTGAAACTGATTCAAAGACTGAAGCGTCTTCAACCAGTACTCAATCTGAAGAACAAATTCCCTTGTTAGACTCCAACGCCCCAAACGCCCTTCCTACAGATACACCCCCTAGTTCACCCTCTAATCCGCCTCAAAAATCCCATCTGACCCGCGTTAAATAGATAGTTGCCGCCGACTCTGTTTATAAAGGTTTTGATTTGTTTCTGTTGGTTACTAAATATAGGCATTGAAACGTTGAATAGAAATCCGCTCAATGCGATCCAAACAAAGAATACGCATCCACACACAAACACCATGACGACATTCCACGCTAAAATGAAAGGCGGCTATGCTGCCATAGGCGGGGTGATGTGAGATGGCAGAATCGAATACAACGATCAGCTAAATAGGTGACGTTGCTTATTCACGCCGAGAACCCCATAGAACGGCCCTCTCTGTCCCGTGTCTGTAGAGCCAGCATTAGCCGATAGCTTGCTTGATGGAGTGTCTAAGTGTTTCCTGATCAGCCGCACTCAGCTTTCCCAGTTGTTTAATGACCAGTCCCTGTTCTAGCGTTGCCCACACCGGCTTAATCACAGACGGCTTGAGCAGATGAGTGTTCTCCCAATCGGCCAACAACGTATCAGCAAAGCCAAGTGGAAATCGTACTTGACTGGTGATCGCCATTAACACCACATCAGGCCGCATCCTTGCATACGTTTGGGTTGACACAATCACTGCAGGACGCTGTTTCGAGGTTGTCTGATTTGTAAACGGAAAAGGCACCAGTACCACATCACCAAACTCAAAGAGCATCGTAAGCCTCATCATCAGAGTTATCCCACACCGCAGCAAAAGCGGGTGCGGAAACTTGCGCTGCTCTGTTGGTGAATGAACGTTGTTCTTCTCTTAGCCGCAAGAAGTCCACAAAATCACCCACCTCCGCTAACCGTTCTGGCGGCAACGCCTGAATTTTTTCAATTAATAGTTCGGCATTTGCAAACATCGCTCACTCCTTATTTAAAAATAGCGCATTCATCGTTAGTGCAGGGGTATTCCGTAACAACACTACTTGTTAACACTCTAATTGACAATGATTATTCATAGGAAAAATTTTGGTTAAGCACATATTAACTGCCCAGAAACCCGCATCCAGATTGAATCGCAGAGCATCGTTTTAGGGTGCAGCCGACATTAAGAACCACAACAAAAGAAGCCCTCATTCACCCCCACCCGTTCACCTCACATCTCCCGTAAAATCCATCCTCTGATATTCAAGGCTTCATTCACACAACCCCCTTCACTTATCAACTTCAAACCCTGATTTGATACCCATCACCACCACACAACATCAACCAACAGGGCGGCGCATCAGCGCCGCCCTGCTTGTTCGCGGCTTGCTACTCTCTCCCAGTGGCCTCGTATTTGCCAGCCTTCTCTCCGCCAACACCGGCAACCTCACCCTCACTGCGGGCACCGATGCCCAGTACAAAGGCACGGGCCAAGGCAACATCACCACTGATCTACTCGCTCGCGACCAACTCAGCCTCTCAGGCAATGCCGTAGACCTACAAGCCATCTACGACACCCAAGCCACCACGCAGAGAGCAAAAGCTTCACTGTCGGCGCAGCCCTCTCTGGCTAAAGGGGCCAGGCTCTGAGGTTTCCCCACGAATAAATCATTCAAATCAGTAGATTGCGAAGTAGCGTTAGGGCAAATCTGATTATTGAATGGTTGAAGGGAGAGTACGCTCGCATGGCGTTAATGGTTATCCTTGTCAGTGACCAAACCTCCAAGGAGTGCGCCATGCGAACAAACGAGATTGTGTCGCGAATCATCGCGGATTGCAAAAACATCATGCACAT
>Ga0209181_10012009_pt1 | contig 11015 bp, 8 predicted proteins | sample MAT05_FD_187208 | JGI IMG/M metagenome (GOLD analysis project Ga0209181, IMG submission 187208) | Freshwater microbial communities from Lake Fryxell liftoff mats and glacier meltwater in Antarctica - MAT-05 (SPAdes) (version 2) | ecosystem: Environmental > Aquatic > Freshwater > Ice > Liftoff...
GTACAGGGCATCGAGCGATCGGCGCATCAGGCAGGCGATCGCTCAGGCTCTGCGGCTTGCTTGCTGCTTACTTGCGGTACGCGTCGATCAGCGCCTTGCCCTCGGGGCCGGCCTTCTCAAGCCATTCCTTCAGCAGCGTGTCGCCCACCTTGGCCATGTCGGTTTTCAACTGCGCGCTGGGCGGCAGGATGTTCATGCCGGCGCCCTTGAGCTTCTCGAGCGTCTCGCCGTTGGCCTTCTTGGCCGAAGCCAGGCCGCGGGTTTCGGCATCGGCGCCGGCCTTGAGCAGGGCGTCTTGCGTGGGCTTGTCCAGCGCCTTGAAGGCCGCGGCATTCACCAGGATGACGTTCTTGGGCAGCCAGGCCTGGGTGTCGTACCAGAACTTCACGTGCTCGTGCAGCTTGGCATCCCAGCCAGTGGAGCCGCTGGACATCATGCTTTCGGCCACGCCCGTGGCAAAGGCCTGGCTGACTTCAGCAGCCTGCACGGTGACGGGCTGCGCGCCCACCAGTTCGGCAATGCGGCTGGTGGCCGGGTTGTAGGCGCGCCACTTCACGCCCTTCAGGTCGGCGGCGCTGGCCAGCGGCTTCTTGCTGAAGATGCCTTGCGGCGGCCAGGGCACGGCGTACAGCGCCATCAGGCCCTGCTCGGCCAGCTTCTTGTCGAAGAAGGGGCGCTGGGCTTTCCACAGCTTGACCGATTCGTCCCAGCTGTCGGCCAGGAAGGGCAGGGCATCGGCACCGAAAAGCGCCCATTCGTTGGCGAAGTTGCTGATCAGCACCTCGCCGATCTGCGCCTGCCCGCCCTGCACGGCGCGCTTGATCTCCGGCGCCTTGAACAGCGACGCGCCAGAGTGCACGGTGATCTTGAGCTTGCCGGCAGTGGCCTTGTCGACATCGGCGGCGAACTCGGCCAGGTTGATACTGTGGAAATTGGTGGCCGGGTAGGCCGACGGCAGGTCCCATTTGGTCTGGGCCTGGGCGGCAGCGGCCATCAGCACGGTGGCGGCGACAAGGACAGAGGGCAGCAGCTTCATCGTTTCTCCAGTGAACGGAAAAGGGTTGGGCGGACAGGTCCGTGAGGCAAATGGCCCCGGTTGCGGGCTCTCGGGGTTTGCATCAGGTGGATTGAAGTCTAGGGACAATGTCGATAAAGTGTCAACGTTTCTTCGACGTGATGGTGAAAACACCAATGCCGCGCAAAGCCGCTCTTATTGCCACCAAGCCACCCGCGGCGCCCACGAAGGCCCGCGCGCGGCGCGCTGGCGGCATCGTGTCGTCGTCGCACCTGGTGTCGCCTCGCAGCGTGGAGTTGTCGGAGTTCGAATTCGGCCTCATCGTGGCCTGGAACGCGTTTTCGCGCTGGGCCGTGCGCTGCATGGCTGCGGCCGGCTGCCCTGACCTGACCATCACCGACGTGCTGCTGATGCACCACATCAGCCACCGTGCGCGCAACAAGAAGCTGGCCGACATCTGCTTCGTGCTGAACTACGAAGACACGCACGTGGTGGCCTATTCGCTCAAAAAATTGGTGGCCGCCGGCCTGGCGCGTGCTGACAAGCTGGGCAAGGAAGTCTTCTACAGCCCCACCGAAGCCGGCGAAGCTTTCGTGGCCCAGTACCGCACGGTGCGCGAAGACTGCCTGGTGGGCAGCCTGGACACCGAACTCAACGCCGACATCGGCGACCTGGCGCGGCTGCTTCGCACCATGAGCGGCATGTACGACCAGGCTGCGCGCGCCGCGACATCACTTTGAAAATCGACGGAGACCCCATGGACCCACGCTGGCAGTTCTGGATAGACCGCGGCGGCACCTTCACCGACGTCGTTGGCCGCGCGCCCCACGGCGCGCTGCACACGCTGAAGCTGCTCAGCGAGAACCCCGAGCAGTACGCCGACGCTGCGGTCGAGGGCATTCGCCGCATGCTGGGTCTGGCCCCCGGCCAGGCCATCACACCCGAGCAGGTGGACTGCGTGAAGATGGGCACCACCGTCGCCACCAACGCGCTGCTGGAACGCAAGGGCGACCGCACGCTGCTGGTCACCACGCGCGGTTTTCGCGACGCGCTGCGCATCGCCTACCAGGCGCGGCCGCGGCTGTTCGATCGGCATATCGTGCTGCCCGAGTTGCTTTATGAACGGGTGGTTGAAGCACAGGAGCGCGTCGGCGCGCATGGCGAGGTGTTGCAGGCGCTGGACGTGGATGTCCTTCGAACCGAACTGCAGGCCGCCTTCGATGCCGGCATCCGCGCCTGCGCCATCGTCTTCATGCATGGCTACCGCTACACGGCGCACGAGCAGGCCGCAGTACTTTTGGCGCGCGACATCGGCTACACGCAGGTCAGCGCCAGCCACGAGGTGAGCCCGCTGATGAAGCTGGTCTCGCGTGGCGACACCACCGTGGTCGACGCCTACCTCAGCCCCATCCTGCGCCGCTATGTCGAGCAGGTGGCCGCGCAGATGCCGGGCGTGCGCCTGTTCTTCATGCAGAGCAGTGGCGGCCTCACCGAGGCACATCACTTCCAGGGCAAGGACGCCATTCTCAGCGGCCCGGCCGGCGGCATCGTAGGCATGGTGCGCACCGCCACCGCGGCGGGGCACCACAAGGTCATCGGCTTCGACATGGGCGGCACCAGCACCGACGTGAGCCACTACGCCGGAGCCTTCGAACGCGCTTTCGAAACGCAGGTGGCGGGCGTGCGCATGCGCGCGCCGATGATGAGCATCCACACCGTGGCCGCGGGCGGCGGCTCGATCCTCTCCTTCGACGGCGCACGGCTGCGCGTGGGTCCCGAAAGCGCCGGTGCCAACCCCGGCCCAGCAAGCTATCGCCGTGGCGGGCCGCTGGCCACCACCGACGCCAACGTGCTGCTGGGCAAGATCCAGCCGGCGCATTTCCCGCAGGTCTTCGGTCCGGGCGCCGACGAGTCGCTGGACCGCGAACAGGTAGCTGCCAAGTTCAGCGATCTGGCGCAGCGCGTGCAGCAGGCCACGGGCCGTGCCACCACACCCGAGTCCTTGGCCGAAGGCTTCCTGCAGATTGCCGTGCAGAACATGGCCAACGCCATCAAGCGCATCAGCGTGGCGCGTGGTTACGACGTCACCCAGTACACGCTGCAGTGTTTCGGCGGCGCGGGCGGCCAACATGCCTGCCTGGTGGCCGACGCACTGGGCATGAGCCGGGTTTTCGTGCACCCGCTGGCGGGAGTGCTGAGTGCCTACGGCATGGGCCTGGCCGACCAGATTGCCATGCGCGAGGCCAGCATCGAGTTACCCCTGGACGATGCCGGCCTGGCTGCCGCGCAGGCGCGCCTGGCGCAATTGGGCGACGCCGCCCGCACCGAGGTGGCCAGCCAGGGCGTGGCGCCCGCAGCCATCACGCTGCGCGGCAACGTGCATGTGCGCTACCAGGGCACCGACACGGCGCTCGTCGTGCCTTGTATAGAGATGGCGCAGATACGCGGCGACTTCGAAGCCGGCTACCGCCAGCGCTTCGCTTTCCTGATGCAGGGCCGCAAGCTGGTGATTGAGGCGGTGTCGGTGGAAGCCGTCGGCGCCGGTGAACGTTTCGATGAAGCCGCCTGCGGTAACGAGCCGGCTGCCTACATCCCGCCACCCGACGTCCTGGTGCGCATGCACAGTGGCACCTGGCACGACGCCGGGCTGTTCGTGCGCGAGAGCCTGCGTGCCGGCGCCACCCTCACCGGCCCGGCCATCGTGGCCGAGAAGAATGCGACCACGGTGGTCGAGCCCGGCTGGCAGGCCACGCTCACCGCCGCCGGGCCCATCGAACTGCAGCGCGTGGTGCCGCGCCCCACGCAGCACGCCATCGGCACCGACGCCGACCCGGTGATGCTGGAGGTCTTCAACAACCTGTTCATGAACATCGCCGAGCAGATGGGGCTGCGGCTGCAGAACACCGCCTACAGCGTCAACATCAAGGAGCGGCTGGACTTTTCCTGCGCCTTGTTCAATGCCGAGGGCGAACTCATCGCCAACGCGCCGCACATGCCGGTGCATCTGGGGTCCATGAGCGAGTCGATCAAGACCGTGATCGAACGCAACCCGGCCATGCAGCGCGGCGATGTGTATGTGCTGAACGACCCGTACCACGGCGGCACGCACCTGCCGGATGTCACCGTCGTCACCCCCGCCTACCTCGACGCCGACGATGCCAGGCCGGCGTTCTACGTGGCTTCACGCGGCCACCACGCCGACATCGGCGGCAGCACGCCGGGCAGCATGCCGCCCTTCAGCACCACCATCGCCGAAGAGGGCGTGCTGTTCGACAACTTTCTGCTCGTGCGTGACGGCGTGATGCGCGAGGCCGGGTTGCTGACGGCACTGCAATCAGGCCCCTGGCCGGCGCGCAACCCGCAGCAGACCATCGCCGACCTGCGCGCGCAGGTCGCCGCCAACCAGAAAGGTGTGGAGGAACTGGGCGCGATGGTCGCGCAGTTCGGCCGCGCCACCGTGGCGGCGTACATGAAGCATGTGCAGGACAACGCCGAAGAATCGGTGCGGCGCGTCATCACGGCGCTGAAGGACGGCCAGTTCACCCTGCCGCTGGACAACGGCGCGCAGATCAGCGTGAAGGTCAGCGTGCACGCCGCCGAGCGCGCGGCCACGATCGACTTCACAGGCACCAGTGCGCAGTTGCCCAACAACTTCAACGCGCCCAAGGCGGTGACCATGGCCGCCGTGTTGTACGTGTTCCGCACGCTGGTGAACGATGACATCCCGCTCAACGCCGGCTGCCTGAAGCCCCTAAACGTGATCGTGCCCGAGGGCTGCATGCTCAACCCGCAGTCGCCGGCCGCGGTGGTGGCGGGCAACGTCGAGACCAGCACCTGCGTGACCAACGCGCTGTATGGCGCGCTGGGCGTGATGGCGGCCGGCCAGTGCACCATGAACAACTTCACCTTCGGCAACGACACCTACCAGTACTACGAGACCATCAGCGGCGGCAGCGGCGCCGGGGTCGTCAAGGACGACGCGGGTGGCGTCGTCGGCGGCTTCAACGGCACCAGCGTCGTGCAGACCCACATGACCAACTCGCGCCTGACCGACCCCGAGGTGCTGGAGTTCCGCTTCCCGGTGCGGCTGGAGAGTTACGCCATCCGTGCCGGCAGCGGTGGCGCGGGCCGCTGGCATGGCGGCGACGGCGGTGTGCGCCGTGTGCGTTTCCTCGAACGCATGACGGCGTCGATCCTGTCCAACGGCCGCACCGTTCCCGCCTTCGGCATGGCCGGCGGCGCGCCCGGGGCCCTGGGCGTGAACCGCATCGAGCGGCACGACGGCGCGGTGGAGACGCTGGCGCACATCGGCAGCGCAGAGATGGCGCCGGGGGATGTGTTCGTGGTGGAAACGCCCGGGGGTGGCGGCTATGGCAAGGCGGAATAGCTCGCTATTCGACTGGCGGCACGTCTTCCCAAAGCATGTCGGGGCTTATGGTGCAGGCGATGCTGGCCAACACCAGCGCTTGCCCCGCCTCGATGGGATGCAAGACCCACAAGCCGTTCTCACCTTTGCGGTACACGTCGCAGCGCCGCGAGTGCGGATCCACCAGCACGTACTCGCGCAATGTCTCTAGCGTGCGATAGGCAGCGAACTTCTCCCCGCGGTCACAAGCCGCCGTGCTGGGTGACAGCACCTCGACGGCAAGCAACGGTTCGCGCTTTACCAGCCGGTTGGCGGCGTCTGCGGTGCTGCAGGTGACCATCACATCGGGATAGAAAAAGCTGTCCGCGGCGTCAATGCGGAGCTTCACGTCGGAAATCAGCACCCTGCAGGGCGTGCCGCGCAAGTGCACTCGGACCGCGCTGGCAATACTCAGTGCAATGAAGGCGTTGCCGTCTTCACCACCGGCCATCGCAAACACCTCCCCACGCACAAACTCGTGCTTGACGGTCTGTGTCTGGTCCCAGACCAGAAAGTCCTCGGCGCTCATTTTCAGATCAACTGCCGCATGTCCCATGGAGACCTCCAAAGAAATGGAACGTGCAGACAGTGTAGGCCCGCAGGGGGGCAGGAAAAGACACACAGTGTCGCTGCTACCCCAGCCTGGAAGTCCAGCCCGCCCAGGGCTTGGGTAGCGGCGGCGCGTAGTCGCCCCGCTTTTCCGTCCTCAGGCCGAGCGCCACCAGCGCTTCGGCCAGCTTGACGGCGGCGCTCACGCCGTCCACCACGGGCACGCCCAGGCGCTGCTGCAGCGTGTGGCACAGCGCCGACATGCCGCCGCAGCCCAGCACGATGGCGCCACTGCGGTCGCGCACCAGGGCGGCGCGCGCTGCAGCTTCGATCTGGGCCAGCGTGTCCTCGCCGCAGGCTTCCAGCGCCAGGACGGGGATGTCGGTGCCGTGGATGCCCCGGCAACTGCGCTCGAAGCCGTAGCGAACCACCAGGCGTTCGGCGATGACGCAGGTGCGTGTCATCGTGGTCACCACCGAAAAGCCCGTGGCGACGAAGGACGCGGCGTGGAACGCGGCCTCGGCGATGCCCAGCACCGGCGCGGTGGTGAGTTCGCGCGCGGCGTCCAGACCCGGGTCGCCGAAGCAGGCGATGACCACGGCGTCGAAGGCTTCGCCCTGCGCCAACTTGACTTGTTCGGCCACGCCAGCGGCGCCAAACACGTCGTCGAAGTGACCTTCAATCGACGCCGGCCCGAAGCTGGGCTGGCGGCCCACCACGACCGTGCCCGGTGCGGCCACCGCGCGCGCCGAGTCGACCAGCCCGGCAGTCATCGCCGTGGAGGTATTGGGGTTGATCAGAAGCAGTTTCATGGTGCCAAGTCTGTCCGTTTCGGTGCGGTGTGCATTTAGAGAGTGCGCTCAGACGGCTGATATGCCGCCCGCGCTATGTCGACATGCAAGGCGCGCGCCGTCTCGGTGCGTGGCACGCGCATTGCGTACACCCGTCGGGCGTCTTGGTCGCCCCGGTTCGGTCGATCACCGGCGCATCCCTGACCCCCAATCACCGCGAACTGACACGAGGAGCCTTGATGAACCGCCCCCACCCCATGCGCCGCACCCGACTCATCCGTGCCCTGTTGTCTGCCAGTGCCGGCGCGCTGCTGCTGGCCAGCGCGGGCCAAACCGTGGCGCAGGAGAAGGTCTTGCGCATCGCCATGACGGCGGCCGACATCCCGCGCACCCTGGGCCAGCCCGACCAGGGTTTCGAGGGCAACCGCTTCACCGGCATCCCGATGTACGACGCTTTGACGCAGTGGGACCTGTCCAAGGCCGATGCGCCCAGCGTGCTGATCCCCGGCGTGGCGCTGAGCTGGGCGGTGGACGCCAAGGACAAGACCAAATGGGTCTTCAAGCTGCGCCCGGGCGTGAAGTTCCACGACGGCAGCGCCTTCAACGCCGACGCCGTGGTCTGGAACGTGCGCAAGGTGCTCGACAAGGACGCCCCGCATTTCGACGCCAGCCAGGTGGGCGTGACGGCCAGCCGCATGCCCACGCTGCGCACGGCGAAGAAGATCGATGAACTGACCGTGGAACTCACCACCAGCGAGCCCGACGCTTTCCTGCCGCTGAACCTGACCAACCTGTTCATGGCCAGCCCCGCGCACTGGCAGAAGAAGTACGACGCCACGCCCGCTGCCACGCCTGCGGCCGACCGCGTGAAGACCGCCTGGGCGGCCTTTGCGGCCGATGCCTCGGGCACCGGCCCGTTCAAGATGGCGCGTTTCGTGCCGCGTGAACGGCTGGAAGTCGTCGCACACAAGACCTACTGGGACGCCAGGCGCGTGCCCAAGATCGACCGTGTGGTGATGCTGCCCATGCCCGAGGCCAATGCGCGTACGGCAGCCCTGCTGTCGGGCCAGGTGGACTGGATCGAGGCGCCTTCGCCCGACGCCATGGCCGCCATCACCCAGCGCGGCAACAAGATCTATTTCAACCAGCAGCCGCACGTGTGGCCCTGGCAGCTGAGCTTTGCCGAGGGCTCGCCCTGGCTGGACAAACGCGTGCGCCAGGCCGCCAACCTGTGCGTGGACCGCACCGGCCTGCTCAAGCTTCTGGGCGGCATGATGGGCGTGCCCAAGGGCACCGTGCCGCCGAGCCACCCGTGGTGGGGCAACCCCAAGTTCGATATCCGCTACGACGTGGACGCCGGCAAGAAGCTGATGGCCGAAGCTGGCCACTCGCCCGCCAAGCCGCTCAAGGTGAAGGTGCAGATCAGCGCCAGCGGCTCGGGCCAGATGCAGCCGCTGCCCATGAACGAGTTCGTGCAGCAAAGCCTCAAGCAATGCGGCTTCGACGTGCAGTTCGACGTCATCGAATGGAACACGCTGTTCACCAACTGGCGCAAGGGCGCCAAGGACCCGTCGGCCAACGGTGCCAACGCCATCAACGTGTCCTACGCCGCGATGGACCCGTTTTTCGCCATGGTGCGTTTCACCAGCACCAAGACCTTCCCGCCGGTGTCCAACAACTGGGGTTACTTCGGCAACGACGAGTTCGACAAGCTGATTGCCACGGCGCGCAACACCTTCGACGACAAGGGCCGTGACGCGGCGCTGGCCAAGCTGCATGCGCGCATCGTCGAGGAAGCGCCCTTCGTGTGGATCGCCCACGACGTCGGCCCGCGTGCGATGAGCCCCAAGGTGAAAGGCGTGGTGCAGCCGCGCAGCTGGTTCATCGACATCGCCACCATGAGCATTGATTGACCACCCCCGGAGCGGCTTTGCCGCTCCCCCTCAAGGGGGCGACCCCAGCGGCCCGGCAAAGCCGGTTCCGCGGCGTCTGCCAGGTAAGACCTCTCCATGATCGCTTTCCTGCTGCGCCGTCTGCTCTACACCCTGCCCATCATGCTGGGCGTGGCGCTGGTGTGTTTTGCGCTGGTGCATCTGGCGCCGGGCGACCCGCTGGTGTCCATCCTGCCGCCCGATGCCTCGGGCGAGTTGCAGGCGCAGTTGCGCACGCTCTACGGCTTCGACCGCAGCTACCCCGAGCAGTTTGCCAGCTGGGTCTGGCGGGCGCTGCAGGGAGACCTGGGCACCAGCATCGCCAGCGGCCGCGCCGTGACTGACGAAGTCATCAAGGCCGTGGGCAACACGCTGCGGCTGGCCGTGTTTGCCACGCTCATCGGCTTCGTCTTCGGTTGCCTGTTCGGTTTCGTGGCCGGCTACTTCCAGAACTCCTGGGTCGACCGGCTGGCCTCCATCACCGCCGTGCTGGGTGTGAGCGTGCCGCACTACTGGCTGGGCATGGTGATGGTGATCGTCTTTGCCGTGCAGCTGGGCTGGCTGCCCCCCGGCGGCGCCGGGCCGGGTGGCTCGGCCGACTGGCTCTGGGACTGGGCCCACATGCAGCACCTGGTGCTGCCCGCGGTGACCATGAGCGTCATCCCCATGGGCATCATCTCGCGCACCGTGCGCGCGCTGGTGGCCGACATCCTGGCGCAGGAGTTCATCGTCGGCCTGCGCGCCAAGGGCCTCACCGACGTGGGCATCTTCTGGCACGTGGTGAAGAACGCCGCGCCCACGGCGCTGGCGGTGATGGGGCTGCAACTGGGCTACCTGCTGGGCGGGTCCATCCTCATCGAGACCGTGTTCTCGTGGCCGGGCGCGGGCTTCTTGCTCAACAGCGCCATCTTCCAGCGCGACCTGCCGCTGCTGCAGGGCACCATCCTCGTGCTGGCGATGTTCTTCGTCGTGCTCAACCTGCTGGTGGACGTGGTGCAGAGCACGCTCGATCCCCGCATCGCTCGCTGACATGATCGCCAACCCGCTCAACATTACGGTGGATGCCAGCAAGGTGCCGGCCCTGCGGCCGGAGCGCAGCCCCGGCTACTGGCAAACGGTGGCGCGGCGCTTCGTACGCGACCCGGCGGCGCTGGTGGCCGCGGCCATGATCTTCTTCCTGCTGCTGCTGGTGGTGGCCGGGCCGTGGCTGGCACCGGCCGATCCGTATGCGGCGTCGATGCTCAACCGGCTCAAACCCATCGGCTCGCCGGGCTACCTTCTGGGCAGCGACGAACTGGGCCGCGACATGCTGTCGCGCCTGATCGTCGGCGCGCGCTTGAGCCTGTTCATCGGCATCACGCCGGTGGTCTTCGCTTTTGTCATCGGCGCTTCCATCGGCATCCTGGCCGGCTACGCGGGCGGCGTGGTCAACACGCTGGTCATGCGCACCATCGATGTCTTCTACGCCTTCCCCTCGGTGCTGCTGGCCATTGCTTTGAGCGGTGCGCTGGGCGCGGGCATCACCAATTCGTTGATCTCGCTGACGGTGGTGTTCATCCCGCCGATCGCCCGCGTCGCCGAGAGCGTGACCACGCAGATCCGCAGCCGCGATTTCGTCGAGGCGGCGCGGGCCAGCGGTGCGAATGCATTCACGATCGTCAGAGTGCACGTGCTGGGCAATGTGCTGGGCCCCATCTTCGTCTACAGCACCAGCCTGATCGCGGTGAGCATGATCCTGGCCTCGGGCCTGAGCTTCCTGGGCCTGGGCGTGAAGCCGCCGGAGCCCGAATGGGGCCTGATGCTCAACACCTTGCGCACAGCCATCTATGTGCAACCGTGGATCGCGGCGCTGCCTGGCGTGATGATCTTCTTCACCTCGATCGCGTTCAATCTGTTGTCGGACGGATTGCGTTCGGCGATGGAGATCAAGCAATGAGCTCGCGGACCACGCCTTTGCTGGCTGTGCGTGGCCTGGTCAAGCACTTCCCGCTGAAGAAAGACGTCTTCGGCCGTGGCGGCGGCGTGGTCCGCGCGGTGGACGGTGTGGACTTCAGCGTCATGGCGGGCGAGACCTTGGGCATCGTCGGTGAGAGCGGTTGCGGCAAGAGCACGACGGCGCGGTTGCTGATGCAGCTCATCAATTCCAGTGCCGGCGATATCGTCTTCGACGGCGCGGCCGTGGGCACACGCGACCTGAGCCTGAAGGAGTTTCGACGCCAGACGCAGATGGTGTTCCAGGACAGCTACGCCAGCCTCAACCCGCGCCTGACCATCGAGGACAGCATCGCCTTCGGCCCGCAGGTGCACGGTCTGGCGCGTGCCGC
>Ga0209181_10012011_pt1 | contig 11014 bp, 6 predicted proteins | sample MAT05_FD_187208 | JGI IMG/M metagenome (GOLD analysis project Ga0209181, IMG submission 187208) | Freshwater microbial communities from Lake Fryxell liftoff mats and glacier meltwater in Antarctica - MAT-05 (SPAdes) (version 2) | ecosystem: Environmental > Aquatic > Freshwater > Ice > Liftoff...
GCTGCACCGGCTGCTGCAACGCTTTGCCGAGCACTACGGTGACAGCGTGACCGTGCTGGACGGCCCGCTGGCGCGTGTCGACCGGGTGGCGCTGCGCGACTTTGCCCATTCGGTGCGCGGCGCGTCGGCCTCGATCGGCTCGCTGGTGGTGCCGCCGCTGGCCCAGGCGCTGGAGACGGCATCCCACGACGGGCGGCCAGACGCCGAGCTCAGCCTGGCCATCGGGCCGCTGCAGCGGGCGCTGGCCACGCTGGTGGCCGATATCCGCACCGCACTGGCCGGTGGCGTGATGGCGGCGGGTACGGCAGGTGCGCAGGACGCGCCCGCCGCGCTGTCGGCCGAGGCACTGGCCGGTTTCAGGGCCTTGTTGGCGGCCTCGGATTACGCAGCGGTCGCCGCCTTCCGTGCCCACGGGGCGGCGTTGCGGCAGCAGTTTGGCCCCGGCATCGACCGCGTGGCGGCCTGCCTGGACCGTTTCGACTATGACGGCGCCGAGGCCGCGCTGGCCGCGCTCAGCCCGGCTTGAGCCGGGCCCGGGCCGGGTCTGGGCCGGCGTCAGGCGGGCAGCAGGGCCAGGTCCGGCGGGCGCACCGCGGCGGCTGGCGCGGGCGTGTCCCGGGCCGCCAGCCAGTCGGTCAGCGCGGCGGGCTCCAGCGGCCGGCAGTACAGGTAGCCCTGGCCGCGGTCGCAGCCCAGTGCGGTGATCAGCGCGGCCTGCGCGGCGGTCTCGATGCCCTCGGCCACGGTGGCCATGCGCAAGGTGCGGGCCACCCGCACCGTGGCCTCGATCAGCGCACGGTGGTAGTCGCTGTGTTCGGCTTCGACCACAAACGACCGGTCGATCTTGACCGTGTCCACCGGCAACTGGTGCAGGCAGGCCAGCGACGAGTAGCCGGTGCCGAAGTCGTCCAGCGCCAGGGTCACGCCCAGCGCCTTCAGCTCGCGCAGCCGGGCCTGGGCCAGCGGGTCTTGCGCAGCCAGGCTCTCGGTCACCTCCAGCTGCAATGCGGCCGCCGGCATGTGGTTGTCCGTCAGCGTGCGTTGCACCTGGGCCACCAGGTCGTCCTGGCGCAACTGCGCGATCGACAGGTTCACCGCCAGCAGCGCGGGCGCCCTGGGCCCCAGGTCGCGCTGCCAGCGCATGAACTGGCAACAGGCGCTTTGCAGCACAAACAGGCCCAATGCGCCGATCAGCCCACACTCTTCGGCCACCGGCACAAATTGCAAGGGCGGCACCACGCCGCGCTCGGGGTGGCGCCAGCGCACCAGTGCCTCAACCCCGGCGCAGCCGCGCAGGCCGTGCGGGTCGTCCAGCGCCAGCACCGGCTGGTAGGCCACGAACAGCTCGTCGCGCTCCAGCGCGTTGTGCAGGTCAACCTCGACGCTGGCCCGTTCGCTGACACGCTGGTGCATGCGCGGCTCGAACATCACCCAGCGCCCGCGCCCGCCCTGCTTGGCCTCGTACATCGCGGTGTCGGCGTCGCGCAGCAGGCTGTCGGCGTCGTCGAACGGCAGGTCCGAGGTCACCAGCCCGATGCTGGCGCTCGAGTGCACCCGGTGGCCCTGCACGTCGTAAGGGCGTGACAGCACTTGCAGCAGCCGGTCGGCCACCACGGCGGCATCGCTGCTGTGTTGCAGGCCCTCCAGCAGCACCACAAACTCATCGCCGCCCAGCCGTGCGGCGGTGCGGTCGGCGCCCCGGCCCGGCGGGGCCAGCGCCTCACCCGGCGCGACCACCGCATCGCCCGGCCGGGCGACCGCATCACCCGGGCGCAGCGTGCCCACCAGGCGCTGGCCGATCTGGCGCAGCAGCCCGTCGCCCACGGCGTGGCCCAGCGAGTCGTTGACCTGCTTGAAGCGGTCGAAATCCAGGAACAGCAGCGCAAAGTGCCCGCCCGGTGACGCCCGGTGATGCGTCACCAGATGGGTCAGCCGCTGCAGCAGCGCGGCGCGGTTGGGCAGGCCGGTCAGCGCGTCGCTCATCGCGCTGGCCTGCAGTTGCTGCTCGAAGCGCTTGCGCTCGCCGATGTCGATGTGCACGCCCACCATGCGCAGCGCGCGGCCGTCCGCATCGCGCTCGACCGTCGACCCAAAGGCCTGCAGCCAGACCCAGTGGCCGTCGCGGTGGCGCAGCCGCAGGTCGCAGTAGTACGGCGTGCGCGGGTCGGCCAGGTGCTGGCGCAGCAGGGTTTCGGATTGCGGCAGGTCGTCGGGGTGGATGCGCTCGTGGCAGGTGGCCGCCAGTGGCGCCCACTCGTCCTGGTTGTAGCCCAGCAGGCCGCAGCTCACGGCGCTCCAGGCCGCAGGGCCGTCGTGCACCCGCCAGTCCCAGGTGCCGATGTTGGCGGCGCGCAGCGCCAGTTGCAGCAGCGTGCGCTGGGCACGCTGCTCGGTCACGTCGACAAAACAGGCCACCGCGCCGGTCACCTCACCCGCCGGGTTGCGCAGCGGCTCGCTGTTGACCAGCAGCCAGCGCTGCTCGCCCTGCGGTGTCACCACGCCCAGGCTGGCGCCGCGCACGCTGCTGCCGTCGCGCAGCGAGCGGCTGCTGGGGTGCTGGTCGCCGGGGCAGGGGCTCAAGTCGTCGTTGACGATGCGCCACCGATCATCGACCGGGCTGCGGCCGCGCAGCTGGTCGGGGCTCAGGCCCAGCACCTGCGCGGCAGCGCGGTTGGCCTCGATGATGGCACCGCTGGCGTCGTGCTCGACCACGCCGGTGGGCAAGGCGTCCAGCAGCGCGCGCAGGCGCTGGCGCTGGTAGACCTGCTCGGTGACATCGGTCTGCACTGCGATAAAGCCGGTCAGCGTGCCGCCGTCATCGAACAGGGGCTGGATGTCGATGTCCAGCCAGTACTCGCGGCCGGTCTTGCCGCGGTTCACCAGCTCGACCCGCACACCCTGGCCGGCGTCCATCGCGGCACGCATGCGCAGCACGGTGGCCGGGTCGGTGCTGCCGGTCTGCAGCAGCTCGGCGGGTTTGCGGCCCACCGCCTCGGCCAGGGTGTAGCCGCTGATGCGGGTAAAGGCGTCGTTGGCCCAGACGATGCGGCGCTGCAGGTCGGCGATGACCACCATGTTCTGGGTGTGCCGGGCCACCAGCGACAGCCGCCCGAGGTGCGCCGCCACACCGGCCAGCTGCGCATGCTGGCGCCGTACAAAACGCGCCGCCGGCTCGACCACCGCCGCGGCCAGTGCCAGCAACAGCGCGGCCACCGCCACCGTCGCGGCCAGCAGGTGGCGCTGCGCGGCGGCGGTCTTGCTGTCGGCCTCGTGCTGGATGGCGGCGACCAATGCCTGCGATGCGGCCAGCGAGCCGTCGGCGGCGTCCAGCAGTACCTCGGCGGCGCGTGTCCGGCGCGCCGCGTTGCCCTCGGCCATCAGCCGGGCCAGGGTGTGGGACCGGTACCACAGCTGCTCCCGGGCGTTCTGCCAGCGCTGCAGCGCCTGGGCCAACGGGGCCGGCAGGGCGGCCAGGCGGGCTGCATCGTCGACACCGAGCAGGTTTTCGATGCGCAGCGCCTCGTCCTGCGTCCGGTGCAAGGTCTGCTCGAAGGCGTGGCCGTCGTCGGCCGGTGGCTGGGCGGCCAGCAAGGCCACGCGTTGCGACAACATGCCCTGTGCGCCCGCCAGATTGATCAGCTCGGCGTCCACGGCGCGCCGCTGCTCGCCTTGCCAGGCCGTGCCAGCGGCCGCGGCCAGCAGCACCGCAATGGCCAGCAGCGCGCCGTGCATGGCCCAGCGCAGGCGCTGGTGGGCTGAGAGCCTGAGAGTCTTTCGTTCATGCCCGCTCATCACGCCCAAAAAACGCCCAGTCGTCGTTGCAAATGCTCGCCATAGCCCGCTATGGCTGCGCTTTGCGCCTAGACCGGACGCCTTTCGAGCGCGCTGCTCGGTCGCGCCCGAAAAACTCTCAGGCTCTGAGGCGCCTGCCGCTGCCCGCTGCGGCGTGGCGTCCGGTGGCGCCCGTTCTGGCTGTGCGGTGTTCACGCGGTGGCTTCGGAGTGGGTCGGTGTCATCCGTTGTTTTCGGCGCGACGGGCCCGGGGTTGAGCCTTGTGCAACGGCGCCGTGCCGAAGCGTGCTGCCAATCAGCGCCGCGGACCGGCCCCGCGGACCGGCCCAGCGGGGCAATCCCTGGCGCCTCAGGCCGGCTGGGCGCCCCGTGCGACGTTGTGTTTCCAGGCGGCCGAGACCGGCTTGCTGCTGCGCATCGCGCCACTGCCCTCGCGCCGGTAGGCACCGCAGCCGATGAACTCGTTGTGGCCCAGCGGCAGGACGTACGACTCCTTGGGCGTCACGACCTTGGTGCCGGGGCTGATGACGTCGTACTGGATCCAGCCACCGCCCCCATCGGCCGCGCCCCAGGCGCGCTCCAGAAAGGACACCGGCTCCAGCCCGGGGATGGCACCGGCGGGCTCGCCCACCAGCTCGGGCCGCGAGCCGAAGGCGGTGATCATGCCGTTGCGGTCGAACACGAAGATGTAGAGGTCGCGGTCCAGAAAAGCGCCGCCGGTGGTGTGGAAGTCGGCAAATGCCTGCTCGCGGCCGGCCTGGCCCAGGTGCGCCATGGCTTTTGTCACCAGCGCATGCGCCTCGTCGGCCGAGGCCTGGCGCAGCCGCATCGACACCACCGCGTTGCGCAGCGTGTCGGCGCGCGCGACCAGGGTGCTGGACGCACTGGCCGACATCTCCACCAGCGCGGCGTTTTCGCGGGTGATCTTGTCCAGGTTGCCGACACTCTCGCTCACCTCGCCCAGGCCGGCGCTTTGCTGGGTGCTGGCAGTGGAGATCGAACGCAGCCGGCCCGACACCTCGCGCACTCCCCCGACGATGGTGTCGAGCGATTCGCTGACCCGGCGCAGCTTGACCGCCGAGCTGTCGACCTGTGCCGAGGCATTGCCGATCAGGCTGCGGATCTCGTCGGCCGACTCGGCGCAGCGCTGCGCCAGTTGGCGCACCTCGGCGGCGACCACCGCAAAGCCCTTTCCGGCCTCGCCGGCGCGTGCCGCCTCGACCGCGGCATTGAGCGACAGCATGCTGGTCTGGAAGGCCACGTCGTCGATCACCGCCACCACCTCGGCCACCCGGCGCGAGGCGTCCTGCATCTGCGTCATCGCATCCACCGTCTCGGCCATCGCGCCGTGGCCCTGTTCGGCCTGCTGGAACAGGCCCTCGGTCAGCTCGTCCAGCTCGCGTGCGGCCAGCGCGTTCTGCGCCACCGCCACGCTGAGCTGGCCGATCGCATCGACCGAGTTGCGCAGGCTGCCGGCCTGTTCGTCGGTGCGCTCGGACAGCTTCTGGCTGCCGTCGGCCACCTGGGTGCCGGCCAGGTTGACCAGCGCCGCGCTGCTGCGGATCTCGGCCACCAGGCCCGACAGGTGGGCGCAGGTGGTGTCCACCGTGTTGCCGATGGCGGCCAGCTCGTCGCGGCCGCGCACCACCGTGCGGTGCGCCAGGTCGCCGTGCGCCATGGCATCGGTGCCGCGCCGCAGCGCCCGTATCGACGCCTGAAAGGTGACGTAGAACGACACCAGCAGGTAGGCCAGCAACAGCAGGCCCGCGCCGCAAACCGCGGCCGCCAGTGCGATCTTGCGGTCGATGTCGGCAAGGCGGTTGGCGATCTGCTGGTGCAGCTCGGTCGCAGCCTCTTGGTGCAGGCCACGCAACTGGTCGATCGCCACGGAGGCCGCGTCGAAAAACACCGCGCCGGCTGATGTCGGCTTGTCGGCGACAAAGCTGGTGCCCAGCACGGCGCTGTAGCGCTGCAGCGCCATGCGGGCGGCAGTCCAGCTGTTCAGTGGCTGGCCCCCGGCGCGACCGTAGGCCGCCAGCTTGCTGCCCAGGTCGAGCACGCTGCGGTCGATCAGGCCGGCGTGACCCAGCAGCGCGGCCTGCTCGGCGACGGTGATGGCGACCGGCGCTGCAGGGCTGTCGGTGGCCGTGGCCGTGGCCGAGGGGTTGCCGACGCCGCCGTCTGCCCCTGCCCCTGCCGCGCCGGTGCGTGCGCTGCGCACCAGCAGGCCGGCCCCCTGCCCGCGGGACTGCGCCACCGACTCCATCGCCGGGTACAGGGTGTTGATCAGCACGTCCATCAGGTAGTAGGAGCGGGCTTCCGGGTCCAGCACCAGGCCGGAGCGGTCACCGTTGAGCAACGCCAGCTGGCGCAAGCCTTCCACCGCTTGCGAGTGGGCGGCAAACGCGCCCGCCGGCGTGGCCGGGTGCTGGCCGTCGGACAGCGCCAGCAGGGCGGTGCGCAGGGTGGGCCAATCCGGGCTGAGCGGGACGGCCGGGGCCCGGACCAGCTGGCTGTCGAACGCCGCCACCGCAGCCTTCAACGCCATGCGCGCGTCGTCGCGCTGCGCAGTGGCCTGGGTCTCGCCGGCCAGCGTGCGGGCGGTCAGGCCGCGGTGGATCTGCGTCTCCTTGAGCACCGGCAACAGTGCTTCGGCCAGGTCCAGGCCTTGCAATTCGGTGACCGCGAACTGGTGCTCGGCCCAGCGGTCGGCCAGCGACAGGCCCATCAGGGCGCCCATCGGCAGCAGCACGGCCAGCGCCAGCAGGCCGAGCTTGGCCGACATCGGCAGCGCAAACATCAGCTGGGTGCCGGGCAGCATCAGGCCGCGGGTCCAGCGCGCCAGGCGGCCGGGCGCGTGGCTGGGCGCGTGGGTGTGCGTGTGGGTGCGCGTGTGGGTGCGTGCGGCAGGCTGGGCTGGGGTCATGGCGGCGGATTCAGTACGGGTGCAACAGCGGTGTGCGGGTTCGGCAGGGGGGCGGCGTACGCCGAATCGGGCCCCTGGCGCGGGCATGGCCGATGCTGCACCGCCCGCCGCGCCGCAAAGGCGCAATCAGCGGGGTCAAGCCGGCTCAAATGGGGACGGTCGATGCCCGGGCCGTCGTGCGTGGCGCGGCAGGGCTGGCCAGCTGATGCTGCAGCCAGCCGGCCACGCCGCGCAGTGGCAGCACCGCCGCCGCTGCGCCCAGCCGGATCGCCTCGCGCGGCATGCCGAACACCACACTGCTGGCCTCGTCCTGCGCGGCGGTTGCGGCGCCGGCATCGCGCATGTCCTTCAGGCCGCGGTGGTCTCCTCGACGCTGGCGGCCTGTTGCGACGCCGAATGCGCCATCGACTGCGAGGTCTGCAACACCTGCGCAACCGCCGACATCAGGCCTTGCGAGGTCACATCGACCTGGCGCAGCGTGCGGGCGAATGATTCGATCAGGCCGTTGAGCTTGGCCGCCACGTCCAGGTGGCTGCCGTGCAGCTGGTCGGTGAGCATCCTGGCGGTCAGGTCGCCCTGCAGCGCGGCGCCCACGGCGCGGTCGAGCTCGCGGTCGGCGATGCGCTGCTCGGTCATGTCGAGCCATTGGCCCACGGTGCCCAGCAACTCGCCGCTGGCGGTGAAGATCGGGGTGGTGGTGACGTCGTAGTTGCGCCCACCCAGCACCAGTGCGGTCTGGCTGCGTGCCTGGAGTGCGCGCAAGCGGGCCAGCGCGGCTGCCGGGTCGGCGTAGAAGATGCCGACCGAGCCGCCCAGCACGGCGCCGGGGTCGAAGCCCGGCAACTCGCGGGCAAAGGCCGCAGCGTCGCGCCGCAGCACACCGTCCAGCGCCGGGTTGATGTAGACGATGCGGCCGTCGGCGTCGGCAATGCGCACCGGGGTGGCCACCGCCTCCAGCGCGGTGTGGATGCGCATCGCCTGCTCGGCCGCCACGGCGCGGGCGCCGGCCTGGCCGGCCGCGCTGCGCAACAGCGTCCAGCCGGTCCACAGCGTGGCCAGCAGCCCGGCCAGCGGCAGCACGGCCCAGGCCCAGGCGCCGCTGGCCGCCACCGTGGCCGTGCCGGCCAGCGTGGCCAGGCCCAGGGTGGCCAGCCACAGGCTGGCGGGCAGCAGGCCGGCCTGGGCTGGGGCGTTGGCGTTGGCGTTGCGGTGTGCGGTCATGGGGGTACGTCTCGGGTGGTGGGCGTTGTCAGGGCGGCGGGGCGGCTGTCAATGCGGCACGTGGCTGGCGATCAGCGCGCTCAGCTCGTGCTGCGCCAGCACCCGGTCCAGCGCCAGCACACCGATCACCTCGCCGCGCGCCCGCGCCATGCCGCGCAAGAAGCTGGCGTCGATGCGGGTGCCCAGCGCGGGTGCGGGCTCGATGCTGGACGCCGGCACGTCGAACACCTCGAACACCGCATCTACCAGCAGCCCCACCACCAGCGTGCCTTGCAAGGGGTCGTGGCCGGACGGACCGTCGCCGTCGCTGTCGCCAGCAGCGTCCAGGTCGGCATTGGCGCCGCCACCGGCCTCGACCACCACCACGCAGCTGCGGCGGCCGATCTGGATCGCGGGCTGGCCCACCCGGGCCGCCAGGTCGATCACCGGCACCACCGCGCCGCGCAGGTTCATCACGCCGCGCACGAAGTCGGGGGTGCGCGGCAAGGCGGTGAGGCGGCCGACCTCCAGGATCTCGCGCACATCGTCGATCGGCACGGCCATCGCGTCGGCGCCCACCGCCATGCGCAGCATCGACAGCGGGGCGTCGTGCGGCGGCGGTGGGGTGGCGGCAGTGTTGGCGGCGTGGGGGGTGCTCATCGGCAAGCTCATCGTGGGGGTCCTGGCGCGCTGCGGCGCCTTGTGGCGCGGTGCAGCAGGGTTCTCTGTTGCGGATGTCGCGCGCAAGGCGCGGTGTGGGCCGGGTCAGAAACGGCCGAACCCGGCGTCGTCCGGCTGGGCGGCCTGCGCCAGGCCACCGGATTGGCCAAAACGCAGGGCGGGTGACCGGTCCGGCGGCCCGGCCCGCTGGCCAACCCGGGCCGCCCGGGCCTGTTTGCCCGGCCGTTGGCCAGCGCCTGCCGCACTGGGCGGCGCCGACAGCCGGAAGTTGGCCATCAATTCCTGCAGCCGGCCGGCCTGGGCCGACAGCTCCTCAGCGGTGCCCGAGAGCTCTTCGGACGCGGCGGCGGTTTGCTGCGTCGATGTGCTGAGGTGGTTCATCGCGCCGGTGATCTGGTTCACGCCGTCGGCCTGCTCGCCCGAGGCGGCAGCGATCTCCTGCACCAGCTCGCTGGTCTTGTGGATCGACGGCAGCATGCGGCCCAGCAGGTGGCCGGCCTTCTCGGCCAGGTGCACGCTGTTGCCGGCCAAAAGGCCGATGTCGCGGGCGGCGACCTGGCTGCGCTCAGCCAGCTTGCGCACCTCGGCGGCCACCACGGCAAAGCCCTTGCCGTGCTCACCGGCGCGGGCCGCCTCGATCGCGGCGTTGAGCGCCAGCAGGTTGGTCTGGTAGGCGATGTCGTCGATGATGCCGATCTTGGTGGCGATGGATTTCATCGCGTCCACCGTCTGCGACACCGATTGACCACCCTCCATTGCCTCGGCCGCGGCCTGGGTGGCGATACCGTCGGTGACGTGGGCGCTGTCGGCGTTTTGCTTGACCGACGCGGTGATCTCGTGCAGCGACGCGGTGGTCTGTTCGACGCTGGCGGCCTGCTGCGAGGCCGAATGGGCCAGTGACTGCGAGGTCTGCGACACCTGCTGTGACGCCGCACCCAGCTGGTCGGCGGCTTGGCTGACCTCGACCAACGTGCTGCTGAGGGTCTCGACCAGCTGGTTGAAGCGGCCGCACAAGTCGGCATGGAAGTCCGCCTTGCCGTCCAGCGCGATACGGTGGGTGAAGTCGCCCTGGGTGGCGGCGGCCACTGCGGCGTTGATCTCTTCGGCGGTCTGCTGGGCCGCCAGATGCTCGGCGGCGGCGGCGGCCTGGGCGGCGCTGTCGGCGTCAGAGCGCTGGCGCAGGCTGGCCTGCATGGTCTTGAGCGCCTGCAGCAGCCGGCCCTCCTCGGTGCGCCCGCTGCGTCCGTTGCTGGTCGGCACGGCGTAGTCGAGCTGGCCCGCGCCCACCGCGTCGGCCGCCCGCATGGCGTCCTGCAGGCCGTTGCGCATGGCCAGGTAAAAGCCGCGGAAGCCGTACAAGCCCAGCAGCAGCGTGGCCGCGATGACGGCTGCCGCCTTGGCCCACAGCGCCTGTGCATTGGCCAGCACGTTGTCCACGTACACGCCCGAGCCGATCACCCAGCCCCAGGGCTGGAAGGCCATGACGTAGGAGATCTTGTCCTGCGGCGCGGCCAGGCCCGGCTTGGGCCACTGGTAGGCCACCAGGCCGGCGCCGTCCTTGGCGGCCACGTCCACCATGGCCTTGAACAGCGGCAGGCCGTTCGGGTCCTTGTAGTCGGACAGGTCGCTGCCGTTCATCTCGGGCTTGATCGGGTGCATGACCATGCGCGGCGTCATGTCGTTGATCCAGAAATAGTCGCCAGCGCCGTAGCGCAGCCTGGCCACCGCGTCCTTGGCCAGGCGCTGGGCATCGGCGCGCGGCAAGGCGCCCGAGGCCTCCAGCCCCTGCGCCCAGGTCAGCACCTTGTGTGCCACCTCCACCTGGTGCTGCAGCGCCACCTGGTTCGAGCGCATGTCGCGCTGGTATTCACTCCACGCCTGCCAGGCCAGCAGGCCCAGCAGCGGCAGCACAAGCAGGCTGGTGGCCAGCACCGCCTTGGCGCGAAAGCCCAGCCGCATGAACAGGCGCAGGCCCGGGTCCCAGGGTGCGCGCCGCGCCGCCTCGGTGTGTATCGGGCGGTGCAAGCCCGCAGCAGCAGTGTTGGACATCGTGTTTGAGCTCATCAAGTGGGCGCGGTAGCCGGGCAGTGGGGGTCAGGGCAGCGACGTGCGGGGCGTGCCGCGTCTAGAAGCGGCCGAAGGACGCCTCGTCGACATCGGTCAGCACCGGCAGGTCGCCGGTGGGCGGGCGTCGCGGGGCGCGGTGGCTGGCGGGGCCGGCGCCACCTGGGCTGGCGCTCTGGCCAAAGCGCAGCGCCTGGCCTGCGCTTTCGCCGCCTTGGCGCCGGGCGGTGGGTGCCTGGCGCGGTTCAACATCGCTCTCGAGCTGGAAAAACGCCATCAGGTCCTGCAGCCGGCCGGCCTGCGCCGACAGCTCCTCAGCGGTGGCCGACAGCTCTTCAGACGCGGCCGCCG
>Ga0209181_10012014_pt1 | contig 11011 bp, 9 predicted proteins | sample MAT05_FD_187208 | JGI IMG/M metagenome (GOLD analysis project Ga0209181, IMG submission 187208) | Freshwater microbial communities from Lake Fryxell liftoff mats and glacier meltwater in Antarctica - MAT-05 (SPAdes) (version 2) | ecosystem: Environmental > Aquatic > Freshwater > Ice > Liftoff...
TTTAACGGGTATTGCCGGATAAATTTTAAAAGTCAAAAGTGAAAAGTGAAAAGTCAAAAGTCAAAGGTCAAAAGTCAAAGGTCAAAGGTCAAAAGTCAAAGGTCAAAGGTCAAAGGTCAAAGGTCATTGGTCATACATCACCAATCAAACATCCCAAATCACACATCATAAATCACACATCATAAATCATACATCATAAATCATACATCCAAAATCACACATCATAAATCATACATCCAAAATCACACATCATAAATCACACATCATAAATCACACATCATAAATCACACATCATAAATCATACATCCAAAATCATACATCATAAATCATACATCATAAATCATACATCAAAAATCTTCTAACCCGGTTCCCTATTATTAATCCTGATTCAAACCTTATCTTTGCGCCGTTATAAATAATAATATGATATGATGCCCTTACAAATGGTAGATACTAAAACACAGTATCACAAAATAAAATCAGCAATAGATGAAGCTGTGATAGCAGTGCTGGAAAGCTCGCAGTTCATTGGAGGTAAAGTGGTAAATGATTTTGCAGCTAACCTTGCAACTTATCATAACAGCAAACATGTAATTCCCTGTGCCAATGGAACAGATGCATTGCAAATAGCTATGATGGCACTCGGGCTACAGCCCGGCGATGAAGTAATTACGCCATCTTTTACCTATATAGCTACTGTAGAAGTAGCAGCACTCCTGCACATTAAACCCATCTTTGTAGAAGTAGATCCTAAAACCTTTTGTATAGATCCTGCCGTTATAGAAAAAGCTATAACGCCAAAAACAAAAGCCATTATTCCGGTGCATTTGTATGGTCATGCCGCCGATATGGAACCGATTATGGAGATAGCTGCCCGCCACAATTTATTTGTGATTGAAGACAATGCACAGGGAATTGGAAACGTTTATACTTTCGCCGATGGTTCTGCAAAGAAAACAGGCAGTATTGGGCATATAGGTTGCACATCTTTTTATCCATCAAAAAACCTGGGTGCTTATGGCGATGCCGGCGCAATGTTTACTGATGATGATGCATTGGCAGATAAAATGAGAATGATTGCATCCCATGGCCAAAGCAGAAGATATTATCATGATGTGGTTGGGTGTAACTCAAGGCTGGATGCCGTACAGGCGGCCATCCTGGATATTAAACTAAAATACCTGGATGAATATATTGATGCCCGCAGAAAAGCAGCCGATTATTACGATGCTGCATTTGCCGGAAATGAAAAAATAACGGTGCCATATAGGGCAGAAAATAACCGCCATGTTTTTCATCAATACACCCTTACGCTTAATGGAGTAAACCGGGATGAGCTGAACAAGTTTCTGGCCGATAACGGTGTGCCATCCATGATTTATTATCCCGTGCCTGCCCACCGGCAAAAAATGTTTGATGCTTTTGGAGGTAGTGAATATAAACTGGATGTGACGGACTGGCTTACCGAAAGAGTGATTTCGTTGCCTATTCATACAGAACTGGATGAAGAGCAACAACAATTTATTGTAAGCAAAGTGCTGGAATTCGTTCAATAAAATTTAAAATAAATACACCTAAAATTTATGAAAATTGCAGTAGTAGGAACAGGCTATGTAGGACTGGTAACTGGTACCTGTTTTTCAGAAACCGGAAACCAGGTAACCTGTGTTGATATTGATCAGTCTAAGATTGAAAAATTAGGTTCTGGTAAAATAACCATTTATGAACCCGGGTTGGAAAAATTATTCTTGAGAAACCAAAAAGAGGGGAGGCTACATTTTACTACTTCATTGGCAGATGCCATTAAAGATGCTGAAGTAATATTTCTTGCATTACCCACTCCACCCGGCGAAGATGGCAGTGCCGATCTAAAATATATCCTGGGAGTAGCATCCGACCTGGGCAAGCTCATTAAGCCTTCTGATTATAAAGTTATCATAGATAAAAGTACGGTGCCGGTTGGTACTGCAGAAAAAGTAAGTGCTGCCATAACTGAAAGTGCCAATGAGGATCTTAGCAATGCTTTTGATGTGGTAAGTAATCCCGAGTTCTTACGGGAAGGGGTAGCCGTAGAAGACTTTATGAAACCAGACAGGGTGGTGATAGGCACCAATTCTGAAAAAGCTATCAAAATCCTTAATGATTTATATGCACCATTTGTGCGCCAGGGAAATCCTTTAATTTTTATGGATGAAAGGTCGGCAGAGCTAACTAAATATGCAGCCAATGCTTTTCTTGCTGTAAAGATCAGTTTCATGAATGAGATTGCACAACTATGCGAAAAACTGGGTGCTGATGTAGATATGGTGCGCAAAGGAATTGGCAGTGACGAAAGGATAGGTAAAAGATTTTTGTTTCCGGGAATTGGATATGGGGGTAGTTGTTTTCCTAAGGATGTGCAGGCATTGGCCAAATCATCCAGCGAAGCTGACTACAACTTTAAAATACTGGATGCAGTAATGGAAGTAAACGAAAAACAAAAACTGCATTTGGTGCCTAAAGTAAAAAAATATTTTAATGAAGATTTAAATGGAAAACATTTTGCTTTATGGGGGCTTGCATTTAAACCTAATACGGACGATATAAGAGAAGCGCCGGCTTTATATATCATTGAAGCCTTGCTGAATGCAGGTGCCACAGTGAGTGCATTTGATCCCGAAGGAATGAAAAATGTAGAACAATTGCTGGGCGATAAAATTAGTTTTGCCACAAGCCAATACGATGCGTTGCAAAATGCTGATGCACTTATTATTGCTACAGAATGGAATGAGTTTCGTACACCCGATTTTGATATAATCAGCAACAGCCTTTTAAATAAAGTTATATTTGACGGCAGAAACCTTTTTGATCTTCAGCATATGAAAGAGCTGGGTTTTCATTACGAAAGTGTGGGTAGGAAGGCAATTGTTTAAAGTGAACAGTAGCAAAAGAATTATACAAAATTTTTATAAAGTCATTGAACATACATCATACATCAGCAATTAAAATTTTATTCTGTGTCTAATAAAAGAATTTTAATAACAGGTGCCGCCGGATTCTTAGGCTCGCATCTTTGCGACCGTTTCATCAGGGAAGGATTTGATGTAATAGGTATGGATAATCTTATTACAGGCGATCTTAAAAATATCGAGCATCTTTTTAAGTTGAAGAATTTTGAATTTTATCATCATGATGTTTCAAAATTTATTCATGTTACCGGAAAGCTGGATTATATCCTGCACTTTGCATCACCTGCCAGCCCTATCGATTATTTAAAAATTCCTATACAAACATTAAAAGTTGGTTCTTTGGGCACACATAATTGCCTGGGGCTTGCCAAAGCAAAAAATGCCCGGATTTTGGTAGCCAGCACAAGTGAAGTGTATGGTGATCCGAAAGTACATCCGCAAAATGAAGATTACTGGGGTAATGTAAATCCTATCGGGCCCCGTGGTGTGTATGACGAAGCCAAACGTTTTCAGGAAGCAATTACGATGGCTTACCATACTTTTCATCATGTAGAAACAAGAATCATCCGGATATTTAATACCTATGGGCCACGCATGAGGCTAAATGATGGAAGAGCATTGCCTGCTTTTATTGGGCAGGCGCTTCGTGGCGAAGACCTGACGGTATTTGGAGATGGCAGCCAAACAAGGAGTTTTTGTTATGTAGATGATTTGGTAGAAGGGATCTATCGTTTATTGATGAGTGATTATGCCTACCCGGTTAATGTAGGTAACCCCGATGAAATTTCTTTGAAGGATTTTGCAGAAGAGATTATTAAGCTTACAGGCACCACACAAAAAATTATTTATAAACCCTTACCCGTGGATGATCCCAAACAAAGACAACCTGATATTACCAGGGCTAAAGATTTACTGAATTGGGAGCCTAAAGTTACCAGGGCAGAAGGATTAAAAATAACATACGAATATTTTAGAAGCCTTCCTGCTGATGAATTGAATAAGTTGCCGAAAGAATTTAAATAAGCCAAAAGTAAAAAGTATAAATTCAAAAAAACGTACGCTAATTTTTACTTTTTATTTTTTAATTTTTAATTAATATGTACCAGGATTTACTAAATAAAAAAAAGATACTTGCAGTTATAGGATTAGGTTATGTAGGTCTTCCTATTGCCCTGGAATTTGCAAAAAAAATAAAAGTGATTGGCTTTGATATCAATGCAGGCAGGGTGAAGATGATGCAGGATAAAATAGATCCAAGCCAGGAACTGGAAAGCAGTGCATTTGACGGATGTGATATAGAATTTACGAATGACCTGGAAGTATTAAAACAAGCCAATTTTTTTATAGTGGCCGTTCCTACGCCGGTAGATAAATACAATGAGCCCGATCTTGTGCCTGTGCAGCGTGCCAGCGAAACAATAGGTAAAGTGATAAAAAAAGGAGATTATGTTGTATATGAAAGTACAGTTTATCCCGGCTGTACTGAAGAAGATTGTGTGCCAATTATAGAAAAATTATCAGGATTAAAAATGGTAACCGATTATAAAATTGGTTACTCTCCGGAGAGAATAAACCCGGGAGATAAAGAACATACGATTACTACTATCATAAAAGTAGTGAGTGGCTGCTGCGATGAAAGCCTGAATACTATTGCTAAAGTATACGAATTGGTAGTAAAAGCAGGTGTGCACAGGGCATCTTCAATAAAAGTTGCAGAAGCTGCCAAAATTATTGAAAATACCCAGCGTGATTTAAACATTGCGTTAATGAATGAGCTCTCCATCATCTTTGATAAAATGAACATCAATACATTTGAAGTATTGGAAGCAGCAGGAACAAAGTGGAATTTCTTAAAATTTCAACCAGGCCTGGTGGGCGGTCATTGCATAGGGGTAGATCCCTATTACCTTACTTATAAATCAAAACAACTCGGTTACCACAGCCAGGTAATTCTGGCCGGTCGTGCTATAAATGATGGCATGGCGGGTTATGTTGCCAAAAAAATACTGCAGCATATCATTCAAAATAATGGAAATGTAAAACAGGCTAAAGTACTGGTGATGGGTGCTACCTTTAAGGAAAATGTTAGCGATATACGCAACAGTAAAGTGGCTGATGTGGTAAAAGAATTACAATCGTTTTCATTGAATGTAGATGTTATTGATCCGCATGCATCTTCTGATGAATTAAATCATGAGTATGGATTTAGATTGGCTACCACGGTTGCAAATGATTACGATGCAATCATTGTAGCGGTACCACATAACGAGTATAAATTAATGGATGATGCTTATTTTTCCTCTATCACTAAAGAAGGAGCAATGTTGGCAGATCTAAAAGGTATTTTCAGGGGCAAAATAAAGAGCAGGTCGTATTGGAGCCTTTAAGCAAAATGTGTTGATGGATAAATTCAGTTCCAGCAATAATTTTATAATGCAGAATAGGGAAAATATAAACGGACATATTTTAAGTGGGAGAATTTTCACTCAAGAACATTCAGCATTAATTATTTACTCTCAAATATGACATTTCACACAAAAGATATTTCAAACAGCAGTTTCCTGGTAACAGGCGGTGCTGGTTTTATTGGCGGGCATATTTCTGAATACCTTTTAAAAAATGGTGCTGCCAGGGTACGGGTGCTTGATAATATGGTAAACGGTTTTGAAAAAAACCTGGCTGTGTTAAGGGAATATCCTGCCTTTGAATTTATGGAGGGCGATATTAGAAATGAAGCAACATGTCAACAGGCATGTGCAGGTATTCATTATGTAAGCCACCAGGCGGCACTCGGTTCTGTGCCACGTAGCATAAAAGAGCCGGTTTATTTTAATGAAGTAAACGTAGGTGGTTTTGTAAATATGCTTAAAGCTGCGGTAGATAATAAAGTTAAACAAGTGGTATATGCCTCTTCCTCTTCTGTATATGGCGATGAACCCACTTTGCCAAAACAGGAAAGCAGGGTAGGCAATTGCCTGTCGCCTTATGCAGCCACCAAAAAAACGAATGAATTGTATGCACAGGTTTTTGCAGATGTGTATGGATTGAAAATAATGGGCTTTCGTTATTTTAATATTTTTGGTCCAAGGCAGGATCCCGACGGGCCCTATGCAGCAGTAATTCCATTATTTGTAAAAGGTATTCTAAACAAAACGCCGGTGTTTATAAATGGTGATGGCGGACAAACCAGGGATTTTACTTTTGTAGAAAATGCCGTGCAGATAAATATTAAAGGAATGCTTAGCGACAATGAAGCAGCCTTAAAAAAAGTTTACAATGTGGCAGTGGGAGAAAAATTTTCGGTAAACTATTTATACAATGCTTGCAGGGAACAGTTAAACAGTGATTGGAAATCTACCAATCGGGAACCAAGGGCAGGCGATATTAGAGACTCCCTGGCAGATATATCGCTGGCAAAAAATTTATTGGATTATCAGCCAACAAAAAATTTTGAACAGGGCCTTAGAGAGACCATTGAATTTTTTAAAAATTTATACAGTTAATATTATTGCAGACTTAAAATTCTGAACTATCAACTATCAACTATAATATGCCTTTTATAAAAACAGATTTTCCTGGTCTTCTTATTTTTGAGCCCAAAGTGTTTGAAGATAGCCGTGGTTATTTTTTTGAAAGTTATAATGAAAATATTTGCAACGAAGAAGGCGTGGATATTCATTTTGTTCAGGATAACCAGGCGCAATCTTCTTATGGTGTTATTCGTGGATTGCATTACCAGTTAGCTCCTTTTGCACAAACAAAATTCATTCGTGTACTGAGCGGCGCTATTTTAGATGTGGTAGTAGATATTCGCAAAGGGTCGCCCAGCTTTGGTAAAAGTTATTCCATTGAATTATCTGCCCAAAATAAACTGCAGTTACTGGTACCAAAAGGCTTTGCACATGGCTATTCTGTTTTAAGTGCAACCAGTGAAGTGTTTTATAAATGCGATACGTTTTATAATAAAGCCTCAGAAGGAGGCCTGATGTACAATGATCCTGCCCTGAATATTAACTGGCAAATCCCGGCAGATAAACAAATCATATCTGAAAAAGATTTGCTTCATCCAGACTTTGAAAATTGCAATAATAATTTTGTGTACACACCTTAATCACCTCTATTTCTATTGAGCATTAAAAAAATTATATTAGTTACCGGAGCCAATGGACAATTGGGTATGGAGTTAAGGGCACTGGCAGAACAATTTGCACAATTTCATTTTTTGTTTGTTACAAGGAAACAGTTAGCCATTGAAGATGCGGAGGCAATTAAAAACTATTTTGCAAGTCAATCAATTGATTATTGCATTAACTGTGCAGCATACACTGCAGTAGATAAAGCAGAATCGGAAAAGGAAGCAGCTATTTCCATTAATGCAACAGCAGTAGGAAATCTTGCTGCTGTATGTAGGGAATATCAAACCCGTTTTTTTCATTTCTCTACCGATTATGTTTTTAATGGCCAGGCCAGTGTTCCTTATAAAGAATCAGATGCTACAGACCCGGTAAATTTTTATGGGCACACAAAACTGCAGGGAGAGCAGGCTGCTATAAATAACAATCAAAATTCCATCATCATTCGCACTTCCTGGGTTTATAGCCGCTTCGGAAAAAATTTTGTAAATACGATGCTTCGCCTGATGAGCGAAAGAGAAAGTATTGGTGTAGTAGCCGACCAGGTGGGATGCCCTACTTATGCTGCCGATCTTGCAGGGGCGGTGATGCAAATAATAGCAGGCAGTAAATTTATCCCGGGTATTTATCATTATTGCAACAAGGGTATCATTAGCTGGTATGAATTTGCAATAGCCATTAAAGAAATAAGCGGAAGTAACTGTGTAGTTAATGCAATAGAAACTGCTGCATATCCTACTCCTGCAGCCAGGCCACATTATTCTGCATTGGATACAGCAAAAATAAAAGATAGTTATAGCCTGGATATTATGCCGTGGAAGCAGCGCCTGGAAGCGTGTATTAAAGGATTATAGTAAAGACAACAATAAATAGTTATAAATTTTTAGATTGTATTTTAATCAGGTAATCAAACAGGCTGGTTTCAGAAGCAATCAGTAATTTTTTTCTCAGCCGGTACCGGCTTATTTCTACCCCTCTTACAGAAATATTCATCAATTGAGCAATTTCTTTTGTAGATAAATTCATGCGCAAATAAGCGCAAAGTTTTAATTCATTGCCTGTAATGGATGGATGTTTTTCTTTTAATTCAACAATAAAATCACTTTGCACCTTATCAAAGTGTTTGGTAAAGTTTTCCCAGTCTTTTGCCATATTATCATCTTCACTAATCACTTTAATTATCTTCTTCATTTCCAATGTAGCCTTATCATTATTCAGCGCCTTCATCATATGATTCAGCTCTGTTTTTAGTTTGGTTAATATTTCACCTCTTTGCACCAGGTGCATGGCAGATGTAGCCAGCTCCGAATTTTTAAAATCAATTTCCAATTGTAACTTTTCATTTCGCAGTGCAATCAATTCATTTTCTGCTTTATTTATTTCCAGCTTATGCAGGTACTGCAGCCTTTTTTGTTCTTCCTCATATTTTGTTTGTTGCGAATGGAATTTTTTTAATAACCATTGATATAAGAAAAATATCCCTACAATAAATAATAAAAAGTAAACTGTTTTAGCCCAGTAGGTAAGATACCAGGGTGGAAGAATTTTAAAAATATATTTTACCGGAGCAGATTCATTGCCCAGGTTATTTCTGACTTTTACTTCAAATGTATATTTTCCTGATGGCAGGTTGGTATATTCCTTTTCTGTTTTCACTGACCATTCAGACCAGTTTAAATCAAACCCCGATAAACGGTAGCAATATTCCAGATTGCTTTGTTCACCATAAACTGGAGTAGAAAATTCAATATGAATCATTTTCCAGTTATTGGTAATATCCGGGATGTTTTTTTTCTCCTGAATCTGTTGCTCATTTACGGGAGCAAAATAACCACCGAATAACAGGCTGTCTGTTTTATTTACGATTCTTACTTTTCTTATCTGAACCTGTAATGCCGGTACATTTTTTTTGTACTTTTCGTAATTAATATGAAAAAAACCTTTTTCTCCTCCAATAAAAATATTATTTTCATTAACAGGGTAAATAAAATCAAACCCACTTAGCATTTTATTATTAAGTTCAGGCAAGTAAACGATAGTAGTGTCTTCGTTTGTAAGGTCCAGAACACCTAAACTTTTTTCATGAATAAACCAGATGTTTCCCTGTTTATCTTCTTTAAGATATCGAAGGCTTTGTTGACCTAATAATTTTTGGTAAAATTCACTGGGCTCAAAACTATCTTTAGTTTCATTATACTGATAAATACCTTTTTCTGTAGCTACCAGCACTTCATTTTTTATTTTGTATACATGATTGTTTAGTGTAGAGGGAAGCCCATTCTTGCTGGTGTAAATCTGTTTTTTATATTTTCCGTCGGCAAGAGAAACCATTTTATATACGCCATGATATGGATGTGATACCCAAATGTGATCATTTTTATCAATGGCTACAAACCTGGATGATTCAATAAAATCAGGAAAATTTTGAGCTTCAGTAAAAGTTTGATTGTTATAATTAAAAAATTTTAGTCCATTGTAATATCCTGCTACAATCTTATTAGCAGGAAAAACTGCAGATAGTGGAGTAAAATTCCAGAACCCTACATTTGAATAAATAGGGGTAGCAGTATTTTTATTTACAATAAAAGCGCCTTCATGTTGCCCAAGTAATATCTTGCCATTTATTTCAGTAAGCCCCCATATTTGTCCGGTTGCATTTGCAACGGGTAAAAATTTTCCTTTGCTAAAGCTTAAATCTTTAATGGATTCTAGCGGTACACTAAATAAACCAACAGATGTGCCACTGTATAAATAGTTATTATGAATAATAGATGTATATCCGGCTCCATCCTGAACAGATGGATTTATGCGCTTTATGGCACTGTTATATGCTATACAATCAATACCGTTATCAAGGCCAAGCCAGAGATTGCTTTGCTTATCTAAAAAAAGACTTAAAACATTATTGTTTTGTACTCCTTCGGGTTTAGAAAAACTTTGAATCAGATTTCCTTTTAAATCAATAATATAAATACCGCCATAAGTTGTGGCCAAGGCAAGCCAATTGGCATGGATGGTTTTTGCAGCATAAATCCTTTCTTTTTCAAATAAGCCATTATTGGGAGAAATGATTTTAGAAATATTATGTTGGCTTAAACTAAAAATTCCGTTTTTTAGAGTAGTTATCAGTATGCTGTCATTCTTCATTGGAATCATTGCCGTAATATCAACATTTGCCATTACATGACTACCTGCTGAATGTTGATTCCAGACACTGTTTTCAAAACTCAATAAACCATTTGCAAAGTCCTGAGCATATATTTTATTATTTACAACTCCCAAAAAAGCCCAGGCAGACTTAGCATTATAAACCACGGCATCTTTGCCGGATATTTTAAACATTTTGCTAAGGGTGCGAACGAAAATATCATTCTTTAAACTAATAATATCCCAAACATCTCCAAAAGACCTGTCTTTTTCTGATAATATGCCTGTTAATGAATAATATTCAAGACTACCATTATCTCCGGGAATAAAATAACCCAGTTCATCCTGCCCTCCAACATAAATTTTATTATCCACCCCTATTTCTACAGAGCGTACAATTGTTTTATTGGGCAGGGGGTACAATTTCCAATACTTTCCATCAAAACTTAATAAGCCTTCATTATTTGCTACGTAAATAATCCCATTGCTATCTTGTTTAATATCCCAGTTTTGAAGACCTGCTTTATATGCTCCTTTATAATAATTTATTACATCCGGTATACCGATAGTATTTTGACAATACCCTGCAAGGGGAAAGAAAAGAAAGAATAGTATTCTATAAAGCATTATGGCTGGTTATGGCATTGTGAAAGTAACAAAAAACAATTGATGTAGTAATGAAGTAGTAAAAAAGTACTAAAATAGTAGCTTTTTTGTTTTTGATGTAGTATTGAAGTGTGTATATAATAGTTATAGAATTATTAGTTATTTACTTTTATAATA
>Ga0209181_10012018_pt1 | contig 11008 bp, 9 predicted proteins | sample MAT05_FD_187208 | JGI IMG/M metagenome (GOLD analysis project Ga0209181, IMG submission 187208) | Freshwater microbial communities from Lake Fryxell liftoff mats and glacier meltwater in Antarctica - MAT-05 (SPAdes) (version 2) | ecosystem: Environmental > Aquatic > Freshwater > Ice > Liftoff...
CACCCGATCAATCACGACCGGCGCGGCTGGCGGCATCGCGGTGCGACCGGCCCGAATATCCGCCAGCGGCGACACGCGCAGAGGTCACCGGCACGACACGCATCCGCTTCCAGGTCGACGCGGCGGGGCGGGTCATCGACGCCCGCGTCTTGAAGCGCTCGGGCCCGCTTCGCGAGCATCGGTTGCTCGATAGCGCAGCGGTCGACGCGCTCAGCCGCTGCGGATTCAGCGGCGGGCTGGACGCCCGCGGACGCCCCACTGGCGGGTTCGCGACGGTGAACTACGCGTGGACGCTCGAATGAAACCCCCTCGCGACAGCAGGAGGCTCGCCCGCACCATGCCACGGCTGCGCTGCGGGGTAGCCGGCCCCGCGCAATGATGAGGAGGAATTGCATGACCAAAGCCCATGTCTTCGTTGCGGTCCCAGCGATCTGGGTGATCGCAGCGGCGCTGTCAGCGCCGCTGTCCGCGCGAGCCGTCGGCACGGATGAACTCGTCAGCCTGATCAACGCTTTTCGCGAGCAGCCGCGTGATTGTTCGGGCGGCTCGGCACCGCCGCCGCAGCCGTTGGCGCCGTCGCCTGCGCTGGCGCGTGCACATCCCTCCGCGCACGGCGACGACCTGGCCCGGGCGCTGGCCGCAGCCGGCTACCGAGCTTCGACAGCGACGACGGTGCTCATCTCCGGCGCCGGCGACGCGCAGCGTGCCGCGGCTCTTCTGCGCAGCCGTTACTGCAGCAGCCTGCGTGATCGACGCTTTTCCGAGATCGGCGTCGCGCACACGGGCGACACCTGGCGCATCAACCTGGCCCGGCCGCTGCTGCCGGCCAACCTGGCCGACTGGCGCGAAGCCGCCAAGAAGGTGCTGCAGCTCACAAACCAGGCGCGGGCGCAGTCCCGGCAGTGTGGCGACCGGCACTTCGATGCCACCAGCCCGCTGGCGTGGAATGATGCCCTGGCCGCCGCGGCGCTGGTGCACAGCCGCGACATGGCCAAGCGCGACTACTTCAGCCACGCCGACCCGGCGGGCGACACGGCCGCACAGCGCACGACACGGCAGGGCTACCGGTGGCGGACGGTCAGCGAGAACATTGCCGCCGGCCTGGCCGCGCCGGAACAGGTGGTCGCCGGCTGGCTGGCCAGCCCCGGCCACTGCGCCAACATCATGTCCGCGGACTACGCTGAAATGGGTGCCGCCTATGCAACAAGGACGCGCAGCGCCATGGGCATCTATTGGACGCAGGTCTTCGGCCGCCAACGCCAGCCCTGAGCCAGGGACAGCTTGTCACCGGTGGAGGCATGGGGCCCGCTCGAGCTCCATGCCCGCTGCTGGCGACTTCAAATTTGATGCGGCCCGCGGAGGAAGCGCCGCACTTCGTCACGCAGCACATCCGTCGGCTCCATGGCCCCGCCGCTGGCGCTTGCGTGGCCGGCAATGCCTGGCAGTTCCACGTGACGGGCTCCTGCGATGTGGTCACTGGCGAACTGCGCCTCGAACGCGGGGTTGTAGAGATCGAGCTGTGGAGCCAACACCAGGGTTGCTGCCTGGATGCAGGCCAGCGCGCGCACCGTGTCGCCGTCGCAGCCAGGCGTGTCGCCGACATCGTGCGCGTCATAGGCCCAAGTCTGGCAGCACCAGTCGAAAGGGTTGGGGCCGTGTTCGACCAGCTGCTGCGTGCGTTGTTCGATCAGCGCCAACAGCGCCGCGGGCGTTTCGAGATGCTGCAGGGCCGCCGGCGTCGACGGCATCACCCACTGCGTCAGCGGCACCCACAAGCGCATGGCCTCCTCGCGCGGCCGCGCCGTGCGGCAATGCGCGTCGCTGAACAGTGCGCGGCGGCTCAGCTCGTTGACCAGTTGCGACCAGCGCGCCGTGCGCGCGGTCGGCGTGATGGCCACGAGGGCCGCCATGTGTTGCGGATGGCTCACGCCCCATTGCAGCGCCTGCATGCCGCCCATCGACGCACCCACCACCGCATGCAGCCGCCGCACGCCCAGGTGATCCAGCAGCCGGCGTTGCGATGCCACCATGTCGCGGATCGTGAGGCGCGGGAAATGCGGGCCGGCCTGTTCCGCGCTGTTCGAAGGCGATGACGACAAGCCATTGCCCAGCGCGTCGACCACGACGATGCAGTGTCGGTCGCTGTCCAGCGCGTTGCCCGCGCCGATCAGGAAGTCCAGGCGATGGTGGGTGCTGCCGATCGCGGTGGTGACCAGGATCGCCGCGTCCGGCAGCTGCGCAGGATCGCCATGGAGCACGTAGGAGACGAAGGCGTTGCGAAGCACTTCGCCCGACTCGAGCGCCAGGTCACCCAGGTCCAGGCGCCGGTGCGGACTGTCGATCCAGCCGTCGGCCAGGGGCGGATGGCGCAACACGAGATGCCCCTCAGTCGAAGGTGATCACGTGGCGGATGCCTTCACCGCGTCGCATGGCTTGGAAGCCGTCGTTGATGCGCTCCAGCGGCGCACGGCTGCTGATCAGGTCATCGAGATTGAGCTTGCCGTCCAGGTAGAGCTGGGCCAGCCAGGGAAAATCGCGCCGCGGCCTGGCGCCGCCATAGCTGGATCGGGTGATGCGCTTCTCGCCCATCAGCGAGCCGAAACGCAGGCTCACGCGGCGCTGCACATCGGTTTTGCCCAGTATCACCAGTTGGCCACCGGGGCGCGTGGCCTCCAGCGCCAGCTGCAGCGCGGCTTCCGAGCCGGCGGCCTCGAACACATGGTCGGCGCCACGCCCCTGCGTGAGCGCCCTGATGTGGTCCAGCGCGTGCTCGTCGGCGGGCAGCACATGCGCGGCGCCGAAGCGTGTGGCCAAGGCCAGCTTGTCGGCACTGCGATCCACCGCGATCACCGGCGCAGCCAGTTCCATCGCCGCAGCCTGGATGGCGTTCAACCCCACCGCGCCGCAGCCGATCACGGCCACGCTGGCGCCGGCTTCGACGCGGGCCAGGCGGCTGACCGCGCCCACACCCGTCATCACGCCGCAGCCGATCAGACAGGCGCGGTCGAACGGCATCGCCGCCGGAACCTTGATCGCACCCGACTCGGGCACCACCGAGTACTCGGCGTGCGAAGACACCACCGAGAAGTGGTGCAGCGTGGCGCCACGCCAGCGCAGCCGCGACTGCCCGTCCAGCATGTGGCCGGCGGGCTGGTGGCGAGTGAAAGGCTCGCACAGGATTGGCAGGTCACGCTCGCAATAGAAGCAGTGGCCGCAATGCGGGTTCCAGGACGCGACCACCGTGTCGCCGGGCTTGACCTGCGTCACGGCGCTGCCCACGTCCTCGACCACCCCGGCGCCTTCGTGCCCGAGCACGATGGGCAGCGGGTAGGCGAGTTGCCCGCCGATGACTTCGAGGTCGGTGTGGCAAAGGCCGCTGGCGCGATTGCGGATGAGCACGTCACCCGGTGCCAGCGCATCGAGAGTGACACGCTCGATGGCCAGCGGTGCATCGACGGCAGTCAGCACCGCAGCGCGGAAGTTCATCTCAAGGGCCCATCAGGCGCGTCGGTAGCCAGGTGACCAGCGCAGGCACATAGGTAATGAGCAGCAGCACGCCAAACAGCGTGAGCATGAAGGGCCAGCCTTCCTTGACGAAGCTCTCGATCTTCACGCGCAGGATCGAGCAGGTGGTGAACATCATCGTGCCCACCGGTGGCGTGACACCGCCGATGGTCAGGTTGACCACCAGCACCAGCCCGAAGTGCAGCGGGTCGATGCCCAGCTTGATGACCGCCGGCACCAGGATCGGTGTCAGCAGGATCAGCGCGGCCGTGCCCTCGATCAGCATGCCGACTGCGATCAGGCCGAAATTGATCAGCAGCAGCAGCAGCCAGGGCTGCTGCGTCAGCTCGATCAGCACCGCCGCCGCGCGCGACGGGATGCGCTGCCACGACATGTAGAAGCCGAAGGCGCTGGCCGCACAGATGATGATCATCACTGCCGAGGTCGCCAGCACGGTCTCGACCACGATCGTCGGCACCGAGGCCCACTTCAGTTCGCGGTGCCAGACCGCGCCCACCAAGGCGGCGTAGACCACCGTCATCGCGCCTGCTTCGGTGGGCGTGAAGATGCCGTAGCGGATGCCCAGCAGAATGAAGGCGATGATCGACAGTGCGCCGGCAGCGTCCACCACGGCGCGCCAGAGTTCGCCGGTGGAGACACGCCGCTCGCGCAAGGGCTTGTAGCCCCGGCGTTTGGACATCAGACCCACCGTGATCATCAGCCCCGCGCACAACAGCAGACCGGGCACGATGCCGCCGATGAAGAGCCGGCCCACCGACACGTCCGCCAGATAGCCGTAGATGATGAGTCCGATGCCTGGCGGGATGATGGGTGTGATGACCGACGCGCAGGCCGTGATCGCCGCCGCAAAGCCGGGCGTGTAGCCGCGGCGGACCATCTCGGTGCCGAGCATCTTGGCCTGCATCGCCGCGTCGGCGTTGGCCGACGCCGACAGGCCGCCCATCAAGGTGGCGAGCACCACGTTGGCTTGCGCAATGCCGCCGGCCATGTGACCCACCAGCGCATCCGCCAGGTTCAGCAGCCGCCGCGTGATGCCGGAGCGGTTCATGATCGCGCCCGCGCAGATGAAGAACGGCACGGCCAGCAAGGGAAAGGAATCGGTGGCCTGCACGAATTTCTGCACGAACACGCGCAGCGGCAGCCCGTCGGCGAAGATGAAGAACGACAGCGCCGCAATGGCCATCGCAAAAGCCACCGGAATGTTGAGCGCGAAGAGCGCGAACATCAGCAGCGCGGGCAGGTACTCCATGCTCAAAGTTCCGCGCCGGCATCACCCGGCACCTGCAGCCACGCGCCGGGCAGCCCCTGCCAGCGCCGCCATGCAGCGCGGCCATAGCGCAGCAGCATGCACAGGCTGCCCACCACGACCGACGCGTAAGTCACCGTGCGCGGCAGCCGCAGCACCGAAGTCGGGTCGCCCCAGGCGTCGACCGAGAATTGCACCGACAACACCAGCACCGTAGCCAGAAAGGCCAGCACCAGAGCGTCGGCCGCGGCCATCAACAGTCGGCGCGGGGTTCTTGGCAGCAGCGCCACCAACATGTCGATGGTGACATGCATGCCGTACTTGAAGCCGGCCGCAGCGCCCACGAAGACCAGCCACGCAAAGGCGATGCCCGCAACTTCGCTGGCCCAGGTGGCCGGCTGGCTGGTGATGTAACGCGTGAGCACGCCCCAGCACGTGGCGGCGACGATGACCACCAGCGCCAGGCCCGAGACGGCCTCCTCGAAGTGCCGCAGCGGTGAGTGCTTCGCCACCGCGCCCGTGCCCGTCACTTCAGGTTCGACAGCACGGTTTCGCGCAGGCCCGGCGTCCACTTGGGGAACGCCGTGTAGACGCTGGCGGTGGCTTTCTGGAAGGCGGGCACGTCGACATCACTGACGAAAGTCACACCCGCGCCCTTGAAGCGGGCGATGTAGTCGTCCTGGCTGGCCAGCGTCATCCGCGTCATCTCGGCGCCGGCCTTGGCGCCCTCTTCAAGCAGCACGGTCTGGATGTCCTTGGGCAACTTGTTGAAGTAGCTGGCATTGATGGGCCAGGTGACGAAGGCGGTGAAATGACCGGTGAGCGAGATGACCTTGCGCGTCTCCTGCAGCTTGGAGCCCCACAGCGAGCCCAGTGGCGCCTCGGCGGCTTCGACCACGTTCTGCGACAACGCGTTGTAGACCTCGGACCACTGCACGGTCGTCGGCCGCCCGCCCATGGCCTTGAAGGTTTCGATCCACATCGTGTTGGGTGGCACGCGCACGGTCATGCCGGCCATGTCTTCGGGCTTGCGCACCGGCTTGGCGGCAATCATGTGGCGCTGGCCGAAGTAGCCGTTGGCCATGATGAGCTTGAAGCCAGCGGCTTCGAGCTTCTTCTCGATGCCCTTGAACCAACCCGAGGCGAGCAGCTTGTCGTATTCCTGCGGCGTCTTGATCAGGTAGGGGCCGTTCAGCACGCCGATGTCGGGCACGAAGTCCGACAGGTAGCCGGGGTCGGTGATGTTCATCACGTTGGCACCCTGGCGGATCATCTCGTTGACGTCCTTGCCCGAGCCCAGCTGCTCGGCCGGGAAGACCTGGATCTGCACCTTGCCGTTGGTGCGCGCGGCCACGTTCCTGGCAAAGAACTCGGCCGCGAGGTGCGCCGGCTCGGTGGTGGACAGGGAATGCGCAAAACGGATCTTGATGTCCTGCGCCGCAGCGCCGGCGGCCACGGCCAAGCCCGCCAGGGCTACCGCAACTCGGACTGTTAATGTTTTCATTTCTCGTCTCCTCGTGGGTGGGGGTGAATGCAGGGTTCGAAAAGCGGCCGCGACTCAAGCAGCGGAGGCGCGCGCCGGGTTGAGTCTGCCGCGGGCCTCGGCGCCCGCGTAAAGGATGCGCAGCTGGCGGTCGATGGCATCGGCATGGGCGGCCAGGGCTTGGGCATCGAGGTCGGCACGCGGCGACGTTTCGGCATCGAAGTGGCCGTGGGCATCGTGACCGCGCACGAGCAACGCACTGTCACGGATGGGCGAGAGCTGGCGCACATGGGTGGGCATGTAGCGGATGGCGAATCCGACACGCGGCCAGCTCGCGCGGTTGGGCTCGGAGCCGTGGAACAGCAGCACGTGGTGCAGCGACATCTGGCCGGGCTGCAGCTCGACGTTCACCACCCGGCCTGCATCCACTTCGACAGCGATTTCCTGGCCGCGCGACAACAGGTTGTCGTCGTCGAAGCGATCCTCGTGCTTCACCTGGGCCTTGTGGGTGCCGGGCACGACCTGCATGCAGCCCGATTCGGCCGTGCTCGGCGTCAGCGCGACCCAGGCCGTCATCACGTCGGGCGACGACAGGCCCCAATAGGTGGCGTCCTGGTGCCAGCTGACATAGGCGGCATCAGCTGCCGGTTTGACGAAGAACTGCGAGCTCCAACAGAGCAGGTCGGCGCCGAGCACCGATTCCACTGCGTCGAGGATGCGCGGGTCTCGCACCAGCGCGTCCAGCCAGGTGTACAGCAGATGGGGCTTCTGGTTGTTGCGGCCCTTGATCGCCGCGGCATCGTTCAGATAGCGCTGGGCCAGGGCATCAGCCTCACCCACGCCGAGCGCCGGCAGGGGATGCAGGATGCCGCTGGCCTGGTACAGCGCTACCTGGGCAGGCGTCAAGGGTGCAGACAAAGTGGGCCTCCTCGGGTTACTCTGGCTGACGCCTTGAGTTTTATCAATGAAAATTATTTTCACCGCCAAAACTCGACTGTCAACGTCCAGACTTACCCGTAGACATGATCCAGACCATCGTTCAGCCCGCGCGCCACCCGACTGCAAAGCCAACCCGGGAGCCGAAGTCTGTCGAAGCGTCGGAGCCGAACTACGCCGCGCCAGCGCTGGAAAAGGGCCTGGACATCCTCGAGTTGCTGGCCGGTGAGGCTGAAGGCATGAGCCAGGGCTTGATCGCGCAGCGTCTGGGGCGATCGACCACCGAGCTCTTTCGCATGCTCAGCGTGCTGGAGCGGCGCGGCTACCTCAGCCGCCATGCCGACGGCAGCTACCGACTGTCCCTGCGACTGTTCGAGCTGGCGCACCAGCACCCGCCGCTCAAGCGACTGCTGACCGTGGCGCTGCCGGTGATGCAGCAACTGACGCAGGCCAGCCGCCAATCGGCGCACCTGGTGATCCACTTCGCGCGCCAGATTCTGGTGGTGGCGCAGGTCGACAGCCCCGAGCCGATGGGCTTTGGCGTTCGGCTGGGCGCCAACTTTCCTTTTCGGCCTGACCGTGCCTCGTCGCGCGTGCTGTCGGCTTTCCAGCCCGCCCTGGCACAGGATGCACTGATTGCAGAGCTGGTGGCCGAAAGCACCGCGCGCATTTCGGCCACCAGGGTCAGGGCTGAGCTGGCGACCATCGTCGACAAGGGCTACTACATGGCACCGAGCGAGACCACGCTGGGCGTGACCGACCTGTGCGCGCCGATCTTCGACCACAGTGACGGCGCGGTGGCCGCTCTGACCGTGCCCTACCTGCAGCAGCGCGATGTGCACGTGTCGATTGCAGCGGCGCGCGCAGCGCTGCTTGCCAGCGTACGGCAAATCTCTGCCGCGCTCGGAGCGCCGCCAGGTCGCCGCTGACAGCGCCTGGACCTGCTCCTTTCGACGGGTGGCGCAGACGCCTTAACGGCGGGCAGCGCAGCATTTGTCCGGCTCGAAGGCCGATCTGCCGAGCCCGCACTTGCCCGTACACCGAAGCCCTCCAGGGCAGAGTCTTTGCTTATCTGGGCGGCAGTGATTTCGCCAATGCGGCGACCAGGGCAGAAGCCTCGCGTTCCCGCAGCCGCGAGCGAATCTGGATGCCGGCCGCGACACGCTCGGCGGTAGACGCTCCAGCGGGGCCAGCCAGCCGCTGCTGATCCTGCAGCAACTGCTGGGCCGTCGTCGGGTCGCTGGCCCACCAGGCAATGCCCGGCAACAGCCAGTTCCTGCCGCCGAACGGGCCGTCGCCGCCCAGAGGCGCGAGGGCCTGCCAGTGTTCGACCGCAAAGGCATAGACCTGCGGGATCAGCGACGGCACGACACCCATCGCATTCAGCAAGCGAAAACTCACATCCGGCGCCAGGCGCCCCGACAACGATTCCTCGAGCAGGCGCTGCGCGCGCCGCGGGTCGGAGCCTGAGCACAGGGCCTCCAGGAACAGCCATCGTTCCTCCTGGCTTTCGGTCTTGTGCAGGGCCTCCCAGAGTGCCTCGAACTCCGCGGCCAGCGGCTCGCGGCCGACTGCCCGCAGCACACTGCCGCGGATCGACCTCGGCACCTGAGTGGTGTCGGCAGCCATGGCGCCGGCAAAGCGCCGGTGCGCGCCGGCCAAGGTCTCGGCGTGGCCCAAGGCGGCCAGGCGTGTGATCAGGGCAGCGCGCAGCCGGCGCGTCTCGCCGTCTTCGCCGGGCCGTTCGTCCCAACCCAGCTGCGCCAACTCGGGCGCGAACAGGGCCATGCCGGCGGCACGAAGGGCGTCCTGGGCGGGCGTGGCTGCGAAGGTGTAGTCCAGCTGCTGCCATTGCGACAGCGCCTGCGAGAACAGGGCGGCCCGGCTGGCATCGCGAACCTGCGGCACACGGGCCAAAAGAGCAAGGTGGTCGGCCACTGGTTGCCTGCCGGCGTTGATCATCGCGTAGCTGTCCGACAGCAGGGTCAGGCGGTCGATCGGTGCGAGATCGGCAAACGCAGCGGCCAGGCGGGCGCGCGAAGCCGGGTCGTAGTCGACCCGGTAGTAGCCGATGCCGCCGGCGTTGGCGAGCAACGGCCCTTCATCGCAGCCCGGCCACTGCAGATCGAGCGCCTGCCCCGTCATCAGCACCGTACGCTGCGCGCTGCCGCGCGCCAGCGTCACCGGCAGTTGCCACAACGCGGCGGCCAAGGGCTCACCCAGCGCGAAGCGGCTCTGGCGCAAGCTGAGCTGCGTCTGAGCCTTTACGCAACGGGTTTCGACCTCCAGCAGCGGCAGCCCTTTCTGGTCGGTCCAGCTCGCGGCAACCTTGCCGACGGGCAGACCGGCGGCGCGGCCGATGTGGTGCCACAGGTCGCCCGCGGTGGCAGGAAGCAGGGCTCGGTCGGCCATGTAAGCGGCCAGCCCGCGCTGGAAGTTTGCCGGCCCTACCCATTGCTCAAGCATCGTCAGCACAGCGCCACCCTTGATGTAGGTGATGTTGTCGAAGACCTCGAACACGCTCGATTCGCTGACCGGCCCACCGCGGATCGCTCGCGTGGCAGGCGTGGCATCGCGGTCGAAGGTGCTGTCGACCGCAATGCGTTCGTACAACCGCGTCTGCCATTCGGGGTGGAAGTGGGCCGATGCCTTCTTCTGCATCCAGGTGGCGAAGGCCTCGTTGAGCCAGGTCTCGTCCCACGAGGCCACCGACACCAGGTTGCCGAACCACTGATGCGCGATTTCGTGCGCCACGATCGAGAACACGCCGCGTTGCCGGTCGGGGCTGCTGCGGCTCTCGTCGAAGAGCAGCGCGTCCTCGATGTAGCTGATCAGCCCCCAGTCCTCCATCGCGCCCTGGCGCACGCCGGCCACCGCCAGCTGGTCCAGCTTGGGCAGCGCATAAGGACGCCCGAAGTAGCTGGCAAAGAAGGGCAGCACGTCCTGGGTGGCTTTCATCGCCACGCGAGCCTGCCCGGACTTGCCCGGCGCGGTGAAGATGCGCAGCGGCGTGGCACCGCTGCTGCCCTCGAGCACGTCGAATTGCCCGATCGCAACGGCCAGCAGATAGCTGGGCATCGATGGCGTCGGTGCGAACCGGTGTCGGCGCAGGCTGCCTTCCGCCACGGGCGCTCCGCGCAGCGGCATGTTGGACAGAACGGTGTATTCCGCGGGCGCCCGCACTTCGAGTTCGAAGCTCGCGCGGAACACCGGCTCGTCGAAGCCCGGAAACACCTGTCGCGCGCTCGTGGCCTGTAACTGGGTCGCCAGCGTGCGCAGCGGCTGACCTGCAGCCCGGTGCTGGACGAGAAAGAGGCCTTCGCCGCTGCTTTGCACCTTGCCGCGGTAGCGGATCTGCAAGCGGTAGGCGCCGGCCGCAATCGGGCGTGCGTCAACAGGCGAAAGACGCCACTGCCAAGTCTTGTCATCGGCTGTCACATTTAATGTGCGGGCCGGCCCTCGGCCTTGCACCAGCATCACTTCGTCGGCCTGCAGGTCCCGCGCGTGCAGCACGATGGCCGGCACGGTCTGACGCACGCGCAGCGTGACCGTCAAGTCACCGCTGAACGTGGGCTGCGCAGGGTCGAGGTCCAGGCGCAATTGCACGCGCGACGGCACAACCGTCTTCGGCAACACAGTTGCCACCCGCTCGAAGTCAAAGCGCGGCTGCGCTTCGACAGAACCTGCCAGCAGCAGAAACAGCGCGGTCAGGCAGGCCAATGATCGGACTCTCATGCGCGCCCCATGGTTATCGTTGTGGGCGACATTCTGGCTCGCAGCTGGGCACATGTCTGGCCCACGTTAGGGGGTCGGCTACA
>Ga0209181_10012019_pt1 | contig 11008 bp, 7 predicted proteins | sample MAT05_FD_187208 | JGI IMG/M metagenome (GOLD analysis project Ga0209181, IMG submission 187208) | Freshwater microbial communities from Lake Fryxell liftoff mats and glacier meltwater in Antarctica - MAT-05 (SPAdes) (version 2) | ecosystem: Environmental > Aquatic > Freshwater > Ice > Liftoff...
ATGGCTACACAGCGTGCAGCGATACGTTCGGCGGCATTTGTGCCGCGTTCCACAAACCGGGCAGGTTTGGGACGTATAGGCTTCGGAAACTTCGGTGGCTCCCGAAAGTTTATAGCTTAGTTGTTGGATGATCTTGCGATTGCACGCGCTGCTCACCTGCTGCGCATGTCTGCTCCCCATCTTTTGGGCAGCATCATTGAAGGGCTTACCGACCACAACTTGCGCCTTGGGAAAGGCATCGGCGATGATACGGGTGGCTTTGTGGGTGGCATCGCGAACGCGATTGCGAGCTTTTTCCAACATTTTGTACTTGCGACGCTGCAAGCGTTTGTGGCGATGGGAGTGCTTTTTGTGGGTGGACTGCCGTTTTTGCAGGCTTGCCAGCCGTTTGTTGCGCCATTGCACGGTCGCTTTCAGTTCCCGTCCACTGACCAACACCGCCGTCATGCCATCGGTCGCGGCGATCAAGGTGTTGACGCCTAAATCGACCCCAATCACGGGCGTCGGTAGGGGCGGTGCCACGGGCGACTCTTCTTCTATCTTGACCACTGGCAATTCACATACGATCAAGACGCGATTGAACGCCAGCCGCACTTCCATGATCCGCCCCCGCAAGGTGATGTTGTCTGGGATGTGGACGACCAGTTTCCCCGCTTTGCCATTCGGCAAAATCAGCTTGTTGCCGTCGCGTTTTGCCGCTTGATTGGTGTAGATAACATCGCGATAGTGTGCCTGTCTCCACGGGTAGTGGGCTTTTTCGTCACCATTCTTGCGTTTTTGGCGGGTGCTATCGACAGCTTCCAGAAATTCGCCGATGATCTGTTGAACCGACTGCGAATGCAGATGGCGGTAGCGTTTCTTTGCCCACTGTTCCCATCGTCCTTTGGGGGGCCAATTCCATTGCAAACGCCGAATCCGCGCGTGGCGAACGACCAAGTCCGCCCATAGGCGCGCCGCTTCTAACCGTGAATGGGTCAATACCTCCCACTGCGATTTGCTATCGGGCAGCCAACGGAATTCAACAGTTCGGTAGCTCATATTTTCGAGTATACGGTCTTTTAAGTTTTTTGTCGATGTTCATCATAAGACAGGTGCATTTCACTTTGGTGCAATCATGTTCGATTTTTGAACTCAACTCGGAAATTCCGAGAGAATTTACACTCACTTCAAATGCACCCCGCTGACACGCTCAGACGGCGGCTAAAGCCGTAAGGCGCTTCATCTACAGCCGCTGAAGCGGCATAGCTTTCGCGGGCTAAAGCCCTACTTCTGTAACGATGCTGTAACCCCCTGTTTTCCGAAAAATGCACGCCAAAATACAATAAAGATGCGATACTTACACCCAGTGGGCACCGTCGTTACAATATCCGACCCCAGCCCACTTTATGAAGAATGCACAATTTTGAAATCTTAAGACGCGGCGGCGTTTCTTCTGTTAAGATTAAGGTGCTGGAATGCGAGGGAACTTCCTGAAAAACGTGAAACATTCATGGTTTTGCTTGCAGGGACACGCGCCCTTGATAGAATTAAACTAAGGGTGAGTCATTCATCGGGAGATAGGGATGGGCGCTATAGACAATGTGCGTCTTCGCTGCTCAGCCTGTACCAGTGTCGGACGGGTACGCGAGAACAACGAAGACAATATACAACTCTGGCAACAAGAACATTATGTCATCGCGGTCGTCGCGGATGGGATGGGCGGCGCTGCTGCGGGTGAGCAAGCCAGCCAAATCGCGGTAGAGGCAATAGAGGCGATGTTGGCTGCCCAAAAAGCCGGCGGGCAGCCCTTTGAACAACGCCCCGACGAGCAAGTCATCAGTATTTTGCTGGAAGCGATCCGAACCGCGAATAGCAATATCATCCGGCGGGCGACCGACGAACCCGAACTGCGCGGCATGGGCACCACCATGACCGTGGCGTATGTGCGCCCCAATCGGGCATTGATCGCGCATGTGGGCGACAGCCGCGCCTACTTGGTCGATTCACGCGGGTTGAAGATTCAACAGGTGACGGCGGATCACAGTTTTGTCGAGGCGCTGGTGGCGGCGGGGCATTTGACCCACGAACAGGCGGAAGAACACCCCATGCGCAATGTCTTGTACCGCGCCTTGGGGCAAAATGAAGATGTCGATATCGACCTCTACGAGATTCGGCTGCGCAGTGGGGATCGTTTGGTGATGTGTTCTGACGGACTCACCCATCATGTCAAGGCGGGCGAAATCGCCACCATCTCCTCCGAAGCCAAAACACCAGATGATACCTGCCAACGCCTGATCGACCTCGCCAACGCGCGCGGCGGCGAAGATAATATCAGCGTGATTGTTATCCAAACGGAGTTAGACCTGACCGCACAGGCGACTCTTGAAATCGGCTCCTTAAATTTGGTGGAACTGGATGTTGAGGATACGATTATCCTGAGGGGTAAATTAGAGCGCATTGACCCACTGCATGATGGGGATGAAACCTTGCGCGCCGGGCTTCTGCCAGATGTTCGCGATTAACCGAACGGGCGGTTAGAAGGTTGCCTGATTAAGGAATAAGAGCCGATGCCCATCGCGACAACCCGTTTGGAAGAGGGTATCCTCTATACAAAAAGTACCGGACCGGGCACTATTGCAGAACTCAACGACGCTCACCGTGAGGGGTTACATTTGTTACAAGCGGCGGGGGATACTGGGTGGGTGCTGATCATGGATGTTTCGGAGGCGGGTACTCCAAGCGTAGATATGAACAAAGATACCCTGCGCACGTTGATTCGGAACCAACAGAATGACAAGCTGGCGGGATATGTCGTCCTTGGTGCGGCACAAAGCGCGCGCATCTTCTTGTTGACTTATTGTAAGCTCTTCCGGCTCAACATGCACTTTGAAATGTCCTTTGAATCCGCATTGATCCGTGCGCGTGCCATGCGCGACAGCGCCAAGCCCAAAGACCGCGACACCCCATAAGGATAGAAGCTCATGCCGATAGAAACGAAACGTTTGGAAGAAGGTCTCATCTATACAATCAGTAAAGGTCGCCCTAGTTTTGGCGAACTCAACGGCTCGCGCGATGAGGGCATCCGCATGTTGGCAGAAGCGGGTGATAAAGTGTGGGTGCTGATCATGGATGTCGCCGCAGCGGGTATCCCCCGTGCGGATATGAATAGCGACACCTTGCGCAATGTCACCAAGCAAAACCAAATGGATGATCTGGCGGGCTATGTCGTGATTGGTGCCAATCCGGGGGTGCGCGTGTTGATGTCTACCTATGGGCGGATGTTCAAAATCGCCATGCACTTTGAGCCAACTTTAGAGGCGGCGCTGCCAGTGGCACGGACGATGCGCGACAATGCCAAAAATAAGGTAAAAGCAACCCCCGCCCCGACGAACAACTAGGGATGCGCGACGGCGCGTCCGCTGGGGATGATGTATACTATAACTACTTGAGTACCTTTTTCTAACCCAATGGAAACGTTAAGGGGAGATTGCCGTGTCCGAACGCCCAAATGACCGAAATCCACAAGACAAGGAGCGGCGCTCCGGCTGGCGTATCCCCGAAAATACCGGCGGGCGCAGTCAGCCGTTGATCCAGCAGCCGTCCACGCCCCCCTCCAAAGCCGCTGATTGGCAAGTACCGGTGTTGCCGCGCGAGCTTTCGGTAGAACCCCAAGTGCGCGGGGCATGGCATTTACCGCGCCCTGAAGACACGACTTACACGCCCGAAGATGTGACGCTCATCCCTGCCGATGACGCCCAAACCGAAGGCATCACCGACCAAAGCAATCTGAACCTGCTCCGCTTGGACGAGGGTGGCGAGGATGCTGGTTTGGAGACACCACTCCCTTTCGACGGCGACGACTCCGGCGTGATCGCACGGGCGGCGGTCGCAACCCCGCTGCAAGAAGACACCCGTTTGGCGGCGGCAGAACAAGCCCGTGCCGACCGCGTGGCGGAGGCGCTCAGCCTGCTGGAAGACGATGACGACGACGGGGACGACGTCAGCAACAGCTTTAGCATGAGCGAACTGATCGCGCTGGCAAGTTTAGAGACTGCCCGCAGCACCAGCGAACTGACCCCCGCCAGCGACGCCCCTGCCGAAAACGTGTACGACGCCAGTGATCCGGTCAGTTATGCCCGCCGCCAGCTTGAATTGTTACAACAGCAAGCGGCGAAGGCACAAAATCAACTCGAACAGTTGAACGAGCCGGAAGCCACCAACGCGGATATGGAGACCGCCCAAGACGCGAATTCGGCAGTCTCGGTGGAGCTTGATCCGGCGGAATACGCCCGTCAACAGATGGCACGCCTCCAACAAGGGCAAATGCCCCCCGCCGCGACTCCGGCTCCCGTCACGCCCGAAGCCGCTGCGCCCGCGCCCGAAGCCGCTGCGCCCGCCCCCGCGCCCGCCCCCGCTCAAGTTGACAGCCAACCGCTACCCGACGCCACCAGCGTCTTGACGCCCGAAGAACAAGCGTTGGCACAGCGCTACCGCACCGCCGAAGCGACCGTGCGCGATTTGCGGCGCATGTACCAAAACGGACAACTGAGCCGCGAAGACTTCGAGAATGGCTTACGCCAGTCGATGGTCTTGGACGATAACCGCATCTACTGGATGTTGGGCACCGAGTCCGACCGGTGGTATAAGCACGAAAACAACGAATGGACGCCCGCCACGCCGCCCGTCTTAGAAAAAGAAGCCCCTGGCGCGGGTGGTGCCGTCGATTTCGATCATACCGTCCCCACCGCCACCATCAGTGATGAAGGCTGGGTGCCCCAACGGGTGCCCGTGCGCGATATGGATGCGACGGTGCCCAACACCGCTGGCATTTTCATCGACCGCAACAATCAACCGACGGTGCCGGGGGCAACCTATACCGAAGCGACCGTGCCCAACGATCCCTACAGCCAAGCCACTGTACCGGGAACAGCGTACAGCCAAGCGACGGTGCCGGGGCAAGCGTACAATCAGCCGACCATCGCCAACCAACCCTTCGACATGGGCGCAAGTGTGGCGGCGGATGCCGCCGATGCTGATGAGTCGTTGTATGAACAAGCTGTCGAACGCCAACGCCAAGACACCGCCCGCACGCTTGCCATCGGCGCGGCGCTGATCGCGGCGGCGATTTTCTTGATCGGCACGATCAGCGTGATCATCGCGGTCACGTCGTATAACAACCTCGCCGATCCCTATCGCCAACAAGTCATCGCGCTGGCAAACTATACGCCCCTGTTCCAGACGGCACGCATTTATGCCGCCGACAACAGCTTGATCGCCGAACTGACCAGCGAACAAGGCGGCGCACGCACGCGCGTCCCGCTGGAGCGAATCGCGCCGGAGTTGATTCACGCGGTGGTGTCGCTCGAAAACGAGCGCTTCTTTGAAGACCCGGGTTTCGATGTCTTGGCGATTGGGCGCGCTTTTTTCCAGAATCTTACCTCCGGTCAAATCGACTCCGGTGCCAGCACCATCACCCAACAGATCGCCCGCAACTTGATCCTGCAAGATACGACAGTATCGCCCCAACGCAAGCTGCAAGAAATCGTGATCGCTGCCGAAATCGCGCGCACCTATGATAAAGACTTCATCCTCGCGTTGTATTTGAACGAGGTCTATTTCGGCAATCAGTCGTATGGCGTCGAAGCGGCGGCACAGTTCTACTTCAAACACAGCGCCGAAGATGTCAACCTGCCAGAGGCGGCATTGCTGGCGGGCTTGATCCAAGCGCCCGCGCTGTATGACCCCGTGATCAACCGCACGGCGGCGTTTGGACAAATGCGCGAAGTACTCGTGCGCATGGCGACGGTGGGCTGTCTCAACTTCCAACATGCGCCCTACAACACCAGCCCGTATTGCATCAGCACCCAGCAGATCGATCAAAACGCGACGCCGGGGACTGCCATTCAGATCGCCCGTATCGAAAGCGCCAACTATCTGCCGCGCGCCACCCGCGTCCTCTATCCGCACTTTGTGAATTACATCCAGCAGCAAATCGAAGCGAATTTTGGCACCAGCGAGATGTTTCGGCGTGGTTTTAACATTTACACCACCCTAGTGCCGCGCATCCAAGATGGTGCCCAAGATATTTTGGCACGGCAAGCACAATCATTGTCGCCCAACAGCATCAACGCGGGCACGGTCATGGTCACAGACCCCAACGACGGCGCGATCCGCGCGATGGTGGGCAGCCCCGACTTTAACAGCGAGGCGAACTCCGGACAGATCAATTATGCGCTGACATGGCAACAGCCCGGCTCGGCGATCAAGCCCGTTGTCTACGCCGCTGCCCTCGAAGGCAGTGATGTGAACGGCGTCCGCAATTACTACACCCCGGCGACGATTTTGTGGGATGTACCAGTGCGCTATACCAACCCGGATTATGCCCCCGTCAACTTCGATGGCATCTTCCATGGCCCGCAAGCATTGCGCTATGCGCTGGCGAACAGCTACAACATCCCGGCGGTCAAGACCTACGAATCCATCGGCAGTGCGCGCTTCCAAGAGACTGCCCAACGGATGGGCTTGCGGTTCCTCGACAATGCCAGCTTTGGGCTGGCGACGGCGTTGGGCGGCACCGAAGTTCGGTTATATGACATGATGCAGGCATATGGCACCATCGCCAGCGGCGGGCAACGGGTGCCGCTGTACGCCATCACCCGCATCGGCACGTCCGAGGCAGAAGATATCCCCGTGCCCGAACGCGCCGCCGCAACGACGGCATTGCAACCGTCGGTCGCCTTCTTGCTCCAAAATATCTTGAGCGACAACAGCGCGCGGGCAGCCGCCTTCGGTGCCGGTTCGCCCCTGCTGATCGAGGGCTATCAAAACCAAGTGGCGGCAAAGACCGGCACCAGCAACAGCAATCGCGACCTATGGACGATGGGTTTTAGCCGGAACTATGTGGTCGGCGTTTGGTTGGGGCGCAATGACGACGCCCCGACGGTAAACACCACCCAGCTCAGCGCCGCGCCTATCTGGAATGCCGTCATGCGCATCGTCTTGCAAAGCACGCAACCGGGGGCGTTCACCGTGCCCGATGGTGTTGTGCAACAGCAAGTGTGCGCCGAAACAGGCACCCTATTTGATGCCAACGTGACGCCCCCCGGCTGCCGCAGCATCCGCACGGAATACTTCATCGCCAATTCGCCCCCGCCCACCGCCAGCCAATCCTTCGTGCAAACGGTGCCGGTCGATAGTTGGTCCAACCTGCGCGCCAATAATTTTTGTCCAGATTTCCAAGTGCCCGGCACCTTCGCCAACATCGGCGATGCCTCGGCAGTGGCATGGTTAAACACCGCCCCCGGTCAGCAATATGCGCGCTCGATTGGGCTGCCCGTGCCCTTGACCGCGCCGCCGACGGCAGAGTGTGATCAAAACACGATCAACCCGCAACTCAGCTTTAGCAACATTGGCAATAATCAACAAGTGACGGGGGAAGTGCAAATTCAAGGCGTGGCGACGGGCAACAATTTCCAAAGCTATCGGCTGGATTTGGCACCTGCGGGCGCACCCACCAACTTCGTCAGCATTGCCGGCCCCTTCACGGCGGCACAATCGAATGGGGTGCTGGCAACGTGGAACAGCACCACCGTCCAGAGCGGCAATTATGTGCTGCGCTTGATCGCCACTTCGACGACGGGGGGTATCGCCAGCCGCACGGTCAACATCACCGTGTTTAATCAACCGACGCCCGTACCGCCGACGCCCATCCCAACCATTGTGATCCCGCCGACGCTGGATATCAACTCTACGCCGCTCCCCTTCCCCACACCCACCGCAACGCTGATGGCGGGGTAAAGCCTCGATATCGTTTCATCTCTGTGCTATCTGCCCGTCTTTTCACTATGTCGTAGGTGAAAAGACGGGCAGATTGTTGATTTCGGCGTAAAATAAGCCTTATCAAAAACAGGTCAATAATTTTTTAGTTGAAAGGAGTCTTGGCTATGCTGGATGACGCCACCATCGCCCACATCCGCGCCGCGCGCACACTTCATGGGGTGCCGCCCGAACATCACGCCGTCCCCGTGCGCAATATCCGCCACCTGCTTTCATTGCACGCCTCCACCACGCCCGACCGGGCGTTTCTCATTCATTATGATCAGGCGGGCAACCGTGACGAATGGAGCTATGCCCAGTTCAACACGCGCGTGCATCAAGCCGCCAGTTATCTGTATGACGACCTCGGCGTGCGGCGGGGCGACCGTGTGGCGGTCTTTGCCTATAACCATACCGACACGGTGGTGGTCTATTTCGCTTGTTGGTTGATCGGCGCGGCGGTCGCCCCCCAAAACAGCGCCGAAGATAATCAGCGCATCGCCTTCATCTTGCGCAACAGCGAAGCCTCGATCTGTTTGGTGCGGGCGGAATTTCTCGAACGGGCGGAACAGATCATTCATGGGGATGGCGATGACGTCGGCGCATTGAGCGCCCCCAACATCCGTCAAATCGTGCAAATGGGCGGCGCGCCCTCAGACGCCTATGCGCATTTTGACAGCGAGATCGCCCACCGTCCCGATACGTTTATGTCCGCCCCCGTCGCCGAGCGCCCCACGTTAGAAGACGAGGCATTACTCGTCTATACCAGCGGCACGACCGGCGCTCCCAAAGGCGTCGTCTTGATGCAGTACAACTTATTGATCGACGCGAAAGGCATCAGCCAATGGCAAGCGATCAGCGGCGGGCAGCGGCTCATGTGCGTGTTGCCGATCCACCATGTCAACGGCATCGTCATGACGTTGATGACGCCGCTCTATGTCGGCGGCTCGGTGGTGTTGACGCGCCAGTTCTCGCCCCGTCACTTTTGGGAGCGGATCGCGCGGGAAAAAGTGCATATGGTCAGCACGGTGCCGACGCTGCTGCAATTCGCTCTCGAATTTGCCGACCAACAAGCGGCGGTCGGTGCCTCTATTTGGGGCGATGGCATTGAAAAAAGCGATCTGCGCCATTTTCGCTATGTGTTGTGCGGCGCTGGCACCCTGCCGATGAGCCTCGTCAAAGCCTTTGAAGCGCGCTTCGGCATCATGATCTTGCACGGTTATGGTTTGAGCGAGACCACTTGTTACAGTTCGCACCTGCCGATTGATCTGTCATGGGATGAGTATCATCACTGGATGTTCGATTACGGCTACCCTAGCATCGGCTGTGCCATCGAGGTCAACGAAATGGCGATCTTCGACGCGCTGGGCAGTGGCACGCCCCTAGCGGCGGGCGAACGTGGCGAAATTTGTATTCGCGGGCACAACGTCATGAAGGGCTATTTTAAGCGCCCCGATGCCAACCAAGAAACCTTCCGCTTTGATTGGTTCCGCAGCGGCGATGAAGGCTTTTATGAAAGCGATGAACGCGGGCGCAAATTCTTTTTTATCACCGGACGCCTGAAAGAACTGATCAATCGCGGGGGGGTCAAGTTTAGCCCATTTGATATTGAAGAAATTTTGTTGGAGATCGCCGGCGTCAAAGTCGGGTTAGCCATCGGTTTCAAAAATGCCTATTATGGCGAAGAAGTGGGTGCCTACGTGGTGCTGCACGAGGGCATACCGCCTGATGCCGACACGATCTTGGCGCACTGTCGCGAACGGTTGACTTTTGAGAAAGCGCCCAAAATTGTCGTCTTTGGCACCGATATCCCCGTGACCTCAACGGGCAAGTATCAGCGCCTCATGCTGCGCGACCGTTTTGAGGCATGGGAACATATTCAGTTTAAGAAATAGGGAGATCCAATGCCAAAAACTCTAGCGGTGCTGTTGTTCATGATGTGGTTCCTCGCTATCGGCGTACAGGTTCGGGCACAAGACCCGGCATGGAGCGAGATCACGCCGGGGGGTGATGCCGTTTGCGCACGCGGCACCCCCTACACCTTTTATGCGCGCGGCGGCGATCCCTCCAAATTGCTGATTTATTTTCAAGGGGGCGGTGCTTGTTGGAATGACGCCACCTGCGCGCCCGAAGCGGGGTTGTTTGACGAGGTGATCGTCGGCAATGAGGTCAGTAATTACACGAACGGGATTTTTGACAGCGGCAATGGCGAAAACCCGCTGGCAAGTTACAGCACCGTGTTCGTCACCTATTGCACGGGGGATTATCACACCGGAAATCGCGCGGTAGACTACACGACCGGCACGGTGCAGCATCGCGGTGCCGTCAATGCAGGGGCGGCACTCCGTTGGGCATATGCCACGATCCCGCGCCCTAGCGAGGTGGTGATCGCCGGCTGTAGCGCGGGCGGCATCGGTGCCATTTATCATACCCGCGCCATCGCCAGCCAATACAGCAGTGCCCGTATCACCCAGTTTGGCGATGCAGGTGTGGGCGTGATCCCGCCCACATGGGGCGGCTTTGATGTATGGGGCACCCGCCGCAACAGCGCCCCGAATCAATTCGTGACCAGTCTGTATAGCGCGACGGCGCGCGGGCGGGTGCGGGCGGCGCAATTCACGACGGTGGAAGACAATGTGCAAACGACCTACTACACGATCATGGGCGCGGTCAATGCGTGGACGCTGGAAATGAGCGACGCCCTCAGCCGTTTAGAGGGGCGCGCCAACTTTCGCAGTTACATCGCGCCGGGGGGCGAACACTGCATCGCCGAGACGCCCCGCTTTTATGGCGAAAATGTGAGCGGGGTGCGTTTCCGCGATTGGTTCGCGACGCTCATCAGCGGCGGAGCGCTGCCGGGGAATGTGCGCTAATTCGTTCCCGTTATTTTTATGCTATGCTCTCTTCAACAGGCGTTCGAGGATGGGAGGGGGATCATGATCCCCCGTGAAGTCACTAAGGTCTCTATAGAAGCATTTATGGACATGACTCAGCGGATCGAAAATGAAGGCAAGCGCTTTGAATTGGTGAACGGTGAAGTTGTTGAAGATAGGGCAGGCGGCACCGGTGGCGAACACGGCGAAGTGGGGGTGCATTTCACTTTAGTGCAAAATATGCTCGTCATGGTACCGGGGGAAATGTGGGGTTTCAAAGGGCGGATATTCGGCGCGGGGACAATGTGAGTTGATAACATTTGACAAGCGCCTAATCCGCC
>Ga0209181_10012020_pt1 | contig 11008 bp, 9 predicted proteins | sample MAT05_FD_187208 | JGI IMG/M metagenome (GOLD analysis project Ga0209181, IMG submission 187208) | Freshwater microbial communities from Lake Fryxell liftoff mats and glacier meltwater in Antarctica - MAT-05 (SPAdes) (version 2) | ecosystem: Environmental > Aquatic > Freshwater > Ice > Liftoff...
GGAACGGCGAAATCAGTTCCGCAATAGTATTTGGTTGCATCGTATCGTCGCAATCGAGTTTCGCAATATACGTACCCGTACAGTGTTGTAAACCTCTATTCCAGTTGGCAGTCATTCCAATACGCGTGGGCCAAGCAAGGACTTTAATTCGCGAATCGTTTGCGGCGTGTGTCTGCGCTGTCGCTACCGAATGATCCGTGCTGCCGTCGTCACTAACGACAATTTCAAGCGCGAAGTATGTTTGCGAAAGCAAACTGCGCAAACATTCGTCTAAATATTTCTCGCCGTTGTAGCAAGGGACAATAATGCTGACCAGTGGATCGACCGATGCATTTCCGTTCAATCTTGCGTCCTCAAGCCTAGCTTGGCCTTACCCACACTGTTGTTTGACTCTTATGCCCGAGCATCGGGCCGAATCCGGGATAGTCTTCACGCTGCCAGTTCGCCGGTATACCCTCAAGCGGCGCGTCCTTGAACCAGTGCCAGTCGGTATTATCAACGACGAGCATTCCGCCCGGTTTTACATATTGAACGGCAATCTGCACGCACTCGCGCCGATGGGCACCGTCGACGAGTACCAGATCTTGGCTGCTTAGGGGTTTCGACTCAATAGACGAGACATAGTCGATTTTGCTCTCCGCGAACACGAGAGTGTAATTGCCGTAACCGTGCGATCTAAGTGATTTGCTTAAAATCTGGTGCCATTGTGCGTCATCTTCGATCGAGGTAAGCGTGGCGCCGAGATCAAGCCAGTAGAGTGTTGAATGGCCGCTTCCAAACTCGAAGACGTGCGGCTGAATCGGTAATTGCGCACGTATCGCTCTGACCGCCGCGAAGGTCAGCCATGGGATGGCCATGCTCAGCGGCCTTCGCCGCGCTCGCATAGAGCGCAGCCAGATCCATGCGTCGAGCGGATGGCGAGAGAAGCTTAGCGATCCCAGCACGTGTATTGCGCGCAGAAGGATCCAAACTGGCCCGCGCCGGACTGGCATTTTCGAGTCTCGATCGGGATCGAATGCGGAGTGATCGGCGAAAAGGCTCAATGGCTACCCTCGGTTGCGACTGGTGAATGTTTTTGCTGATCTGTGCTGAGAGACACACGCTGAATCGCGGCCATTAAACCTTGCTTGCATTCGGCAAATCCCCAGTTTTCGATGCGCGCCAGACTCGCCTGTCCCATGCGACGACAGGTAGCGGGATCCGCTACTTGATGTCCGATCGCCTCGGCTAATGCTATGTCGTCTCCTGCGGGCACCGTCCATCCATTTCGACCCGATTGCACCAAGTCTGCGGCACAGCCCAATTCATCTGACACGATCACGGGTAAGCCGGCGCACATGACTTCGTTGACAACCAGTCCCCACGGTTCCGATTCTGCGGCGAGGACGAACACATCGCAGGCGGCGTAAATGCTCGGCAACTCGCTTTGGTTGCGGAAGCCGAGAAAATGCATATTTTTAACCTGCAGCGTCACCGCAAGCTCACGCAGCGCGTTTTCCATTGGCCCCGACCCCACCATGCAAAGCCCAACTTCCTTTCCCCTACGCTGTAAGCGCGATATCGCGCGAATCAATGTTTGCGGATGTTTGCGCTCGACCAGTTTGGACGCATACAACACTATCGGTACGCCGGATGTGAAACCCAACTGTGCACGCCTACTATCGCGATGACCGTTCGCAATAGCCGCCATAGTAATGAAGCGCTGGTTGTCGACGGCGTACGGTACGATATGAATGCATTCGGCTGCTATACCCATTTGTCGATAGTAGTCTAGATTCTGACTGCCAATGGCAAGAAATGCGTCTACTCGTGCGAAACCCCATTTGAGAATCTGATCGCGGACCCGTCGACGCCAGCCGCTTCGTGCGAGCCGCAGATGCGTCTCACCGCGGAATAAGATCGGCATACGCATGGAGCGCGCGGCTAGAAACGCGATGACGCAAGCTAGGTATCCATAGCCATGCAGCCAGAGCACGTCATAGCGGCCGCTGCGGATTTCGCGCCACACTTGTGGAACGATCAGCGAGAGGAAACCACGCGGAATGCGCGTTCGCGCCGCAGCGCCAAGAAAGACTGAGCGATAACCTTCGAGCAGATCTACATCCCACACGACCTTTTGCTCGAAGCCGTCGTCGACCGCACCGCGCAAGCTGTAGTCGCTGCAGTACAAGGCGGTCAGTTCGAGCGATGGTTCAAAACGCGTGAGATAGGCGTAGAGCGGCGCGAAATACTGAATGGGATGCGTGTTCAATACCGCGACTCGCACCGGCTTGCGCGAGGACACATCGAGTTCTGATTTAGGCACTTGGCGTTGCCGTTCGGCTCACGCACCAATTGCCCAAGTACACGGCGTCCATATCCGTACGCAGCATGCATTGCAGCGCCTCGTTAGGCCTGCAAACCACCGGCTCGTTTTCATTGAACGAGGTATTCAACAGAATGGGTACGCCCGTCCGTGCGTGGAATGCACGAATCAGTGCGGCATAGCGTCCATTATGCTCAGGGTCGACGGTCTGTAATCGGCCACTCCCATCGACATGCGTGACTGCCGGGATCTGCGCACGACGATCAGCGCGCACTGGCAACACCATCGACATATACGGTACGTCTTGTGCGCCTTCGAACCAGTCAGTGGCGCACTCCCGCAAGATGGATGGCGCGAACGGGCGAAAGGATTCGCGACGTTTGATCTTCCGATTGATGATGTCCTTGATATCGCTTCTGCGTGGATCGCCGAGAATCGAGCGATTCCCAAGTGCCCGCGGCCCCCATTCGAGCGCGCCCTGATACCAACCGATGATTTGACTCGCCGCGATGCGTTGCGCTGCGTCGTTTACGAGTTCCGACTCACATGCGATGTAGACACTCGTGCAAGCTGCGTCCGCGATTTGCGTCGCTGCCGATTGAAGGCATTGTTCCACCTCAGCGTCCGAGTATGCAGGTCCAAGGTATGCCGAAGGTGCGGGCTGCAGGCGGTCACCCGCTCTAACCGCGGCGACCATTGCCGCGCCCAAGGCGCCGCCAGCATCGTATCCGGCAGCCGCGACATAGACGCGTTTAAACGGCGTTTGTGCGGCGATGAGTCCATTCGCGACAGAGTTCTGAGCGCAACCGCCAGCAAGTACAAGTGTGTCCGTGTCAAATGACTTTGCCAGCGCGCGAATCAAGCCCAGATAGCACTCCTCAAAAACCATTTGCACCGATCGCGCCAGATCCATATCGCGTTGCGTGATGGGCGCTTTAGGATCTCGCGCGGGACCGAGCAGATCGATCAGCGCGTCTGAGTACAGCGTCGAAAACGTGGGTATGCCGTCGTCCCAAGCCTCAGCGATGCGTTCGCGGTGATGCCGGAAATAGCGGACATCTAATTGATAGCGCCCGCTGTTTGAATCCGTTTGGACAATCTTGCGCAAAGCGGCGGCAAATGTTGGTTGCCCATATGGCGCCAGACCCATGACCTTATATTCGTCGCCATAGTGCGGGAATCCAAGGTACTGCGTCATTGCTTGGTAATAGACGCCAAGTGAATGCGGAAAGGCAATTTTGCCGCTAGCGCTGAGTTTTCCGTGCTCGCCCATGCCCCAGGCGGCGCTGGCGAAATCCCCGAAACCATCAACCGACAATGCCAACGCGCGCTCGAAGCCTGAGGGGTAAAAGGCGCTGGCGAGATGCGCCAAATGGTGCTCCACCGGAGCAATGCGTGCGCGTATTCGAGCACTCGGAAATGCGCGTTGCAGATGCTCGTTGACCGACATTCGCTGGCTGCGCGCACGAAGGCGATCGATCACGGCTTGAGGTGACGGCAGATGGCGCAAGCCGTAGGCCAATCGCGCAAACCGAGCCGCTGATGGATCGGTGTTTAAGGCGATAACGTCGACTTCTTCCAAGCCGATTTTCGCGTGCGCTAGGCACCAAGCGATCGACTCGCTCGGAAATCCGGCCCAATGCTTGATTCGGCGGAAGCGCTCTTCCTCAACTGCGGCAACTAGCTTTCCGTCGATCACCAAGGCCGCCGCCGAATCTGCGTGAAAGGCGTTTAGCCCGAGAGAAATCAAGTCGTCGAATCCTTTAAATCAGTGCGCCACAGCGCGCGCGCAATTAGCCATTCGGCCAGGAAACGCTCATAGGCATAACGCCAGCCCGCGCGCCCATCCAGAATGAGCCCCTGGGCAAATAGCACGTACATCGGTACCAACCAGGGTGCAATCACCAACAAACGACGCACACGCTTGCGCCAGTCCAACTCGGACCATCGACGCGAACGCAGGAATCGGGCTTCCATGCTGGCGTAGTGTCGTTGCCGCGCACCGAATTGCGCTTGCGGCTTACGATCGTCGTGCAGCATCGCGGAGCGCAGGTCTTCAATGCTCCCTGAAATTTCCAAGAAGTGCGCGTGGCCCTGTTGCCGGTAGCGCGCTTGCGACGGTCGATAAAGGCAGACACGCGGCGGATACAAGGTTCCGCGCAGAGCCACTCCGCCGATGCAATAACGGAAACGAATGCGGAAACCGCTGATCTGGTCACTCGGTGTCTGGGCGGCCAACTCCGCGCGCAAGGCATCGGGCATGATGTAGTCCGCGTCCATACTGAGAACGAAGCGTTCATTCGCCACCAAGTGCTCGAGTGCATAGTTGCACTGGCCGGCGTGATGATCAAAAACGCGCTCGTGCCAATCCACATTGCTGAAGCCTTGCGCAATCTGCCGAGTTCGGTCGCCACTTCCACTGTCGAGCACGACGACTCGCTTCGCCCAACGCAGCGCCTCCAAGGTACGCGCAAGATTCGCTTCTTCGTTGTAGGTGATGACAAGCGGCGTAATGCTATCGAGCATTGTTGCGATAGATTGTCGACATGTCAGCGGCGACGCGGACCCAACTTAGGTGCTCGCGCACATAGCGCTGGCCCGCAATGCCGAGATCAGTCAATCGGGCTGGATCTGCATTGAGTTCGCGCATTGCGTGCGCGAGGGACTGAGCGCTCGTGCCGTCGGCAATCATCCCGCCGGCGGAGGCTTCGACGATGTGCCGCGCGCCGACTTGAGGTGTCACCAGCACGGGACAAGCCTGGGCCAGCGCCTCGACCACGACATTGCCAAAATTTTCATTTAGGGATGGCAACACCAGACACTCGGCGGTACGCAGTAGTTCTCGTTTGGCGGGTCCATCAACCTCTCCGATCCAGCGCACACGCGCGCTGCAATTCGCTTGGGCAGCACGATCAAGCAATTGCGCTGCGATGCCTTCCTCGTCTGGTCCCGCCAGAATCAACTCAATCGACTCGACCATCGCGAGCGCATCGATTAACGCCGAGAGATTCTTCTTCCACGATAGTCGACCTAGAAAGAGCCACTGATTGCGGCGCGGTTCACGCGCGAAATCCGTCTGGATATCGGTGCCATTGGGCAGCACCGCAATCGGCGCCAGATCAAGATTACAGCGACGCAAGTCATCGGCTTCGAGTGGGCTGGTGACATGAATTGCTTGTGCTTGTCGCAGCGTTCGGCGCTCGATGAGGTAAATCCAGGCGCGTTTTGCGATCGCGCTTCGGCGCGCAATCAACTCCGGGACGAGCATGCCGCGTGGCGACACGACATAGGGCACCGCATGACGACGAGCCACACGTGCCGCTTTCGCCATGGGCCAAAGAAACACAGAGTGCAGATGCACCGCATCGAAATCAGCCATCGATGCGTTCAATCGGGCACGCATTGACGGAAGCCAGCACAGTGCGATGAGTCGGCAGCGGAAGTACCAAACTTGGACGCCATCGAGGATGACGGGCGTGCCTTCGGGCACATTGAGTCTCCCATCGCCATCTAGACTGCTGGTGTAGACATGTACTTCATGACCAAGCTCGACCAGCGCTTTGCAAAGGCCGTGTACTGATTGGATCGGCCCGCCGTAGCGCGTCGCGGGCAGGTAAGTGGGAACGACATGCAGAATTCGCATATCTCAGCGCAATCTGCACAAGACGCGTTCGGATGTCATGGCTGTGGCCGCTCATCGCCCCATTCCTCAATGGCTAGTTTCGGCCGGGATGGCGCTCGCGTTAATGTGGCGGGCGAAGGCGCTGATGACGCCTGCGCCTGACGCGCGCGCGCGGTCTCGGCGTCCAAACGCTTCCTCTGCAGATTCAACACGCGCGGGACAGCCAAGACAAATCCCAACATCGAGCCAAGGATAATCAGCACGAAAGGATCACCATAAATCTGCGAGGCACCAATGAATACGGGCACGTTGGCGGCCACGAAGGCGAGCATGCCGAGTGTCAATCGAAGCAGTCTCGGATCAGCCGCGGCGGCCTGCGCAACCGATTTACGCACTTGTCTAGCCACGTACCACGAGCAAATCAAAACCATCAGCAATCCTGGCAATCCAAGCTCTGCGGTCACGCGGCCAAGCCCACCCTCGGATGCACCGCCCACCACTGCGGCACCGCCCGCCCCGAAATGCTGCGTTCCCTGCGCGCCGGCGCCAGTTCCTAATCCCAGAAAGCCACCCACGTCAAAGGCTGTCAATACAGAGCCGAAGCCCATCCCTGACAATCGCTCCCAAGCGTCGGAAAAAACCGTCGTGCTACGCGCCATATACGGTGAGAGTGACGAGGTTTCTGGCGCCATGATCAAGACGCCCAAAATTAGCAGCGAGGCCAACATGATTATGATGACTGTACCTCGCCGTGCTGAGCGTCTACGGAAGTAATACGTGCCCATGAAATAGAAAGCGGCAAATAGCAGTGCCACGGCAAGCACTTTTCTTCGGCCCGTGAGAATGGCGGCGTACAGACAAAAAGCGACAACGGCTGGCGTCACCATTTTGGTCAATGTCCCGCCAAAGCTTACGGCGAGAATCACACACATACACGCGGCTGCAGCCGCATGCCAGGCACCTACTTCGGCTGAACGCAGCCAACCGCTATGCGATACAACGATGCCGGCGACGCGGTCAAAAATTAAACGATCACCCCCAATCGGTTCCAGCAGCGCCGATTCAAATCCGGCATTACTTAGGTACACGCCCACCACCGCGACCAATGCCAAGAATAGGTAGACGCGTAAAAAACGGCCCACATCCCTCGCGTCGCGCACATAGTGATAAGCCAGCCACAAGGCCGGCACGGGTAGCAAATAGGCTAGCGCACCAATTGCGGGGATCATGATTGATTCGAATCGCAGTGCGGCCAATAGCGACTGCGCAAGCACGTAGATAACGAAAATTCGTAGCGCTGTGCGTGTGCGTGCGTTGCCGCCGGCCATCGGTCGCATGTTCACAAATCCGTGAACCCGCATCGCGCCAATTAAGGCGAATCCGAGCGCGAACGTGGAGAACATCACCATCGAAACGGGTGTCCCATCCAGAGATTTTCGAATCGGATCTTGCACAAAGCCTGCAACAAGCGCAGCGAGAAACGCATAGCGCCAATTACTGATTGCTAGCAGAGTCAACGGCAACGCTGCCAAAAAGAAGATCACAAATTCGCTCACGCGCCAGCTCCCACCAGGCGCTTTCCAGAAGCCGCCAACGACAATGCCCAGGCCAATCCAGACACTTCGGATATAAGCGTTGGCAGGATCCACCATGGCCGACGCAAGTGATGTCGGGTCATCGGACTACGCAATAAACGGCGCAGCACCAGTCCTGCCCATCCGCACGGTCTGGAACCGATCAGAAAATAGTATTCCCCCACCGAGTGCGCGGGCAGAAATGTACGCAAATGGTCGCCGTAGGATCGCGTTCCGCCTGCACTTAAGCGCAAATGACGAAGACTCGCCTGCGGCCAAAACTCAGTTCGATAACCCGCGCGTGCGGCACGCAGCGCAAACTCAGCCTCGTATCGATAGGCCACTTTGACGAAGCGTTCGTCGAAACCGCCAATCGCCAGCGCGAGCTCACGCGCTACTGAAAAATTACAGCCAATAAACTCGTCAGTTGGCCCAGCTTCTTGACCGGCGAGCCCATCAAGCGGCACGTCGCCACTGCTATGCCAAGGCTGCAAAACACGTCCTGCCACCACGCATTTCGAGTGCTGTTGATGCGCCGCTAAGTGTGCATCGATAAAGCCAGGGTCAGGGATGACGTCATCGTCAACATAAATCACGACATCACCGTACGCGGCGAGCAATCCGGCATTCATCGCTGCCGTAATCGACGGGGGTGAACGCCGAATCCAGCGGATCGCACGCGCGTCATCCCAGCGTCGCAGTTGTGCCTCTGTTTCAGACTCATGCGTGATCGTCTGGTCGACCACCACAATTTCCCCTTGATCCTGAACCTGTGGCAGCAAATGTCCGATAGTGTCGAGCAAAACTTGCTCGCGCCCGTACGTTGCAATTACCACGCTGACGACGACGCTGTCAGTGTGCACGTGACCCACCCAGCGCTCGGTTCGTCGCAAAGGCCAGCGCGTGTAAGGGCGAAAAGCGAACAGCCGTGGACAGCGCAGCAAATGCCTCACCCAAGGACCGGGCACGCACATGCTCAGCCGCCTGAAAGATTGAGCACTCGGCGCAATAGCGATCCATTGCCGTCTGCTCGGCGTCCACATCCCAACTGGCCGGCCAAGCCTTCCGCGACACGGCACGGAGCTCCGTCAAAAATCCTGCCTTCGCGCGCGATGTTTTAGCGCCCACATGCAAACGAAAACCGGTCAGAACGGCATCTAGATAGCAAACCTCAGTGCTCGACTTCGCGAGCATCCGGCTATACAGATCGAAATCCATCACGTAATGAAGATCAACACGCAGACCGCCCACAGCCTCATAAATCTCTCTTGAAAAAAAAGTAGGTGGTTGGTGGTAGCGAAAACGACCATCCCAAAATCGCAGACAATCCGGAAACTCATATCCCGCGCCAACAAACGTTCCAACTGGTGATTCAACGTCGTCAGTGAACTGGATATCGCGCCCAACGATCAGATCAGCTTTCGACTGCTGCCAAGCGTCGCCGACGGCCGCCAACGCGCCGGGCCGCAGCACATCATCGGAATTGATCCAGTTCATCACCGTGCCCGTCGCGCGTTTGAAGCCCTTGATCAGGGCATCCGACTGGCCGCGATCAGCCTCGCTCACCCAGCCAGCCAAATGGCGCTGGTAGCGCTTGATGACTGAAACCGAATCGTCAGTGCTACCGCCGTCAATCACAAAATACTCAAGCGCTGGATAGCCTTGACTCAGTACCGATTCGATCGTCTCTTCCAGGAAATGACCCTGGTTGAACGAGGGGGTGACGATTGAAATTTTTGCAGGCAAGACTAGATTCGAATCATCCACTTTTCGATTCGCCAATCACCGCGCGACGTCCCTCATAACGCCCATACGCATCGGCGATGCTAGCGGCCATGCGAAATACCGAAAATGCCGGCACACGATAAAATGCTCTCAACCACCACATGCATATCGCGGCAGTACCAACCAAGCGCGAAGGTGACCCAGTCCGGATGCGATCTAGTAGAGTTCCAGTTCGAGCCAAGGCGCGATGCAGCCGCAGCAAATAATAAGGCGCGACCCGAAATTCAGGAATTAAGTGTACCAGCCACAGCCTAGGATCGTACGCCATATAAAGACCAAGCTCTGGCGCGCAACGCGCCATGTCAGTATCTCCACAACTACCCAGGGACGCTCCGCGACGATCGAGCTGAGTTCTCATTTCCATCGTTAGATGAGCAGCATATCGAGATGCGACGAGCCTGCGAATTACCATCCCAGCCCCTATAGGCTCCCAGGGTCCAACCTGATTATAAATCAAGGCGCGGACGGGCAACGCACCAAAATCTCGAATCCCAAGCAAGAACAAAGAATCAGAAACGCATCGGCGCGGCGACTTCTCAAAATCTGCGCGAATAATCCCACCCAATACACCAACGTGTGCCTCACTTTCCATTATTGCTAAAGAATTTTTCAGGTAGTCCGGTGCGAGCACATTGTCATCATCCACAAAAACAAGAACCTCAGATCTCGATTCACGAATTCCCGAAACTCTCGCATGCGTGAGCCCAAGCCTCGGCTCGCCGATCACGCGTACGAATTCAAGTATCCCGAGTTCCACCAAGCGCTCCGAGATCGGTGTGTCAGATTTATTGTCTACGATTATGCATTCCCATTTTTCAGCCCCGATGTCCTGAGCATACAAAGACTCCATGACTCGTCTAAGGGCGACTGCCTTCGGGTTATGCGTACAAATAACGACTGACAGTAGCGGATGCATGCTATTTAGGACCGCTCCTTCGCGACTTTCTGGGTTAAGCCCAGTAGAGATCGAACGCGGCGTAAGACAATCGACCGTACACGCCGATACAGGCGTGGCCACTCTGTAAGCGTCTGTAGCCGCAAATCCAGCCCGTCTTCGCGATTCAACTTCTGTATCACTTCGCGGCAAGCCAACCGAACACGCGAGTCCCTAGCAACGCCGGCTGCTAGGGCGTCAAAATTCAAATAGTGAAAAATATGAAGGTCGTCAACACGTTTCAAGGTCTCAAAGTGGCAATTAAATCCCCGTGAAAGAACACTGCGCTCCTCACCGGTCGCAGCGACAGCAACCGACAGTGCAATTTGGTCGAGAAAATACGTCCTCGGTATAAGCTCGAGCTTGCGCTCAAGGGTCTGGCACATTTCGGCCCACTTCGAAGACAACTTTGACGTGCCACTAACAAAGATCACACCAGAACAAAAATAGGGAACAATCTCCACCATCGCTGACTCAGGCTCAGATCCATAGCTGTACCGCTCCCAGACACGGATTTTTTCGTCAGGAAGGCGAACGCCCACCCCGGAGTAAAGCTCGCGCCAGTCCCCGCCAAACGCGTCAGGTGTGTCAACCGGCGGCACGGCGATCCCAACTCCTAAGCTGTGAAGATACGGTCGTGGGTCCTTAATAACAAGCGTGTCCGCGTCTAAGAATAAACGCCGCTCGTCCTGGTGCATATGACTCAGGCAGTAGATTTTATTTAACGTAAGGTGCCGTGCTGGAACGTCGGATAGATTAACCACCTGATCTGGAAGGAACTCATTTCT
>Ga0209181_10012022_pt1 | contig 11007 bp, 8 predicted proteins | sample MAT05_FD_187208 | JGI IMG/M metagenome (GOLD analysis project Ga0209181, IMG submission 187208) | Freshwater microbial communities from Lake Fryxell liftoff mats and glacier meltwater in Antarctica - MAT-05 (SPAdes) (version 2) | ecosystem: Environmental > Aquatic > Freshwater > Ice > Liftoff...
GACCTCCGTGCAGGACGGCACCGTGGTCCACATGACCGAGGGCCGCTCGATCACCACCGTCGGTAATCGCGTGACCATCGGTCACAACGCGATCATCCACGGCTGCACGATCGACGACGAGACAATCATCGGCATGGGATCGATCCTGCTCGACAACGTCGTCGTCGGCTCGCACTGCATCGTCGGGGCCGGATGTGTCGTGCCGCCGGGCAAGCGCATCGAGCCCGGATCGGTCGTCGTCGGCAATCCGATGCGGCTGGTCCGCAAGTGCACCGCGGCGGACCTCGAGGTCATCGAGTTCTCGTGGAAGGCGTACGTCGCTCGGGCCGCGCAGTACCTCGCGCAGGCGGCCAGCGAGGGGTGACCGCGCGCTGGCGGTTCTTCGTCGATCGCGGCGGTACCTTCACCGATTGCATCGCGATCGATCCGCGCGGCGGGCCGCCGATCGTGCGCAAGCTGCTGTCGACCGATCGTGCGCCGATCGATGCGGTGCGCAGCGTGCTCGGCCTCGCCGACGATGCGCCGATTCCTCCGATCGAGCTGCGGCTCGGCACCACCGTCGCCACCAACGCACTGCTCGAGCGCCGTGGACGGCGATCCTTGCTCGTCGTCACGCGGGGCTTCGCGGATCTGCTGCGCATCGGTGATCAGACCCGGCCCGAGATCTTCGCGCTGTCGATCCGCACGCCGTCCGTGCTGCACGAAGCCGTGATCGAGGTCGACGCGCGCGCCACCCCGACCGGTGAGATCCTCGCGCGCCCGGATCACGCGACACTCGCGGCATCGCTCGCCGAGGCCCGCTCGCAGGGCATCGACAGCGCCGCGGTCGTCGTGCTCGGCGGCTGGATCGCGCCGCAGCTCGAGATCGAGATCGCCGAGGTCGCACGCGAAGCCGGCTTCGCCCACGTCGTGTGCAGCCACGAGGTCGGGCGCCAGATCGGCCTGCTCGCGCGCGGCGATACCACGATGGTCGACGCGTATACGACACCGCTCGTCGTCGACTACCTCGCGAGCCTCATGCACGCGCTGCCCGGCAGCGACGTCCGCGTGATGCAGTCGAACGGCGGTCTCGCTGGGGCGGCGCGGATCCGCGGTCGCGACATGATCCTGTCCGGTCCCGCGGGCGGCGTGCTCGCCGTCGCTGCGCTCGCACGTGCGCACGGCCTACCCGGTGCGATCGGCTTCGACATGGGCGGCACGTCGACCGACGTCTGCCGCATCGATCACGACGAGCCCGAGCGCACGTGGGAGACGCACACCGCCGGCGTGCGCATCCGCGTGCCGATGCTCGCGGTGCACACGATCGCAGCGGGCGGCGGATCGATCTGCGACGTGCAAGACGGTCGACTGCAGGTCGGGCCGACGAGCGCCGGCGCCGCTCCGGGCCCGTTGTGCTACGGCGATCCGAGCGCAAGCAAGCTCGCGCTCACCGACGTGAACCTCGCGCTCGGGCGCATCGTCGGCGACCGATTTCCGATCCCGCTCGTGCCCGCCCCTGCCCTCGCCGCGCTCGCCGAGCTCCGGGCGCGCGTCGATGCGGAATCGCTCGCCACCGACGCCGAGCTCGCCGACGGCTTCTTTCGCGTCGCGACCCACGCGATGGCCGAGGCGATCCGGCGCGTCACGATCGCCCGCGGCCACGACGTCCGCGACGACGCGCTCGTCGTCTTCGGCGGTGCCGCCGGGCAGCACGCGTGCGCGGTCGCGGATCTGCTCGGGCTGCGCACCGTGCTCGTGCATCCGCTCGCGGGCGTGCTGTCGGCGTGGGGCATCGGCGGTGCAGCGACGCGTTGGACCGGTTACGCGGATCTCGGCGGCGCGCCGCTCGGCACCGACTCTCTCGCCCGTGCGCACGAGCTCGCGCGTGACCTCGTCGCCGACGGCATCCGCACGCTCGCCGACGACGCACGCGGCGGCACGCGATCGTCGGCATGGATCGAGCTGCGCTACCGCGGCACCGACGACATGCTCGCAACTCCGCTCGATGGCGACGTCGCCACCGCGTTCGCGCAGACCCACCTCGCCGAGTACGGCTGGGCGCGGGACGTCACTCTCGTCGAGTGCACTGGCGTTCGCGTGCAGGTCGATGCGCTCGCCGAGACCCCGACGCTGGCGATCCCGGCGTCGCGCGGGGCGAGCACACCACGTCGCCGCGCGCCGCTCTACTGCAACGGGCACTGGCACGACGCACCGATCCTCGATCGCGAGACGCTCGACACCAACGCGCGCATCGACGGCCCCGCGCTCGTGCTCGACGACACCGGCACGTTCGTGCTCGAGCCCGGCTGGTCGCTAACCATGGCCGAGGACGGCACGCTGATCGCCCGCGCGACCACGACCGCGCCGACGATCGCCGACGCCACGACCCGCGATCCCGTCACCCTCGAGATCTTCGCCCACCGCTTCATGGCGATCGCCGAGCAGATGGGCACCGTGCTGCGTCGCACCGCGTCGTCGACGAACATCCGTGAGCGCCTCGACTTCTCCTGCGCGGTGTTCGACAAGGCCGCGAACCTGGTCGCGAACGCACCGCACCTGCCCGTGCACCTCGGTGCGATGGGCGAGTCCGTGGCCGCCGTCGCGCGTGCACATCCGGACCCGCGCGAGGGCGACGTCTTCGCGACCAACGATCCGACCGCAGGTGGCTCGCACCTGCCCGACATCACCGTCGTCACTCCCGTGTTCGTCGCCGGCGCGCTGTGCTTCTGGGTCGCGAGCCGTGGTCATCACGCGGACGTCGGCGGCATCACGCCCGGATCGATGCCGCCGTTCGCAACCAAGCTCGCCGAAGAAGGCGTCGTGCTGCGTGCGTTGCCGATCGTCCGCGACGGGATCCTCTGCGAGGACGAGCTGCGCGCCGCACTCGCGAACAGCCAGTGGCCCGCGCGCCGCCCCGACGAAAACGTCGCCGATCTCCGCGCGCAGATCGCCGCGAACCAAGCCGGCGCACGCGCGCTGCATGCCCTCGCCCAGTCGCGCGGCCTCGCAGCCGTCACCGCGTACATGGACCACGTGCAGGACCAGGCCGCGCAAGCCGTGACCCAAGCGATCACGCGCCTGCCCGCGGGACACCACGCGTTCACCGACATCACCGACGACGGCGTGACGATCGCGGTCGCGATCACGATCACCGACGGCACGATCGCGATCGACTTCACTGGTACGTCACCCGCGCAGCCGAGCAACTGCAACGCCCCGCGCGCGGTGACCGTCGCCGCGGTGCTCTACGTCCTACGCACGCTCGTCGGCGCCCCGATCCCACTCAACAAGGGCTGCCTGCGTCCGGTGACACTGTCGATTCCCCCGGGCTCTCTGCTCGATCCCGGCCCCGAGCACGCCGTCGCCGCGGGCAACGTCGAGACCTCGCAGAGAATCGTCGATGTGCTCTTCGCCGCGCTCGGCATCAAGGCCGCGAGCCAAGGCACGATGAACAACCTCACCTTCGGGGACGACAGCTTCGGCTACTACGAGACCATCGGTGGTGGCGAAGGAGCGACCGCAGATCACGACGGCAGCTCCGGCGTGCACACGCACATGACCAACACGCGCATCACCGACGCCGAGGTGCTCGAGGCGCGCTACCCCGTACGCGTGCACCGGTTCGCGCTGCGCAGCGGATCGGGCGGCGACGGATCGCGCCACGGCGGCGACGGCCTCGTGCGCGAGCTCGAGGTGCTCGCGCCGCTGCAGATCGCGATGCTGTCCGATCGGCGCAGCACCGCAGCGTTCGGCCTCGCCGGCGGGGAGGCGGGCGCGCCGGGGCGGAATCTCGTGAATGGCAGGGCCGTAGCGGGCCGTTTCGCGATCACCGTGGCCGCCGGCACCCGCCTGACGATCGAGACTCCCGGGGGTGGAGGATTCGGCCGCCGATCCTGTTAGCCTCGCCCCGCGAATGCTGCTCGAAGGCCTCATCCCCTACATCACGGCGCCGGAGTACACCCTCGTCGAGGATCTCCCGCTCATCGGCCCGCTGAAGCTGCAGGTCTTCGGTCCGCTCGTCGCCGTCGGCGTGATCCTCGGCTGGAAGCAGTGCCTCAAGTACGCGAAGGCGCGCGACATCGACGAGTATTTCTTCCGCGACTACCTGTTCTGGATGTTGGTGTTCGCGTTCGTGATCTCGCACTGGGTGTCGGTGCTGTTCTACTTCCCGCATCAGGTTCGCGAGAACCCGATGGTGCTGTTCGCGATCTGGAACGGGCTGTCGAGCGTCGGCGGGTTCTTCGGCGCGTTCATCGGGATGATGTACTACCTGAAGAAGCACAAGCAGCCGGTCATCGTGTACGCGGACGCGACGATGTTCGGCTTGCTCGTCGGCTGGTGCTTCGGTCGCGCCGGCTGCTCGCTCGTGCACGATCATCCCGGCGGTGTCGTGGCCGAGGGCACCACGTTCGCGGTCGGTCCGTGGCCCGACGGCACGTGGCGCTACGACCTCGGCCTCGTCGAGTTCACGTTCGCGGTGACGCTGTGTATGCTCATCTACTTCGTCGGCAAGCCGCTTCAGCGCAAGCCGGGCTGGCTGATGGGCATCGTCGTGCTGGCCTATGCGCCGTTCCGCTTCTTCCTCGATTTCCTGCGCGCCGATCAGGTCGCGCGCCAGGTCATCCCGACGCCGGACGCTCGCTACGCCGGGCTCACTCCCGCGCAGTGGTTCTGCATCGTGTTTTTGGGCGCGGGTATCTACCTCGTGTTTTTCCGCAAGCCGAAGCCGAACGACGGCGACTACAAGAAGGACAGCGATCGGGTGAAGCGTGAGGCCGAGGCGGCAGCGGCCGCGAAGGGCGGCGCGGCGAAGGAAGTGCGCGGGGACAAGGCCGAGGCCCCCACCGCGCGCGATGACGCGCCCGAGTGACGCTGGCGCAAGCCGGGGGCGACGAAGCTCACGCGCATGCGCGGTGCAACCGGTCGTGCACAACACCGTCTAGTCTGGCGAAGCGACCCCGAGGGTCACGACGCGCGGACGCACCGGGTGGTGCGAGCGCGGCGTGGCAAGGACCCGGCCGCCCCAGGAATCCCCATGCAACGCATCACGCTCGCCCTTTCCCTGCTCGCCCTCGCCCTTGCCCCCACCGCGTGCGGCAAGAAGGACAAGCAGTCCAAGAACCCCGACGAAGCGTCCGAGAGCGACAAGGATCCGCTCGAGGAGCTCAAGGGCATCCCGGTCGCCATCCAGGCCGAGGTCGACATGGTCCTGCAGCCGATCAACGACGTCGACGTGGTGATCGAGCAGATCTCGACGATGTCCGGTCGCCTCGGCATCGATGCGAAGGGCCTCACCTCGATGGCCTCGGCGTCGCTCACCGACGGCAAGGTCGAGGTCAACGTCGACATCTCGGCGGAGGCGAAGGCCGAGGTGCAGGCGCTGCTCGAGACCGTCAAGGGCATCGGCATCGGCCTCAAGGAGATGCCGAGCCGCGTGCCGGTCGCGACGAAGAACATCGTCGGTCACGGCGCCAAGGCGGTCGCACTGGTCGCCCAGCTGACGGCGAAGTACCAGGCGAAGCTGTCGTCGCCGTTCACGAAGGCGGACGAGAAGCTGAAGATCCAGGGCGAGCTCGACATGGTCGTGAAGCTCGACGCCGACATCAAGGGGACGGTCGGCGACGCGAAGACCACCGTGATGGCGCTGCCTGCGAAGGGCACCGAGGCGCTCGCGAAGATCACTGCGGCGTTCAGCGCGGGCTGATTCGCCAAGGACTGATTCGCCAAGGGCAACTCGCGCAACAGGGCCCCACCACGGCAAGGCCAGCGACGCCGACGGCGCCGCTGGCCTTTCGTCGCATCCACTTGTGCCGCGCGACCCATGGCGGTAACCCTGATCGCGTGACTGCCTCCCGCCTGCACTTCGCCGCTGTCGTCTGCGCGGGCGTGCTCGTGCCGGCGGTCGCGTCGGCGAGCAACACGACGCACCCACGCACGCCGGTGGTGTGGGAGGACGTCGCGTGCGTCCAGCTCCACGATCGCTCGGAGGACGCGACGCTGCACCTGCCGTACACGATCGCGAAAGAGGATCTCGAGGTCGGTGACGACGAGGTCGCCGACAGCCGCCGCCATCAGTTCTTCGGGTTCTGTCGGCCGCACCATCCGCAGGACTTCCTGCCGACCTGGATCACGCAGGCCGACGTCGATGCCGCCGTCGCGGTGCCCGAGCTACTCCAGCCCGGCACGGTCGAGACCGACGACATCCTCGAGCTCAATTCGCAGTGGGACGATTGCTGGTTTCGCATCAACGCTGACGACGATCGCAGGCCGATCTCGTTCGCGATGGCCGACGCTGGCGTCGACTGGGACACGACCGACATCCCCGCTGGCGTGTACACGCTGTACGGCTACACCTGGGAACCGGTGTTCAACATCTGGGCGCGGCGTCCCGGCCTGCTCAAGGTGTACGACGGCGATCCCCATGCGGTGGGCCCCGCCGTCGCGATCACGACCGGCGAGCTGACGCCGTATCGCGACGAAGAGGTGATGATCGAGGGCTGCTTCCACGCGATCGCCGGCTCGACGTACACGGTCTACTGGGCGTTGACGCCCGAGCCGGACGTCGAGCCCGACTGGATGGAGTACCTGCAAGCGGACGTTCCTGGGCAGGAGCTCGCGTTCGCGTTCACGCCGCCCGAGGCGATGTGGGGCGAGTCCGCGATGATCCGCGTGGACGTCTCCGATCCACAGGGCCGCTCGTACACCACGTATCAGGCGGATCCCATGCTCGTGATCAACGAGAGCGATCCCGACGCGTGCAACGACGGCGCGGGCTTCATCGGCTCGCCCGGGTGCAGCGACGAGTCGAGCGGCAGCGGAACGTCGGCGACCGGCGCCGACACGAGCGGATCGACCGGCACGTCGGTAAGCGGATCGGGCGAGTCGTCGGCCGAGACCAGCGCAGCGACGGCGACGACACCGGGCGCGACGGCGGACGATGGTGGTGGCGGCGAGACGTGTGCGTGCACCACCGATTCGCGGCCCGGCGCGATCGCTCCACTGGTGCTGCTCGTGCCGCTCGCGCGTCGCCGCCGACACGCGTGATGAGGGCTCACCATAGCCACGCGGCACCGCGCACGCCGCTGCTATCGCCGTGCAGCGGCACGACGACGCGCGTCGTGGTCGCATCCGCGAAGACCCAGCGCGGCAGCCCGGCTTCGACGCGCGCCGCGAGCCCCTCCAGACTCCCGACGCCGCCGCCGAGCACGACCACCTCGGGATCGATCATGTTCACGATCGTCGCGAGCGCGCGCGTGACCCGGTCGGCGTGACGATCGAACGCTGCGATCGCGGCGACATCACCGGTGCGCGCAGCCTCGGCGATCGCGATCGCGGTCAGGCCCTCGCCGTGATCGCGCGCGATGCCGGGACCGCTGAGGAACGTCTCGAGACAGCCGTGCTTGCCGCACCAGCACGCAGGTCCGGCAAGCTCGTCGCCGGTCGCCCACGGCAACGGGTTGTGGCCCCACTCGCCGGCGATTCCGTTCGCGCCCTCGACGACGCGACCGCCGAGCACCAGCGCACCGCCGCACCCGGTGCCGAGGATCACGCCGAACACGCTCGCTGCACCCGCGGCCGCACCGTCGGTCGCCTCCGACAGCGCGAGACAGTTTGCGTCGTTGGCGACCCGCACCTCGCGACCGAGTACGCGCGCCAGGTCGGTGCCGAGCGGCTGACCGTTCATGCACACCGTGTTCGCGTTGCGCACCAGGCCCGTGCGCGTCGAGATCGATCCGGGGATGCCGAGGCCGATGCTCGCTCGCGCGTCGATCTCGGACTCGACATCGCTCACCAGCGTCGCGATCGTGCCGAGCATCGCCGCGTAGCCTGTGGGTGTCGCGACGCGGCGCCGCAGCAGGAATTCCCCCCCAGCGCCGAGCACCGCGATCTCGGTCTTCGTGCCGCCGACGTCGACGCCAATGCGCATCGCCGGCGAGGATCGCACGGCCCGCGCCGTTGTTCCCGGGTAGACTGTCGCCCCATGCGAACCGCCGTTGGTGCCACCCTCGTCCTCGCGCTCGTCGCGGTCGCTGCGTCGTGCACACCGCCTGCGCCGGCCGACGGTAAGGCGAAGGCCGATGGCAAAGCGAAGACCGACGGCAAAGCCAAGGCCGATCCAAAAGCCAAGGCCGATCCAAAAGCGAAGGCCGACGCGAAGAAGGCCGACGGGAAGGACGACGAGCCCGCGCCGACGACTGCCGTCACGCCCCCTACGCCGATCGAGGCGAAGTCGTGGACTTTCGATACGGCGCAGGCCGGCAAGCCGGCGCCCGGGTTCAAGGCCTCGCAGACGGGCGAGGTCGTGACCCCGGCAGCGACGTGGGAGGTCGTCGCTGACGACGACGCGCCGTCGGGCACGAACGTATTCGGCGTGACGAAATCCGTCGGCACGAACAAGACGTTCAACGTCGCGCTGATCGAGGGCACGTCGTATCGCGACTTCGAAGCGACCGTGATGCTGAAGCCGCTTACCGGCGAGAACAACAAGGGCGGCGGTATCGTGTTCCGCGCGAAGGGCGACGCCGACTACTACGTCGCACGGTGGAACCCGGTCGAGAACAACTTCCGCCTCTACGCGCTGCTCGCCGGCGCGCGCGTCGACATCACGTCATCGCCGCTCGAGCTCGACCCCGCTGCGTGGCACAGCCTCAAGGTCGTGATCGCCGGCGACAAGATCGAGTGCTTCGTCGACGACCGCTCGATCGTCACCGCGATCGACAAGGCAATCCCCGACGCTGGCATGATCGGCCTGTTCACGAAGGGCGACGCAGCAACGCTGTTCGACGACCTGGTCGTCGAACAGCGTTAGCTTTCAGGGGAAGCGGCCCGCTTCCCCCTCCACCTGGGCAAAGTCCAGTTGGAGCCTCCCCCTTTCGATCGCTGCGCTCCTGTCGCTCCGCGCGATCGAGCAGCAGGCTCAGTAGTTGAACCTGTCGACGCGGACCGTGGTGTCGACCCAGCGGACGGTGCCGGTGGAGCTGCGCATCGCGAGCGTCTGCAGGTGTAGGCGATCGCCGATGCGGCGCACGCCCTTGAGCATCGGGCCGCCGGTGACGCCGGTCGCGACGAAGATCACCTCGCCGCGGACAAGGTCGGACATGGACAGAATGCGATCCGGATCCTCCATGCCCATCGCGATCGCACGGTCGCGCTCGTTGGTGTTGCGGAACGCCAGCCGACCTTCGAACGCGCCGCCGAGGCAGTGCAGCGCCGCGGCCGACAGCACGCCCTCGGGCGCACCGCCGGTGCCACAGACCATGTCGATGCCGCTGTCCGGCAGACACGTCGCGATCGCCGGCGCGACGTCGCCGTCGGTGATGAGGTGCACGCGGGCACCCGACGCGCGCAGCTCTGCGACGAGCTTGGTGTGACGGTCGCGCTCGAGCACGACGCACGTGATCTCGCTGGTGCGACGACCCTTCACCTCGGCGAGCGCGCGGACGTTCTCGGTCGCCGACTTGCGCAGCGACACGACGCCGATGCCCTCGGGCCCGGTCGCGATCTTCTCCATGTACGTGTCGGGCGCGTTCAGCAGGTTGCCCTTCGCCGCGACCGCGAGCACCGCGAGCGCACCGGGGCCACCGGTCGCGCACAGGTTCGTGCCCTCGAGCGGATCGACCGCGATGTCGACTTCGGGATAGTCCTCGTTCGACGTGCCGACGCGCTCGCCGATGTAGAGCATCGGTGCCTCGTCGCGCTCGCCCTCGCCGATGACGACGGTGCCGCGCACGGGCACGCGGTCGAATGCACCGCGCATCGCCTCGACGGCCTTCGCATCAGCGCCGTCGCGGTCACCTCGACCGATGAGATGCGAGCACGCGATGGCAGCGGACTCGGTGACGCGGACGAACTCGAGGACGAGACGACGATCCATGAGTGATTCCCCCAGCAGCAGTTGGCTAGCGCGCTGTGTAGCAGGATTCGAGCACGCTCACCACCTCGGCGGGCAACCGTGCAGGACGCGAGTCCGCGAGGCGAATGCAAACGTGGCGCGTCTGTGCCCACAGCACCTCGACGAGGGCGTCGTGCCCGACACGATGGCCGGGCTCGACCGTCACGATGTACTCGAAGTGCAGCCGCGCTGCCGACAGCAGCGAGATGCCGCACCACACGGACATCAGGTCGTCGTACTTCGCGAATGCGCGGTAGCGAACCGCGATCTCCGTCAGCGGCAGCGCGAGCCCGAGCGGCTCGAACGTCGGGATCGACAGGCCCGCCGCGCGCACGAGCTCGACCCGCGCGAGCTCGAGGTAACGCAGGTACGACGCGTGGTACACGACGCCCATCTGATCGGTGTCGGCGAACAGCACGCGGGCCTGCGCGGCGAGCCGCATGCCGGCTTTGTTCGGCTGGGAGACGAATGGCGTGACCATCAATCGAGCGGTTCCTCGGGCAGGATGCGCAGGCGCATCGCGGGGACGAGCGTGGTGTCGAGGCCGTCGATCTCGGCGAGTGCGGCTCCGAGACTCGCGTCCTCGATCGCTTCGGTGACGAGGATCATGTCGACCGGCATGTCGGGGCCGAGCGGATCCTGGTTGAGACGCTTGATGCTGACACCGTGGCGACCGAGGCAGCCCGCGACGCGCGCGAGCACACCCGGGACGTTCGGCACGCTGACGCGCACGTAGTTCTCGTGGCGCTCGTCTCCGGTCGACAACGGCACGACGTCGGCGATGTTGCCGAGCGCCTCCGGCGGTGGGCCGCGATCCGCGAACGCGACGACCGAGCGGCACACCTCGACGAGATCGGAGACGACCGCGGTGCCGGTCGGCATCATGCCCGCGCCCCGGCCGTAGTACAGGCTGCGACCGAGCGCCGCGGAGTGTACGAGCACCGCGTTGTAACTGCCGTGGACCCCCGCGAGCACGTGACGCGCCGGCACGAGCACCGGATGTACGCGCGCGCGTAGCTGGCCGCCCGCGACCTCGGCGTGCGCGATGCTGCGGATGACGCACCCCAGCGCCGCGGCGGACTGGATATCCATCGACGTGATGCGCGTGATGCCCTCGGTTGAAATGGTGTTCGGAT
>Ga0209181_10012024_pt1 | contig 11006 bp, 7 predicted proteins | sample MAT05_FD_187208 | JGI IMG/M metagenome (GOLD analysis project Ga0209181, IMG submission 187208) | Freshwater microbial communities from Lake Fryxell liftoff mats and glacier meltwater in Antarctica - MAT-05 (SPAdes) (version 2) | ecosystem: Environmental > Aquatic > Freshwater > Ice > Liftoff...
CACGAGCGACACCGAGGTACTGACCCTGATGCTGGCCGCTGCCGGTGGCCGCACGTGGGAAGACCGCGTCGAGCGCACGTTGCCCGCATGGAAGGGTGCCTACTCGTTGGTCATCCTGGTCAACGATCGGGTGATTGCCGCTCGAGATCCATGGGGCTTCCGGCCGCTCAGTGTGGGCCGCCTGCCGCACGGCGGCTACGCAGTCGCGTCCGAGACATGCGCGCTCAACACCCTCGGCTGTGTGGAGATCGACGAGGTCGAGCCCGGCGAGATCGTCACCCTGCACGGGGCAGAAATGACTCGCCGTCAGGCATTGACGCCCAGCGCCAACCCGTCTCGCTGCACCTTCGAGTTCGTCTACTTCAGCCGACCCGACAGCGTGTGGAGCGGCCGCAACGTGCACCACGTGCGCCAACGATTGGGCGAGCAGCTTGCGCTCGAGTCCGGCGTGGAAGCCGACGTTGTCATCCCCGTTCCCGACAGCTCGATTCCCGCCGCGATCGGCTACAGCCGCAAGGCGGGCATCGAACACAACGATGGCCTGATCAAGAATCGTTACATCGGCCGCACATTCATCGAACCCACCCAAGATCTGCGCGAGCGTGGTGTCGCCCTGAAGTTCAATGCGCTCTCCGAGAACCTCGCCGGCAAGCGGGTCATCATGATCGACGACTCACTCGTACGTGGCACGACGGCCGGGCCGCTGGTCAAGATGCTTCGCGACGCTGGCGCCACCGAGGTTCATGTGCGCATCACCTGTCCGCCGATCACCCACGCCTGCCACTTCGGTGTCGATATGGGGCACGACGGCGACCTGATGGCGGCGCGGCTTTCCGTCGAGGAGATTCGCCAATTGATCGGTGCCGACTCACTCGCGTTCCTCTCACTGGGGGGAATGATGCGAGCCATCGAGCCGGAGAACAACGGCAGCGAAGACGGATTCTGCAACGCGTGCTACACGGGCCGGTACCCGATTCCGGTCGACGAAGCCCAACCCAAACTCAGCTTCGAAGGCGCGCTGTCGTGAGGGTGTTGGTCATCGGTTCTGGTGGCCGTGAGGCTGCTATTGCTGCGGCATGCCGTTCGCACGGTCATGATGTCGATGTGGCCGCTGATCTGCCTGAGCAGCCGCAGACCGATCTCGTGATCGTCGGCCCTGAGTTCGCGCTGGTGGCAGGTGTCGCCGACCGTTGCGCAGAGCTGCACATTCCGTGCTTCGGCCCCACGGCCAGCTTGGCCAAGTTGGAGAGCTCGAAAGGCTTCACCCGCATGTTGGCCAGCAGGCTGGGACTCCCGTCGCCCGCCTATCACCTGTCCTCCAGCGCCACGGAGGCCATCAGTTGGTGGCGCCGACTCGGCAAGCCGGTCGTCGTCAAGCTGGACGGCCTGGCGGCCGGTAAGGGCGTCATCGTTCCCGAAGACGACGAGGCCACTGAGGCCGCGATCCACGAGCTGGTCGCCCAAGGCCCGATCGTCCTCGAAGAGCGTCTCCGCGGCCCCGAGTGCAGCCTGATGGCGCTCTGCGATGGCACCGTGGCACGCCCGCTGCCCATAGCTCAGGACCACAAGCGAATCGGCGAGGGCGACACTGGCGCCAACACCGGTGGCATGGGTGCGTACGCGCCAGCACCAATTCCCTACGACGCCGACGACCTCACCGCCGCGTTCATCCAACCGGTCATCGACTTCCTGCTTGCCGAGGGTGCCCCGTACATAGGGGTGTTGTACGCAGGCTTGATGTTGACTGGCGATGGCCCCCGTCTGCTGGAATTCAACTGTCGCTTCGGCGACCCCGAGGCTCAGGCCGTTCTGCCACTCCTCACCGACGATCTGGCCGAACTGGCGTTGACCTGCTGCAATGGTCAGCTCGGCGATCGCCGAATTCGGTTCAGCGGGGCCTCCTGCACAGTGGTGGCCGCCGCCGCCGGCTACCCGGCTGCCCCCGCGATCGGTGCCACCATCGAGTTCGGCACGGACACGACCGACGCGTTGCTGTTCCATGCGGGCACCGATGGGGCCACGGTGACCGGTGGACGGGTCCTCGCCATCACTGGGCTGGGCAGCGACCTGGCGGCAGCCCGCGGCCACGCCTACGAACGGATGTCGACCATTGCGTTCAACGGCATGCAGGTGCGCCGCGACATCGGGTGGCGAGCGCCCGGCGCGTCCATCACGTCGTACGCGGCCATGGGAGTCGACATCGAAGAGGGCGCACGAGCCGTCGATCAGATGAAAGCGGCAGTCGAGCGCACGCACGGCGCTGCGGTGCTGAAGGGCGTCGGCAGCTTCGGCGGAGTGTTCAGCGCTGCCGTCTTGAAGAACATGAGTGAGCCGTTGTTGGTCGCCAGCACCGACGGTGTCGGCACCAAGGTGGAGCTGGCGGCGCGGCTGGGCCAGTACTACGGCGTCGGCGCCGACATCGTCAACCACTGCATCGGCGACGTCTTGGTACAGGGCGCCAAGCCGCTCTTCTTCCTCGACTACATCGCCAGCAGCAAACTGAATGCCGACCACGTGGCGCAGGTCGTCACCGGCATGGCCGAGGCGTGCGAGGTGAGCGGTTGTGCGCTGCTGGGTGGCGAAACCGCCGAGATGCCGGGTGTGTACGCCCCCGGGGCGTTCGACATCGCGGGCACGCTGGTGGGCGCCGTGGACCGTGCCAAGCTGCTACCCAACGGGCCGCTCTTCGCCGGCGATGTGCTCCTGGGAGTGGCCTCGAACGGACCCCACACCAACGGTTACTCGCTGCTGCGCAAATTGTTCGATTGGCTGCCGATGGACAGCGTGCCGCCGGGCTTCGACTGCACGCTCGGCGAGGCTCTGCTGAAGTCGCACCGCAACTACCTGCCCGTCCTGGAAGCTGCCGTCGACAGCGGCCTCGTCAAGGCAATGGCGCACATCACTGGCGGCGGGCTTCCCGAGAATCTGCCGCGAGTGCTGCCGGACGGCATCGATGCGCACATCGCACTGGAGTCGTGGCCCATACCGCCGCTCTTCCGTCTGGTGCGCGAGGTCGCGGCCGGCATGGATACACGCGAGCTGTACCGAACGCTCAACATGGGCGTCGGAATGGTGCTGGTGTGCTCACCGGAAGCCGTTGCGGCCGTGCAGGCGCTGATCGCAGAGCCAACATGGGTGATCGGCCAACTGGCGGCGGCGGAGGGCGCGGGCCGCACAGTGGTGCTGTCGTGAAGGTCGCGCAGTGAAGCGCCTCGTCGTGCTCGCCAGCGGCAATGGTTCGAATGTGCAATCCGTCATCGACGCGTGCGCCAGCGGGGCGTTGCCCGCAAAGGTGATAGCTGTGGTGAGCGATCATGGTGATGCGCTGGCTCTCGTGCGGGCTGACGCCGCAGGCCTGCCGGCGGTGCACGTCGGCCGCCGTACGGGGGAGGCTCGCGCGGACCACGACGCTCGCCTCGCGGACATCGTCACCGGGTTCGACCCCGACTGGGTGGTACTGGCGGGCTGGATGCGAGTGCTCACGCTCAACTTCCTCGGCTGGTTTCCGGGCATGGTGGTCAACCTGCACCCTGCACTGCCCGGCGAGCTTCCGGGTCTGCACGCAATCGAGCGGGCCTACGCCGAGGCCAAGGCCGGCACTCGGACCAGCACCGGTGTGATGGTGCATCTGGTCCCCGACGAGGGCGTCGACGTCGGACCGGTCCTCGCAACCGCAAAGGTGCCGATCCTCGCAGGCGACACGCTCGAGGAACTGGAAGAACGCGTACACGCCGTCGAGCATCTGCTCCTCGTCGACACGCTGCGGAAGCTGTGCAATTCGACCCTCACCACTGGAGTGAAAACATGATCAACGACGATCTGTTCGACCGTTTCCAAGCCCTCACCTTCGATGATGTGGTGATAGTGCCCGGGTACAGCGACGTCCTTCCCGACTCGGTCGACACGTCCGCCGTGTTCGCAGCCGACATCAGGCTTGCGGTCCCGATCGTCAGCGCTGCGATGGACAAGGTCACCGAAAGCCGCATGGCGATCGCTCTGGCCCGCGAGGGCGGTATCGGCGTCATCCATCGCAACATGACCATTGCGGATCAGGCCGCGGAGGTGCAGAAGGTCAAGCGCAGCCAGAGCGGCATGATCAGCGATCCGATCACACTGCCACCCAGCGCGACCCTTGCGGACGCGGAAGCGCTGATGCACCAGTTCAAGATCAGTGGCGTGCCGATCACGGACCCGAAGGGCCGGCTCGTGGGCATTCTCACCAACCGCGACACTCGTTTCTGCGAGCCTGCTGACTACCGCCGCTCGGTCACCGACTTCATGACCAGCGAAGGGCTGGTGACTGCAAAGGTGGGCACCACGCTCGACGAGGCGCGCAGCATCCTGCAGCGCCATCGCATCGAGAAGCTGCCCTTGGTCGACGCCGACCGAAAGCTCGTCGGGTTGATCACTGTGAAGGACATTCTCAAGAACCAGGAGTTTCCGAACGCCACCAGCGACCCATCGGGACGGTTGCGCTGTGCGGCCGCTGTCGGTGTCGGTGACGACCTCGAAGAGCGGGTTGCAGCACTCGTGGCACAGTACGTGGACGCCGTTGCACTGGACACCGCTCATGGCCACTCCGCCGGCGTGATCAAGGCCATCGAACGAATTAGGTCGAACTGGCCCGACCTGCCGGTGGTCGCCGGCAACGTGGTCACCGAGGAGGGTGTCGAAGCACTCTCCAGCGCAGGCGCCGATGCCGTCAAGGTAGGCGTGGGCGCCGGCTCCATCTGCACCACGCGCGTGGTCAGTGGCGCCGGCATGCCGCAGCTGTCGGCCATCTATTTCACCAGCCAGTACGCACGCCGGCATGGCATTCCGGTGATCGCCGACGGCGGCATCACCTACTCCGGCGACATCGTGAAGGCCATCGCCGCAGGGGCCGACTGCGTCATGCTCGGCTCCATTCTGGCCGGCACCGATGAAGCCCCGGGCGAGCTGGAACTGTTCGAAGGTCGCCGCTACAAGAGTTATCGGGGCATGGGCTCGATGGGCGCGATGCAAGGCCTCGGCGCCGACCGCTACGCCAGCGGCCAGAGCGACAAGAGCCAGGTGGCCGGCCAATCACGCAAGTTGGTTCCCGAAGGGATCGAGGGGCGGGTGCCCTACGCCGGCACGCTGGGCGATGTGGTCTACCAGTTGGCAGGGGGCCTGCGCAGCGGCATGGGCTACGCCGGTGCGGGCACGCTTGATTCGTTGCGCAACGGCGCACGCTTCATGCGTGTCACGACCGCTGGCCGCAATGAGAGCCACCCCCACGATGTGACCATCACCAAGGAAGCGCCGAACTACCAGCGCAGCTGAGTCAGCGCCGGGCAGTGGTGGCCGGGTCGGCCAGCCACTGCTCGATCAACGGACGCGATGCGGTGTAACCCTTCTCGGCCACCACCTTCATCCGTCCGAACTCGAGCAGACCGACGCCGGCGATGTCGAGATCGAGGTACAGGTCGATCGACCCGTCCTCCTGAAACGCGCGACGTTGCCGCTCCGAGGCCGTGATCATGGTACGCACGAGCACCTGCCCGACGCCTGGGTAGGCACCCGGTCGCCGGCGAACGAGCCGACGAACCACCTGCCAACCGGAGAGATACATTCCGTAGTCCTCCCCTGCCGTCGGCCCGTTCGAGGGGGCGACATCGACGGCGATGACCGTACCGATGGACGGGTCGTCACGCATGATGTCGGCGGGCACGTTGTTGAGCACCCCGCCGTCGACCAGCAGGTCGCCTCCGGAAGGCACCGGCGGCAGTACGCCTGGGATGGCGATGCTTGCTCGGATGGCCGTGGGGAGATCGCCCCGCCGATGCACCTCCAACCTCGATTTCGTCAGGTTTGTCGAGACGCAGTAGAACGGCACCCAGGTGTCCTCCGCATCGAAGCCGCCGAACACGCTCTCCAGGTTCTGTGTGATGCGCTTGGCCTTCAGCAATGCGACCACCGGCACGGTGTAGTCGAGCAGGCGATCGAATTGCTTCGAGCACACATCCATCATCGTCGGGATGTCCTGGTGGATAGCTGCGGCTGCGGCGAAGATGGACCCCATCGAGGCCCCGCCGATTCGGTCGACCGGAACACCTGACTCCTGCAGGGCACGCAGCACACCCAGGTGAGCGAAACCCCGGGCGCCACCTCCACCGAGCACCAGGCCATAGCCCTTCCCGATACTCAGCCGGGCAAGCCGCTCCAGGTCGGCGGCATTCCCACGGCGCACGTGGTGGACCTCGTCGAACCGGCCACGCACTGGCGACGACGAGCCCGCTGTCGGCCGGGCCACTGTCGCATGGTCGACCATCGCCAACCACTTCGGCACCCGCGAATCGCTGCATGCCGCCAACGCTTCGCCGATCAATCGCTGCTCGACGGCACCGTGTTGTGCAGATGCCACCACCAGCACGCAGTCGGCCCGCTGGACGATGCGCCGCGACCAAGGGGTCATCGAGCTGTCGGCGCGGTACACGACGACGTCGTGCTGTGACTCCACCTCGAACAGGTACTGCGAGAGTCGCGTCTCGCCGAGACTGCCGGCGGTCACCTGCGCGGCGGCGTCGTCACCCAGTGCCAGACCCACGGAGTCGCTCTGGACAATCATGGTCGCGCCATGACGTTGCAACTCGCTGAGCATGGGTGTGAGCACGCCGGCGGCATCCACATCGGGCATCGGCACGAGTGCCAACACCCTGGCCGAAGCAGGTGGCCGCTCGTTCGGGTTCAGGCGAAGCAACAGATGTCGGACCACCCCCAGCGCAAGCGCCGGGTGCCGTTTCAGCAACGACTCGAACACGTCGCTGCCCACCCGCCCGAGCGTGCTGTCGCGCAGCGCGTTCACCGTGGCGGTGCGGGCGGTTTGCTGCAGCGGAGCCATCTCGCCCACGAGCTCACCACGTCCGATGTCGCCCACAACGACGTTCGCCCCGGAGTGATCGACGCGAGTGGCCTGCAACCTGCCCGACAGCACGAAGTACACAGCATCGGGGGCGTCGCCTTGCGCAAACAGCTGCGCGCCAGCATCGAGGTCCAACCACTCGACAGTCTCCAGCAACGCCGAAGCCAGCGGGCCCGATTCAGGGCCGAAGAGCTGCAGCGCCATGATGGCCGCCTGCGACTGACGCAGGCGAGCGCGGGCGGCTGCCGCAACCTCAGCAGCACGCGCCGGTCGCGCTGCGAGCCACTCGATGAACTGCCGACTGCCGATCTCCACCACAGAGCAGCGGCCGAGCGCAGTCATGGTGGCGGATCGGGGCAGCTTGGCCAGTGCCGCAACCTCGCCGATGACGGCGCCCTTGCCGCACTCGCCGAGCTCGACCAACTCGGAGCCATGGCCCACGGTGATTCGCAGCTCGCCGGCTTCGACGAGAAAGACCTCGTCGGAAACGTCTCCCTCGGCGACCAGCACCTGACCGGCTTCGAGCACCCGCCGGGTGCCGTGCGCGACCAGCGACTCGTTGGACTCTTCGCCGATGGTCACAGAGGAGTCGAACGGGCCGGTCAGCCGAGCAGCGAAGAGTCGAGGTTGCGAATGCGCCCGGCCATGGCTGCCAACAACTTGTGCGACAACATCGGAATGTCATCGAGTACGGCGCGGAACTGTCCGTGGCTGATGGCCAGCACACTGCCGTCGCTGGTGCATTCCACTGTTGCAGTGCGTGGTCCGCCGTCCAACAGTGCCAGCTCTCCGAAGATGTCGCCGGCACCGAGTTGTGCCACCTTGCGACCGTTGCGGCGCACCACGAACGTGCCCTTCAAGACCACGAACGCATCGCCACCGCTGTGCCCCTGCTCCATGACGAGCTTGCCAGCAGCGATGTCGACTTCGGAACCGGCGGTAGCGACCCGCTCGAGCTCCTTCTTGGACAGACCCGCGAACAGGGCCACTCTGCGCAAATGTTCGATGTAGACACCCCGGCTGGCCATGCGTGCAGAGTAGCTCGCTCGCCAGCCGTGCCCGGCGAATGTCAGACCAGCTTCTCGACGAACGCTTCCAGTTGGCGCAGGTTGCGGCACTCGAACACACCGTCGGTGTGCGTGCCGTAGTCGCCCACGATGGAGTCGCCCGTGTTCCAATAGCTCCGCGGCTCGGGGTTCAACCAGAAGACCTTGCGCGCCTTCTGGCGAATCTCCTTCACGACCCATGCCTGGCTGGCGTGGTAGTTGTTGCGGGCGTCACCCAACAGCAGCACCGTGGTCTTGGAGTTGATGTCCTTGCCGTAACGCTCCCAGAACACTTCGAATGCATGGCCGTAGTCGCTGTGACCATCGACCCAGACGACGTCTGCTTCGGTGTTGACGCGATGGATGGCGTTGGCGATGTCTTCCTCGCCCTTGAAGTAGTCGGTCACTTCGTCGATCCCGTCGATGAAGACGAACGAACGGACCTTCGAGAACTGACCCTGCATTGCATACACCAGCATCAATGTGAACCGTGCAAACGCCGCCACCGAACCGGAGATGTCCGCCACCACCATCAGCTCCGGCTTCGCCGGGCGCGGGTACTTGAACTGCGGCTCGGCGGGCACACCGCCGTAGCTGAGTGAGTGCCGAACGGTGCTGCGGAAGTCGAGAGGACCCTTACGACCGTGCCGGCGCTTGCGCGCCAGGCGTGCTGCCAGCTTGCGAGTGAGTGGCTGCAGTGCCTTCTTCAAGTTCTGCATCTCGTCGCGCGATGCATGCATGAACTCGACATCTTCGGGCAGCGGCTTGCGCAACGTCTTGGCCATCGCTTCGGCTCCGCGATCGGCAACCAGGCGGCGGCGAATCTCGGCTTCGATCTCCTTCTTGAACTGCTCGATACGGTCGTTGTACTCGTCGTGCTCCAGCCGTTCCTCCAGCGGTGTCAGCTCGCCGCCGACCTGCTCGCGACTTGCCTCCATCAGCTTCTCGAGCATGCTTTCCAGGTCGAGGTTGCGCAACGTTCGGTACAGGTAGTACGTGCCGCCCACCGGTCGTCCCGGCTCCATGCCGGCGAAGCGCTGCACGGACTGCTTGGCCAGCGCACGCATCATGGCCTGATCGCCGTTCATCAGCGCCTGCATCAGCAACTGAGCGATTTCCTCCGGCGTCAGGCTGTCCATCCCGCCCTGGCTGCCCTTGCCTTCGCCCTGGCGCATCTGCTCTTGCATCTCGCGCCACATCTCGTCGAGATCGGTGTCGCCCTCGGCAATCTTGTACTCCGGGCCGCGCATCGAGAAGTAGACCTCGAAGACGGTCTCGAACGCCCGCCAGTGAGCGTTGTTCTTGACCATCGTGGCTGCCAGCGCGTACTTGAATGCGTCGCGATCCTCGATGGGGATGTGCTGCAACGCCTCCATCGCATCGAGATTCTCCGTGAGGCTGACAGGCAGCCCGGCGTTTCGAAGCTCGACGACGAAGCCGGCCAGCAGATCAAGCATGAGGTGAGGCGCCGACTACTTGTCGATCGACAGCTCTTTGGCTGCCTTGGCAATGTCGGTCTGGTACTTCAGCAGGATGTGCAACGTGTCCTTCGCCTGCTGCGCTTCGATGTTCTCGATGCCAAGCAGCACCAGCGTGCGAGCCCAGTCGATGGTCTCGCTGACGGACGGCGACTTCTTCAGGTCCAGCTGACGGATGCTGCGCACGATGCGGGCGATCTGGTCGGCGAGGTTCTCGGACACACCGGGAACCTTGGTGAGCACGATCTCCTTCTCGCGGTCCATGTCGGGGTAGTCGACGTGGAGGAACAGGCAGCGGCGCTTGAGCGCCTCGCTCAGCTCGCGAGTGTTGTTCGAGGTGAGGAACACCAAGGGGATCTGCTTGGCGGTGATGGTGCCCAGCTCAGGAATGGACACCTGGTACTCGGAGAGAATCTCCAGCAGCAGCGCCTCGGTCTCCACCTCGACGCGGTCGACTTCGTCGATCAGCAGCACCACCGGGTCCTCGGCGGTGATGGCCTCCAGGAGAGGGCGGGTGAGCAAGAAATCGGGTCCGAAGATGTCGTCGTGAATGTCGTTCCACGAGTCGCTGTTGCTGTCGGCCTGAATGCGCAGTAGCTGCTTCTTGTAGTTCCACTCGTAGAGCGCTTTGCTCTCGTCGAGGCCCTCGTAGCACTGCAGTCGAATCAGCCGCGAGCCAGTCATGTCGGCGATGCTCTTCGCCAACTGGGTCTTGCCGGTACCGGCAGGGCCCTCCACCAACACGGGCTTGCCGAGGCGATCGGCTAGGAATGCGACGCCGGCAATGCCGTCGTCGGCCAGGTAGTTGACGCTCTTGAGCCCATCACGGACCTCTTGAACGCTCTCGAAACGATGAGCCATGCAAGCACCCTACTTTCGACCTTGACCGCACGGTCAATCAGAGGTGCATCGAGCCGGGCTGAACGCCTCAGGATCGCACCGCAATTCGTCTAGAGTTCAGCTCCCACATGGATGATTCGCTGCTCTCCGACGCAATCTCGTCGTTTCTCAGCGTCGTCAGCGAACAGCTGGCGGCGCTGAGCGGCAAGCCCGCCAACACACACCTGGCCGACGCTGCGAACGAAGCGTCCAACATCGTCGGTGGCGTCATCTTCGCGGATGATCGCGTCACCGACGGCGAGCTCGACGCATACCTCGACACCATCGGCCCGCTGATGGACCCACCATTGACGGTCTCGACGCGGGCCGCTCGCGAACTCCAGCTGTTCAAGGGCATGACGTCCCGACTCTCGACACCCAGCGTGCTGTTCGACCTCCTGGCCCGAGCTGATGCGCAGAAGGGTTCACAGCGAAGTCATCTGTACTACGAGCTGGCAATGAGGCTGGCGCATGTGGGCGCCGCACTCGATCTGGTGCCGTCGTCGTCCGAATTGACGGTGATCGATGGGTTTCGGACGGCACTGCTTCGGCATCTCGACAGCCTCGGGGTTCCCCGTCCGGGCCAGCCGCCACCCAGGCCGATGCCGGCCGCGCCGACGCCAGCCTCCCCCGCTGCATCGGCGCCCTCTGCGCCCCCATCATCCGCCGTGGAGCACACCGCGCGACCGGTGCCGATTCGATCCCTCACCGAGCTCTTGG